>Ga0302189_10001616_pt1 | contig 18752 bp, 19 predicted proteins | sample II_Bog_E2_2_FD_194551 | JGI IMG/M metagenome (GOLD analysis project Ga0302189, IMG submission 194551) | Peat permafrost microbial communities from Stordalen Mire near Abisko, Sweden - II_Bog_E2_2 | ecosystem: Environmental > Terrestrial > Soil > Wetlands > Peat | place: Sweden: Abisko...
AGGCATCATACTTGTTGTTTCCGCCGCGTCGATGATCGTCGGCAATCTCGCCGCTTTGGCGCAGAGCAGCGTGCGACGCCTCCTTGCTTACTCCGCCATTGCTCATGCCGGTTACATCCTGCTCGGTGTAGCGGTTCACGGTTCGATTCCGGCTGCTGGGGAACCGGGTAATTTAATTTTCGCCTTCTATCGTAGCCAAATGGTCAGCGCCAACGCCGTCCTCTTCTACGTCCTAACCTACGGCCTCACCACCATAGGCGCCTTCGGCGTAGTCTCCGTTGTCGAGCGTGCCACCGGCAGCGACCGCCTCGACTCATTCCTCGGCCTGCACAAGCGCAACCCGCTTCTAGCCGCCGTGCTTCTGGTACTCTTCCTCTCGCTGGCCGGAATTCCCCCGTTAGTCGGCTTCTGGGCCAAGTTCAATCTCTTTGCCGCGGTGCTCGGTGTCTCGGCCGGGCCGGTCCCTTTTGCCCTGGTTGCCCTGGCCGTCGCTCTCAGCGCCGTTTCGCTTTACTACTACTTGCAGGTGCTCAAACGGGCCTATGTGATGCCAGCCATTGACGATTCTCCCATCAAAGCGCATCCGGTCACAATAATTGTGCTTGTGGGAATCGCGGCTGTGGTGGTACTATTTGGCTGTTTCCCTGCGTTGTTGCAAGGCTGGATTGCTAGCTTCTATCCAACCATATAAACTGCCGAGTGGCTGGACACGAAAGAAGTGTGATCTGGCTCACATGCAGAGTGATACAATCTGGTTCAAATTCAAAAAAGCCGCCACAGAGGTCTTTTTTGACGGAACCGGATACAAAGGTACGTAGTTAGTACGATTCAAGTTAAAACGGCACCCGCAACCGGTTTCAGGGTTGAGTTTTCCTCTGATCTTCTGTTTCAATGCCCTTGGCGATTCCTGAGCTGCTCATTTTTTTCTGAGGTGTCCTCATGGTTTGCCCGAAGTGCCAATCTGACTCACTGTCAATCGTCCCCGCGGAAATTCGCCTCTATCGCACGACCTCGCGAATCCTCAGCCATCCACCCTTGACGCCTTCCCCCGACATCCGGGTTTGCCTGGATTGCGGTTGGTCGGAGTTCTCCATTCCAAGTTCCTGGCTTTCGGCGGGGTGGCTGCGTCCTCCCGGCCCACATGCCGTTCCGAACAAGGTGGAGATTGCGCCCTCACACAGAATCGCCCTGGCATCGTAAGAGCGTAATTTTTGCATCCTCTCGATGGCCAACCGGCACAGCCGGACGAGGACGTGCGCCTGTGTACGGGGGGCGATCGCCTGACTCCAGGGTCCCAACGTCAAGAGGCCCCCAGCCGAAGCTGGAGGCCCTCTTGATCTTGTTCCTTGAAACGATCGCCGGAGAAGGGGGCGGGCCTTAACTGATCCCTGACCCCTGATCTCTGACGACTGTTTAGTACATGCCGTCCATGCCGCCGCCGCCGTGGCCGCCGCCTGCAGGAGCAGACTTGGGCTCTGGAATCTCGACCACCAGAGCTTCGGTGGTGAGCAACAGGCCTGCGATCGAGGCTGCGTTTTGCAGCGCCGTGCGGGTTACCTTGGTGGGGTCGATAACGCCGGCCTTGACCAGGTCTTCGAAGACGCCGGTGGCAGCGTTGTAGCCGTAGTGCGGTTCCTTGGATTCCAGAACCTTGGCAACCACCACCGCGCCCTCTTCGCCGGCATTGGCGACGATCTGGCGGAGTGGCTCTTCGAGTGAGCGGCGAACGATCTGCGCGCCGATCTTCTCGTCGCCTTCGAGCGTCTTGATCAGGGCGTCAACCGCGGGGATGGCGCGAACCAGCGCTACGCCGCCGCCGGGGACGATGCCTTCCTCGACTGCTGCGCGGGTGGCATGCAGAGCATCCTCAACGCGAGCCTTCTTCTCCTTCAGCTCGGTCTCAGTTGCAGCGCCCACCTTGATGATGGCAACGCCGCCGACCAGCTTGGCCAACCGTTCCTGGAGCTTCTCCTTGTCGTAGTCCGAGGTGGTCTTCTCGATCTGCGAGCGGATCTCCTTGACGCGGCCTTCGATGTCGCTGGACTTGCCGGCGCCGTCAACGATGGTGGTGTTGTCCTTGTCGATGGTGATGCGCTTGGCCTTGCCCAGATCCTCGAGCTTCACGCCTTCCAGCTTGATGCCCAGATCTTCGGTGATGGCCTTGCCGCCGGTGAGGATGGCAATGTCGCCCAGGATGGCCTTGCGGCGATCGCCGAAGCCGGGAGCCTTGACGGCTGCCACGTTCAGGGTGCCGCGCAGCTTGTTGACGACGAGGGTGGCGAGTGCTTCGCCTTCCACGTCTTCCGCAATGATCAGCAGGGGCTTGCCGCCACGGGCAACCTGCTCGAGCAGAGGCAACAGATCCTTCATGGCGCTGATCTTCTTTTCAAAGATCAGGATGTAAGGATCTTCGAGGACCACTTCAAGGCGCTCGGCGTCGGTGACGAAGTAGGGGCTGAGGTAGCCGCGGTCAAACTGCATGCCGTCCACAGTCTCGAGGCCGGTGTGCATGGTCTTGGACTCCTCGATGGTGATGACGCCATCCTTGCCCACAACCTTCACCGCGTGAGCAATAATGTCGCCGATTTCCTGGTCGCCGTTGGCCGAGATGGCGCCCACCTGGGCAACCGAACCTTCGTCCACGGGCTTTGACAGCTTGCCGAGTGCGCCGCCGTCGGTCCACTTGCCGTCCTTATCGCGCGAGCCGATGATGACGGTAACGGCCTTCTCAATGCCGCGCTTGAGGGCGGTCGGATTTGCGCCGGCAGCCACGGTCTTTACGCCTTCGCGGAAGATGGACTGGGCCAATACTGTTGCGGTGGTCGTGCCGTCGCCGGCAACGTCGGAGGTCTTGGATGCGACTTCGCGAACGAGTTGCGCGCCGACATTCTCGACCGGATCCTTCAGGTCGATCTCTTTGGCCACCGTCACGCCGTCCTTGGTGATGGTGGGCGAACCGAACTTCTTTTCAATCACAACGTTGCGGCCCTTGGGGCCGAGCGTCGCTTTGACGGCGTCCGCGAGCGTGTTCACGCCGCGCAGGATCGCCTGACGGGAATCTTCACCGTGCAGAATCTGCTTTGCCATGTCTGTAATTCTCCTTAGAGGGTTCAGGGGTCAGGGATCAGGGATCAGTGTCCTCGGTCCAGCAACCCAGATGCCGATTCATATTTCTCTGTCGGGGTGAGATCGAGTCTTCCGCAGGTCCAAAGCTGCCAGGCAATCCTGCCTGATCCCTGAACCCTGATCCCTGACCCCTGCGCGGCTACTTCTTTACGATGCCGAGGACTTCTTCTTCGCGCATGATCAGGAATTCCTGACCGTCCAGCTTGATCTCGGTGCCGGAGTACTTGCCGAAGAGAACCTTATCGCCCGCCTTCACATCGAGGGGGAAGACCTTGCCTTCGTCGTTGGACTTGCCTTTGCCGACGGAGATCACTTCGCCTTCCTGGGGCTTCTCTTTGGCGCTGTCGGGGATGATGATTCCACCACGGATGGTTTCGCCCTCTTCCAGACGGCGGACGAGGATGCGGTCGTGGAGCGGTGTGAATGTGGTCGCTACAGATGTTGATGCCATTGCTTCGCTTCTCCTTCACACACTTGCAGGGTTGAGCCCTGCTCGCGGGATTTGAGTGGTGTTACAAGAAAAACCCTTGGAAAGATCTGAATGCGTTCCCTTGGGTCCGAGGGTGGAGCGTCTAAGCAGTTCCAGCAAAAGTGTGCTAGCACTCATGCCTTCCAATTGCTAACGATAGGCAAGCTGGCTGCATTTTGTCAAGAGCTGCGATGGATATATGAGCGAAATACACTCACATAGTATGACAATACGGATAAAATTCCGGCAAACCGTACTAAATTGATCAGAATATAGACGCTTTTGGTACTCTAAGGCGCAGGAAGCCGGCATGATCGGCCTCTTGTTCGCTTTCTTCTGCTGGCAGGTGAGTGCATGGCGCAGTCGGGAAATTCGACCCAAACCCGAAGAGATTTCCTGGCAAATGCCGTAATAGCAACTGGAGCGGCGCTGGCCGCCGGGTCCCTGCAAGCCATGGCTCAGATTACGGCGATTCCCACTGCCGATGCGTCCCCGAACAAGGCAGCCTGGAAGCGCACCTGGGATGCGGCTCTAGCTATTCTGGCGGGGAATATCCACACCGTGCCGAACTACGCGCGCCCGCTTCTCTTTGAAGGCAGCACCTATCAAGGCATTTGGCAGGAGTGCGGGCCGCACGAAGGGTTGGTATACGCCACACTCGCCAAGTACGTTCCCGCAGGCCAGGCAAGCGTTACGCCCATGCAGGCTGCCCGCAACAATCACATGGCCTTCTTTGATTTGCAGCGGCCCGACGGGCAACTCCCCGCCAGCGTCAAGATCACGGATACCGGCTTCGGCCAGATTCAGATGGTTGTTCCCATTGCCGCCACAGCCTGGGAACTTGCCCAACTCACTGGCGACGAGCAGTTGCTGGCCACGGCATACAGTGCGTGCAGCCGCTGGGACGCGTGGCTGCGGCAATATCGCGACACCCGCAAGACCGGCCTGGTTGAGGGCTTTTGCACCTACGACACCGGGCATGACAACAGCCCGCGCTGGAGCGGGATTCCCAATCGCTGTCCCGATGCCGACGCGCGCAAGGCGCCGCCGATCGCGTCCATGCCCAGACTGTGCCCCGATCTCTCCGCAACCGCCTATGGGGGCCGGATAGCGCTGGCGGCAATGGCCAAAGCGCTGGGAAAGACCGCTGATGCGGCCCGCTGGCAGAGCGATGCGGAAGCCCTGCGCCAGTTGATTCTCGACAAGCTCTATAGCCCCGAAGATGCAGCCTTCTACGATCTGGACGCGCAGGGCAAGTTTGTGCGGGTGCGCTCCGATGTGATCAGCCGCGTTCTAGGCGAGCACGTTCTCGATCTCGCCCACGCTCGCGACCGCGCGATTTTCGAGGCAGTCTGGTCTCGCCAGCTTCACAATCCCAAAGCGTTCTGGGCGCCGTTTCCTTTTTCCAGCATCGCCATGGACGACCCCACCTTTGTTCGCCCCATCCCGCGCAACTCCTGGGGTGGAGCATCGCAGGCGCTGACCGCTCTGCGTACGCCGCGCTGGATGGCCCACTATGGCAAGCAGGCGGAACTGGAACACCTGATGCGGCAATGGTGCGTGGCTATTCTGCGCCACACCGAGTTTCGCCAACAGATGGACCCGATGACCGGCGAGTTCACCCAGCCAGACCCTGGCGGGTACTCGCCTGCCGCACTGGTTTTTCTTTCCTTTGCAAGCGCACTCGGAGAAACTTTCTAGCAGGTATAGCAGCCATCTATAATGGTTCCCATGCAACGCCGTTCATTCTTTCGCTTCGCTCTCTTCGTGGCCGCATTTGGCCTTATTGGCACGCTCCTTGCCGCCAGTGCCCAGGATGCGCCGAGGCGCGGCCGCAAGTACAAGTCCCCGCCGCCAACAGCCCGCATCGAGGTGACTATCTTGCGCGATGTGAATGGCAAGCCCATCGAGAACGCCGCGGTTATCTTTCACCCCATGGAGGGCGAGAAGGACAAAGGCAACATGGAGATGAAGACCAATGAGGACGGCAAAACCGTGATCGACGTGCTACCCATTGGCGACGTGGTTCGGCTGCAGATCATCGCCAAAGGCTTTCAGACCTATGGCGAAGACTACAAGATCGATCAGTCCGCGATGGCCATTGAGATCAGGATGAAACGGCCGGGTGAGCAGTATTCGATTTACAAGAGCCATGCCATCGCGTCGGATGCAAACAAAACCCCCGACGCGGACAAGCCTGCGGCTCCCGCCAAAGATGCGGCACCCGCCCCGGCGGACGCCAAGCAACCCGATGCGCAGCCCAGCCAGCCGCCGTCGAAATAGAGTCTGCCTTCGCTTGCAGGGAGAGCAGGGCGATGACCAGCCAACCCCTTCACGGAAAATCCGCTCTTGTAACCGGCGGCGCGCGGCGCATTGGCCGGGCTATTGCTTTGTCGCTTGCGCAGGCTGGGGCAGATGTGGCGATTACCTACCGCACTTCCAGCGCCGAAGCCGCACAAACTGTCCGCGACATTGAAACTTTAGGCCGCCACGCACTGGCGGTGAAATGCGATGTGCGTTCGGAGGCTTCAGTACGCGACGCGGTAGCCGCCACGATTGACCGCTTTGGCCGGCTGGACGTAGTGGTGAATAACGCCGCCGTCTTTCAGACTGTTCCGCTGGATCGCATCACCCTGGAAGAATGGGACGCCGTCTTCGAGACCAACACGCGTGGGCCATTTCTGGTGGCTCGTGAGGCTCTTTCAGCTCTTCGTGCCGTTCAGGGCAGGATCGTCAATATTGGCTCGCTTGGCGGCATTCATGCCTGGGCAGGCCACGGCCACTACTGCGCATCCAAGGCCGCGCTGCACATGCTTACCCAGGCCATGGCCAAGGCCTTTGCGCCGGAGGTGAGCGTGAACTGCGTCGCGCCGGGATGGATTGAGCCAGAGGAAGGCTCGGGTGACGAGGCGGCCCGCTTTGCCGCCAAGACACCGATGGGGCGGAACGGAACAGTGGACGATGTAGCCCGGGCCGTGCTGTTTTTTGCCACCGGCCCATCCTTTATCACAGGCCAGATCATGGCTGCCGATGGCGGGTTGGGGCTCAGTTAGAGACTGTTGACCAACGGATACGGCGTCTACCGCGCGAAGAGCCTATCCCAAAAACCGCCTGCGCCCGTCCTAGGAGTGTCCTTGTCGTTCGGCAGTTTTCGGCTGGCGCCGTAGCGCTTCGGATCGATCTTCAGCGGCACATTCTCCCATAGCCCCACCGGTTCGGGCTGCTCGGGCCACTTGGCTCCCTCCACCGCGGCCAGGGGATTGGTTACGCACAGCCGCCGGGCGGTCTCCTCGCCGCAGCGTTTGGTCACGTAGCCGAACGCCTTTTTCAGGTGCGGCGGACGCCAGTCGGGGTTGTGGGCATCGGTGGCCAGAAAGTGAATCCAGTTCCTGTCCAGCAGCTCGTTGGCAATGGCTTGTGCCATAGGGCCAAAGCGCCCGTACAAGGCGCTGGCGGTTACCTGCACAAGGCATCCCTTGCGCATCCAGTCAGCCAGCATCTCAGGCTGGCGCTGTAGTGCCGGATAGCGCTCGGGATGGGTGACGATCAGGGTATAGCCGGCCGACTGCAGCCTGAAGATGGCATCAATCATCTGCGGCGGGATCGTCATGTTGGGGAATTCGATCAGCAGGTACCCTTTGCCGTCGATGGAGTAGCGCAGAGGGTTGGCGGCAGCCTCGATGACGTTATCCCCGCTCATGTGGAAGTCGCATCCCAGGCTCAATTCCACCACCCCGCTGAGCAGCCCGCGCAGCTCGGCCAGCCGCTCGTGGATGATCTCATCCCGATAAGGGTACTCGTCGCTGGCATGGGGGGTGCAGACAATACGGGTCACGCCCTCTGCCGCCGCTTCGCGCGCCATGGCCAGCGACATCTCCAGATCGGCAGCCCCGTCGTCAACCCCGTAGATCAGATGATGGTGAATATCGATCATTGTTTCCCGTTCTCTAGCTTGGACGGCGAGGGTCTCAATGCGTTGCCAGGGCTTGAACCATAGAGGCAAAAACCTTCCAGCCGTCCGCCGATCCCAGTAGCCTTTCGCTTGACCGGTCAGGATGCGGCATCATTCCCAGGACGTTCCTCTTCTCGTTCAGGATGCCCGCGATGTTGCTCAGCGAACCATTTGGGTTGGCTTCCTGTGCAATTTCGCCGCCAGGAGTGGAATAGCGAAAGGCAATCCGATCCTCTGCTTCCAGGCGGCGCAACTCCTCCGGCTCACAAAAATAATTGCCCTCCATGTGCCCGATAGGCATTTGCAGCACGTCGCCCTTGGCCATGGCATTTGTAAATGGACTATCGGCGGTTTCCACGCGAAGATGAACCTGCTTGCAGATGTATTTGAGCCCGGCATTGCGCATGAGCGCGCCGGGAAGCAAGCCGGCCTCGGTCAGAATCTGAAAGCCATTGCAGATGCCCGCTACGAGGCCGCCGCCAGCCGCAAACCGCTGCACGGCCTGCATCACGGGAGAAAAACGCGCGATTGCGCCGGTGCGCAGGTAATCGCCGTAGGCAAAACCGCCCGGAACCAGAACCGCGTCCACACCCTGCAAATCTTCAGAATCGTGCCAGAGAAAGGTGACCGGCTGGTGGGCCACTTCGGCAATCACATGAAACGTATCGTGATCGCAGTTGGAACCAGGAAAGACCAGAACCCCGAATTTCATGCTTCTAGGGTATCAGTTTCAGCGCGGACCGATGAGCGGTTTTTGGCGCTTATTAACTGTGCAACGCTGGGAATGCGCTGGCGGCCTGGAGCTTACGTCAGGGGCATTCGGGATGGATTGCTTCGCCCATCCGCCGGTGCGAGTCGCGGGCAAACTTGTGCTGAAAGGCGCGTGTCACAGGAAAACCCAGCCGAGCGAAAAAATCGCGAGGACGCGAGACAGCTTCAATCTCGTACCAGACATCACCCGATGCGGTGTCGAATTCAAGCAGGAATCGCTCTTCGCCCTGCTCGACGTGCATTGGGGTCGTCGAGTAGATGAAGCCAAAGAACTTGCCGGTATCCACAACATCGGTTACGCGGCTCAAATTCAACGACCAAAGCCCAAGGGATTGTACCTCGACGGCAACGATCTGTCCCGGCACGATCAAGGCCTGTGGATTCGCGACACGCACCCATCCAAGGTCGAAGTTGGCCCAACGTTTGAATGCCCGTTTTGCCGCCGCAAAGGCATCGTCTCCCCGGCCTAGAAGTGTACGCGAGTGATCGTGTGCGAAGCCGCGGGCAAGCCGGCCAGTCTTGAGTCCATTGGGCTGCGCAATGAATCCAGGCCCGTCGACGGGCAAATGGCGCGCAGCCGCAATTCTGCTTTCGATCTCAGTCGGGGAGGGTCGAGTCAGTCGGAGCACATTTCAGTATGCCAGCCACGGGTTTGGTTCCGCATGACCAATTGTCCAAACAGCGACCTCCTGATGCCGGAACGCCGCCTTTCGCCCACCCCTCCCAGTGGTATACTCACAAGGTCAGGCGCGGGTCCGCGCCGGCATCTTTTTTCACCACTGAGGTTCTCATGTCCGGCCATTCAAAATGGGCCACAATTAAGCACAAGAAGGGCGCGCTCGATGCCAAGCGCGGCAAGATATTCACCCGCCTGCTCAAGGAAATCGCAGTCGCCGCCAAGGGCGGCGGTAACCCTGACAGCAATGCCCGGTTGCGCACCGCCGTCCTGGCCGCCAAAGCGGAAAACATGCCGCAGGAGAACATCAAGCGCGCTATCCTGCGCGGCACCGGCGAGCTGGAAGGCGTCAGCTACGAGGAGATCACCTTCGAGGGCTACGGTCCCGGTGGCGTCGCCATCATTGTCGATGTCATGACCGACAACCGCAATCGCGCCGTCAGTGAAATCCGCCATGCCTTCTCGAAGAATGGCGGCAACCTGGGCGAGAACGGCTCGGTCCGATTCATGTTCGCCAAGAAGGGGCTCATCGCTGTCGAGAAATCCGCTGCAGCTGAAGATCAGCTGATGGACATCGTACTCGAACACGGCGGCGAAGATCTGAACGACGAGGGCGACACTTGGGAGATCCTCACCGACCCCGCGTCCTACGATGCTGTACTCGCAGCCGTGAAGGCCGCTGGCATTCCTACGGTCATGAGCGAAGTCACCCTGGTCGCCTCCACCTATACCAAGCTTGAAGGCGCGCCAGCCAATCAGATGATGCGTTTGCTCGAAGTGCTGGAAGACCTCGACGACACGCAGAACGTTTACTCGAACTTCGATATGGACGCCGAAGAGATGGAAGAAGCGGCCGGCTGATCCGGTTTTTGGCAGGCATTTAAAAGGGCCGCCCAAATGTGGCGGCCTTTTTTTGAGAGTTCAGAATCTTTGATTGAGGGAAGGGAAGAACATTGATCCGAACTGCAAGATTGCTTTTTTATGTTGCGATGTCTTGGATTCTCATGGGCGGCGCAAGCATTGTTGCTGCTCAAGCTTCGGGCAGCGCTGCGACCGATGCGCAAATTGGGTCGGTCATCAATGGTACTGGGATTTCTAATTTGCCTTTGAACCCAGTAGCCCAGGTTCGCAACGCCAGGAGCTGGGAATACGGCCCATTCGTCAACTGGGGCACCGGCGTGGGCGACCGCTCGGACTTCAAGTTCCTGTGGGCGGGCGTGCAATTGGGCAAGCCTTTGACTCCCGTTCTTCATGCCGGCATATTGACCGGCCAGTTTGAATTGGGCGCCAACATCATGCCGCTGTGGCAGGCCTACACTCCGGCTCCGCACCAGGAGGAATTTCCCTGCGTTGTGAGTGGGCAGAACACAAATTGTCTGCTGCCGGTCGGGGGTGGCACCTTCCGTGGCGTCAGTCTTACCCCAGTGATCTTTCGCTGGAACTTCCTTACCAAGTCGCGGCGGTTTCAGCCCTGGTTCCAGGGCGCGGGCGGACTGATCTACACCACCCACAAGTTCCCGCCAAACATTCTGAGCACCCCGACGGTCAACGGCGTGCCAGGGATCGACGGAGGAACTTCTGTGTGGAACTTTTCCCCTCAGGGCGGGATCGGCGTCCATTGGTTCACACGCCCCAAGCGGTCCATCGATCTGGGGGTCAATGGCGTACACATCTCCTCGGCCTCGCTGGGCGACCGCAATCCTGGAGTGAATGCCAGCATTCAGGTGCAGCTGGGTTACACCTTCTGGAAGTAACCTGGAGCCGCGGATGAGCAATTTTTTCCGCCGCTGCGGAGCAACGATAAAAGAATGAGCGAACCGGTAGTCGAGTGTGTTCCGAACTTCTCAGAGGGCACGGATGCCCGGCGGGTCGAGGCGATTGTGACCGCGATGCGCGTAGAGGGAGTGCGCCTGCTGGACTGGTCAATGGACGCGGACCACAATCGCTCGGTTGTGACCATCGCCGGGACGCCTTCCGCAGTGGTCGAGGCGGCGGTTCGCGGAGTGGGCAAAGCGGTCGAACTGATCGACCTGACCCGTCAGCAGGGGGTTCACCCGCGCATCGGCGCCGCGGATGTGGTCCCGTTTGTTCCGATCTCCGGCATCAAGCTGGAGCAATGCGCCCTGCTGGCGCGTCAGACCGGCCTTGAGATCTGGAGGCGGTACGGCGTCCCGGTGTACTTCTATGAAGCGGCAGCAGCGCGGCCCGATCGTGCCAACCTCGAGGAGGTGCGCCGCGGGCAGTTCGAGGGACTCAGGGACGCAGTCAATAAGGAAACGGCTCTTCGGCCCGACTTGGGCGGTCCTGGCCTGCATCCCACAGCCGGCGCATGCGCTGTGGGAGCGCGCAAGTTCCTGGTGGCCTACAACATTTATTTTGACTCTGCGGACGTTGCCATTGTGAGGGCGATTGCCCGCGAGATTCGCGCCGCTTCCGGCGGGCTCAAGGGCGTAAAGGCACTGGGGCTGCTTGCCCATGGGCGGGCGCAGCTCTCGATGAACATCACAGATTTCCAGGCTACGCCGATCTCGCAGGTTTATCGCACAGTGTCAAGCCTTGCTTTGAGGCATAAGGTCGCACCGGCCCAGGGCGAGGTGATTGGCCTGCTGCCTGATGCTGCATGTGAGCGGGAAAGCGAATGGATGCGTCAATTAAGTGGGTTCGATCCCGAAACCAAGATTCTGGAGCGCAGGTTGCAGGCTCCATTGGCCTGGCCGGGAGAGGGTATGGGAGCGGTCTAGCCGGCCGGGTTTGCGAGCGGGAACTGGCTGTAGAAGCGCTACTGCACCAACAAGCGTCTAAGATATCAACGTGAGCTTTTGAACGTTTTCCTGGTTTTCTGGCCAGGAAGCGAGTTGGAATTGCAAGCGATACCCAGTTGCTCGATTCGATGAGCAATTGGATTCCGGAGGATGAAATTGTTCAAGGTTTTTATCAAGGCTTCAATTGCCCCGATGTTGCTGGCGGCGGCTACTTTGGCTCCCGCGGCGCAGTTGTCCACTGACGCCCGTACGGCGATTCCTCATGATGTGCAGCAGTTGGTGGTGATCGACTACCGGGCTATGCAGAACTCGCAAGCCGCCATGGATCTGCGCGATCGCGTGATGCCGCCCGAACTGAAGCAGTTTGACGACGCTCTGCGCAAGTCCGGTTTGAACGACAACCACGACGTGGACGAACTGGCTTTTGCGCTCTTCCGTACTGCGCCATCGAGCGATGTGCTGGCGACTGTGGGCATTGCGCAGGGCCAGTTTTCCACGCAGGACATTGTGGCCAACTTCCGCAAGCAGAAGGTCATTCCCGTCCGGATTCGCACCAACAGGGTTTATCCGCTCGCTAAGACAGGTATGGTTCTTTGCTTTGTCGATCCCTCGACCATGGTCTTTGGCGGCAAGGAGGCTGTCGAGAAGGCTCTCGATGCCCGCGATGGAGTCACTCCGAGCCTGCTGACCAACGGAACCATGATGGACGCGATGAAGTCCGTGGACACCGAGCCGCTGTGGAGCATCTTGGACGAGAAGGGCACCCAGACCATGATGCGCCAGGTGCTTGGCGAGGCCGGTTCGGTCACCGATTTTGAGACGGTACGCAAGCGTCTGCAGTCCTCCTGGTACGGCATGGACTTTCAGCACGGCGTGAAGTTCAACCTCACTATCTCGACCGGCGATTCCTTTGCCGCTGCCACCATCTCATCGTTGCTGACTGCGGCTGTGATGCTGCGCAAGATGAGCGGGTCGGATGCGGAAAAGCAAGCGTTGAGCGATACATCCATCGGCTCCGATTCGGGTCGGATGTCCATTCACTTCGCCGCTTCCGACGAGAATTTCAGCAGCCTGTTGCACTCTCCGCTCTTTCAAAGCATGGTGCGTTGAAGAGGCGCACCCACTTGAGTCAGGCAGTGCGCACAAATAAGTACTTCAAAGGCGTGTACTGTGTCAGTCGTCCACCGGCTTCGCCGACCCACGGTCGATGAAACTGGGTGCCCCACCCTCGCGACGTTCTTGTTTTTGTCGCTAGGGTGGGATCGCGGAACTAACCCTTTTTTTGTGTTCAACTTACACTTTTTCTTTCTAGACTCCAAAGCCGGAAACCTCCGCATCGGGGGATTCGCTTGAACCCCGCTTCTCTCAGGCAGTTTTGCCTACGGCGGTCTGTGTTGCGCCGTCGTCGAGCGATTCGCTTGCTGCGGAGGATATTTCACTGCCGCAGCACACCCGGTTGCGACCCTCCTTTTTGGCCTTATAGAGCGCCTCGTCGGCAAACTCAATCAGGTTGACTGAGTGAAGCCCGAAACTGGGAATCAACGTAGCGCATCCCACTGACACCGTCATGATCCCAAAAGGATTGCCGCTGTGCGGCAGTTTGCGGCTGCGCAGGGCCGCGCAAATCTCGCCTGCTACATCGAGAGCGCCCTCGCTATCGGTATTGGGCAGGATAACGGCAAACTCCTCGCCGCCAAATCGTGCCACCAGATCTCCCGGACGGGCCACCACATCCAAAGCCGCCTCGGCGATCTGCCGGAGACAACTGTCGCCGCGCAAGTGTCCATAGGTGTCGTTGTACGACTTGAAAAGGTCGGCGTCGATCATCAACAGAGAGAGCGGCTTACGGTCGCGCAGTCCCCGCCGCCATTCGCTGGCCAGGCACTGGTCAAATCGCCGCCGGTTCGCCAACCCGGTCAGCCCATCCGTCACGGCGAGCGCCTCCAGGGCATTGTAGGCTTCCTGGAGTTGCTGCTCGGCGCGCTTGCGCTCGGTAATGTCCCGGACGATATTCAGCACTTTAAAGGGAGCGCCGGTTCCGGCTTGGCGGACGACCCGAAGGCTGGCTTCAACCCAGATGTACTCGCCGTTCCGCTTCCTGACCCGGCACTCGATCATGGCTCCCTCGGCGCCTGCAAGCAACTGGCGCAACACCACTTGTGCTTTCGGAAGATCATCCGGATGCACCAAATCGAGAGTTCTGATCTTTGCAAATTCATCGGGTGACCATTCCACCAAACGTTGCACGGCCGCAGAGGCATAGGAGCGGCGTCCGTTGATGTCGGCGAGGAGGATTGCGTCCCGGGAGTTCTCGTCAACCAGCGCGTGCAGGGTTACGATCTGGCGCAGCCTGCTTTCGGTGAGTTTGCGGCCTTCAAGGACGACCGAAACGCTGTAGATCATGAATATTGCGGAGGCGACTGCGATCTGCAGCAGCAGTGCGGGTGCGCCTGGATTGGCGGCTCCCGCTGCGGCGAAGGGTCCGCTGCCGCGAATGGTCAGGGCCCCCACGATCACTGCGACGAAGAGCATCGACAGAGAGGCGTAACCTGTCCCAAGGCGCAGCAGAACCAAAACCAGCAGAGGATAGATCAGGTACATCAGCGGCACCGTGTTTTGGGCAAAGGCGGCATAAGTAACCATGAGCAGTACCACAGGGAAACACCAATGCCACCGAGAATTGAGTGTGCTCCTGAAACGGGGTTTGAAAATAGTGAGCAGCGCAGGTGTTGCAATCGCAATCCCGAGGCCGTCGGCGGCAACCCATTGCAGTAGCGCAGACACCGGAGCGGCGTGCAGCCAGAGAGCCGCAATCGGCGCATAAATCAATCCTGACGCCAACGGGCCAGCTAGCACTCCATAGGCAACAAAACGGAGCAGATACTCACGATCGGTAAAGCGGGGAAGCACGCTGGAACGGGGCCGCAAGAGGACAGCGCCGATAAGTACTTCGAACAGATTGAGTGCTGTCAGCAGCAGGTTGATCTGCCAATAAGGCCTTAATAGGACGCAGGAGGCTATTTGGGCGGCAAACGCGGCGGCCAGATAGGCGGCCCAGCGCCGCCGTGGCGCAAGCAGCAAATAGGTGAGAAGCACTCCGTTTGCAACCCAGATTGGAGGTTTGGCCTGGGGTAGGATCCGCACCACTTCCGAGGCCACGGCGACAAGCACAAAGCAGTTGGCAAGGCGGATGGCAAAAGCGTGCTCTCGTGGCCATTGAATCCACGGACGGCTGCTCTTGGATGCTGGCTTCCTGTGCACCTCCGGCCTCCTATTCCGTTTATCGGAGAGATTTCAAAGGGAAATAGCGGGCCACAGTCATTTTGTGATGGATGACTTTACGCCACAAACCGGCTTTTGACCGACGGAAGATACTAGGGCGCGTTAACACTATCTAAGGGCTTCGACGATAAAGACGAAATTGATAAAGCCGAGGAAGATGATGTCGAGCTTCTCAAATCTGGAGAAGATGCGACGGAAGCCTTTCAGTCTGCGGAAGAGCCGTTCTATTTCGTTGCGCTTCTTGTAGAGTTCACGATCATATTGCCAGGGATCGAGGCGGTTTGATTTGGGCGGAACCACTGGAATCATGCACAGATCGAGCACCAACTGTCGCGTCTCATTGCCCTCATAGGCTTTATCCATCAGCATTGGAAGGCCTTCCGGCATGGGGCCAAGATCATCCAACAACGACCGGCCTTCTGGCGCATCATGCGCGTTTCCCGGCGAGAGGGAGAAAATTATTGGCGTTCGAGCATCCGCGGCAACCATATGAATCTTGGTGTTCCATCCGCCGCGAGATTTGCCGATAGCCTGGGGGCCGTTTTTTTTAACGCGCCCGTGCCGTCTGGATGAACCTTGACCGAGGTCGAGTCGAGCGAGAGGGCCTCAATCTTGATGCGCACAATCTGCTCGGTCTGTAGCTTCTCGAAAACGCGGTCCAGCACACCGTTCTTGGCCCAGCGATTCATGCGCGTATAAACGCTGTGCCATTTGCCAAACCTAGGTGGAAGACCGCGCCATTTACAGCCATGTTCGGCCACAAACAAAATTGCGTTGACTACTGTGAGGTTCTGAAGTTTTACATTCCCGCGCTGAATTGGCAGGCTGTCCTTGATCTTTTCGAACTGCTTCTCGGAGATCTCCATTGATTTCAATTATAACAAGATTAGTGTTAACACGCCCTAAGCAGTTTTTACCAAGCGGCTTCGGAAGCCTGGGAATCCACGCCCCAACCGCCAGACTCTGCGCTCCCGTCTTGCAGAGAATTATCCCTTCCCGGCGCATAATGAAAATGATCGTCGAAGTGGGCTTTACTGACCACTGACAGAGATGGGCCCGGTCCATACCCCGTTACCAGATAATTAATACCCCCTACCCCCCCTATCCCGTTTCTCGCGCAACGCGCTGAAAATAAATATGTTAGGTATCATTTTAGCGAAAATAGCGAACGATAAGATACAACCTTCTCTATCGGATTTGTTGATTATAAACAACTTACAGAAAGTGCTCAGGAGGTTGGAATGGATCGGATTGCGCGGATCAGGGCGCAGGAGTCAACTCAGGATGGAAGTCAGCTTTGCCGGCAGGCAGCAACACTATTTGCAAGCTACCCTCTTGCCGCTCGGCCACCACGGGCCCGTCGATCTGTATCTGCCGTTGCACCGGGCTGCCGTCGCTCGCCGTATAGAGCACCTTGAGTGGGCCACTGCCGCGCAACTGGATGCGGTAGTGGAAGACAGCGTTAGCGGCCAGGCTGTCGGCTCCAAAGCTGGCGCTCGGGTAGTCCACTTCGAGTAGTTGAATGGGTGCGCCGGTGCGGTTTTCCACCGTGGTTTCAATATGATAGGAGTGGCAGCCAGCCATAGCGATCAGCGCCGACTGTGCAACTGCGGCGAGAAACCAGCTGCGTTTGCCAAATGGGCTTTTCATTTCCGGTTCACGCTTTCATCCTGAACGCCTTCCTGCGTGGCCTGCGCAGCGACCTTCTTTTCCAGCCTGTCCAGGCGCTTGAGTAGCTCCGGAAGCCGTTGAAAGATGGTGACAGCCCGTAACCAGACTCGGTTGTCAAAGCCCGGCGAGCCGGAGATGATCTTGCCCGGCGGCACATCGTGCGAGACCGCCGATTGCGCCGTTAGAATCACGCCGTCTCCCACAGAGCAGTGGCCCGCAATACCCGTCTGGCCCGCGAGAATGACGTTGCTGCCGACTACCGAGGATCCGGCCAGCCCCGTTTGCGCGCAGAGAAGCGTATTCTCGCCAATCCGCGAACCATGGCCTACCTGGACCAGATTGTCCACCTTGGTGCCGTCGCCGATCTGTGTCGCGCCAACAGTGGCACGGTCGATACAAGCGTTGGCCTGCACGTCCACGCGATTGCCCAGCAGCACCGGGCCTGACTGCGGAATCTTCTCCCAGTGCCCGGCTTCGTTCTTGGCAAAGCCAAAGCCGTCCGCGCCGACGATCGCCCCATTTTCCAGCGTCACGTGATCGCCCAGAATGCAGTTTTCGCGGACTACAGCGTGAGCATGTGCGAAGAGATGGCTGCCAGCCCGCACACCTGGATATAGAACTACATGGGGTAGCAGAGTGGCGTAGGCGCCGAGGCGAACGTGAGGGCCGACAACGACATAGGCTCCGATGTGCGCCCCGTCGCCGATCTCCGCAGTTGTGTCGATGACAGCAGTAGGGTGAATGCCAGGATCGTAAGCCGGCGGCTGGTAAAAAAGCCCGAGGGCGCGAGAGAAGGCCAGATAGGGATTCTGGATGCGCAGCGTCGCCGCCGCAATCTCTTGAAACTCGGGCTCGACCAGCACCGCGGCAGCCTGCGTCTTGCGCGCCAGTCCGGCGTACTTGGGGTTGGCCACGAAGGTGATCTCAGTGGGTCCAGCCTCCTCAATCCCTTTCACGCCTGTTACTTCCAGCTCCGCGTCCCCGCGCAGCTCCGCGCCCAACCGGCTTGCCAATTCTCCTAGCTTCATCGAATGAGATTGTACCGGAAGGGAACTGCTTACGCTGTGTCAGTAGGGAACAGCTCCGGTTGGGCTATGGCTGGTCCAGCGCCGCCGGTCCGCTTGCGCGCCGCTGCGCCGATCAGGCTCACCACCTCTAAGGTTTGGATGGCCTGACGGGGTATGTAAATCCTTTGCGTATTCGAGCGCGTGTCGGGCGGAGTAAACAGCAGGCCCGCGCCCTCGATCAGGGAGCGGTCGTTGGCGGCCAGACCCTCCAGCTCGTCTCCGTCGGTCAAGGTCATCCGCAACCAGAGTCCCTCGGTGCGGGGCCGGACAGTGAAGCGCTTGTGCAGGAGCCGCTCGGGGTTGGCCTGATCGCTGGAGGGGGCAGGGAAGTCACGGACATAGCAAACCCATTTCACCTGCTCCCAGCCAATGCGCTGTACTTTGCCGGTGAGGTCGAGGATCTCCAGCTCCGGTGCTACAGGACTGAAACCGGCGCCTGCGTATCCTGCACACCAGTCCCGTGAGAACTTGCGGACAATCACCGGTTTGCGCGCAGAGGCCATCGCTTTGGATTGTCGCACGTAGCAGGGCCCCTGAGGCCAGGGTCGCGTTTATGCACTGGTGAACCAGCTAGATGCGAGAACGCAAAAAGCCGCAAATCCAGTGCAACAAACTCTAGCCATTCGGCCCTGGTTGTGTTAATGTACTGGTTTGCCGCCTCTGCCGGTTTGCGCTGTAAGAGTAGCTGCATCAGGTACTTGGCAGATGATTGAGACGGCGGAAGCAGGAATAACAATGCCCGACTACATCTATCTTTTGGAAAACCGGCTGTCACGCGACCAGCAAAGCGCGCTGCGCCACTTGCGTGAGGCGGCCCGCGAAGCCGAAACGATCCTCTTTTTGACCGGCGATGCGGTCCGCGAACTGACCAGTGGAAACAGTGTTCGCAGTCTTGAAGTTTCAGTTCATGGAAATGCTCTTAATCTCAAGAAAACAATCGAGAAACTCGGCGGCTCCGTCTGGGGGCAAGACGAGG
>Ga0302189_10001626_pt1 | contig 18680 bp, 10 predicted proteins | sample II_Bog_E2_2_FD_194551 | JGI IMG/M metagenome (GOLD analysis project Ga0302189, IMG submission 194551) | Peat permafrost microbial communities from Stordalen Mire near Abisko, Sweden - II_Bog_E2_2 | ecosystem: Environmental > Terrestrial > Soil > Wetlands > Peat | place: Sweden: Abisko...
TGGAGCCAATCTTCGAAGCCGACTTTCATCCTTGCTCCTACGGTTATCGTCCTCAGAGAAGCGCGAAGATGGCCTCCGTGGCGATTCGCGAAGACCTGTATGCGAGAGCCTGGGGCGTGGTAGAGATTGATTTTCGCAGCTATTTTACGACCATTCCGCATGACAAGCTGATGATCTTGATCAAGCAGCGAGTCGTGGATGGGAGTATGTTGCGTCTGATCAAACAGAGCCTAACGGTGGAAGTAGCGTATCAAGGAAAGATGGAGCCGACGGTAGTGGGAGTCTCGCAAGGGCCTCCGATCTCACCGCACTGAGCCATTCCTTTACCCTAGACTTCGTGATCTGCTGTCAGGGCAGAGCGGAAGAAGCTCTGTCTACGATGCGGGCCATGATGACGAAGCTGAAGCTGACGGTGAATGAAACCAAGACGCGGGTCTCGAAGCTGCCGGAAGAGAAGTTCGATTTCTTGGGGTATACGTTTGGTCGTTGCTACTCGACGAAGACGGGACGTGCCAATCTGGGCACGATACCTGCCAAGAAGCGAGTGATTCGCATCTGTCAGGCGATCAGCAGCGAAACTGGACGCAACAGAACCCTACTAGACCATAAGACGGTGGTGACGAAGCTCAATCAAATGATGAACGGTTGGGCCAACTACTTCTGTCTTGGGCCGGTCAGCAAAGCCTATCGGGCAGTGGATCGACATGCTCGTAAGCGGCTGCGTCAGTGGTTGTGCGCCAAACATCAAGCGGCATGGCCGGCAACTGGGAATTTTTCCGAAGCCAGTCTGTACGATACGTTTGGCCTTGTTCGCGTTACCGAGCGGACGCTGTCACGGCAGAGGTCGCGGGTTCGAGCCACGTCGTCCACTCCTTACATTCAAAATGACTTATCTTGGATTGGCGGAAACCAAGGAGGATGCAAAAGGACACAGATTTATGTCCCTTTTGTGTCCTTTTGGCAGATACGATGTCTCCCCGATACGCCGTCTCTTAGTCGCCGGCCCGAGTGCCTTTTGACGGCAAAGTCGAGTTTCCACTCGCGGACAAGACAAGGGACATGACAGCCGCCTGGGCCTCATGCTTCGATGGAAGGATTGCCTGCGTGTAGACGTCAAGGGTCGATCGCAGTGAGAAATGCCGCAGCAATTCCTGTTGCTGTCCTATAGGGTGCCTTAGATTCGAGTTCAGTTGCCGACAGCCCCATGGATCCTGAACGCTATCACCTGCGTTCCGGCTGCATTGGACTCGATACTAGTTGCGCGCAGCAATACCTCGAAACTTGCAAGGGACGCATGCGGGCGATGCGCCCGTTCAAGGATGCGAGCAAGTGCATCGGAGTGAAGAAGAACTTCCGCGGCGGCTTGCGTTCCGGCGACATCCAGGCCCTCCAGCAGCAGCAAGTGGCCATTGCCGCCGAGATTCGGGACGAAGATGATCAGGGCATAGGTTTCGTGCGTCGGCTCGTCCCATTGGCTGAGATATGAGGCCTGTTCGCCGGGTTGCGGCTTGTTGCTGACGATTGCGGCGCCCTGCATCCCGTCGCCGCAATGAATGTGGAAGTTGGTGCTTTCATCCGCAACTGCTGCCCATGGATTGCTGCATACCGAGCCAAGGATCACGGCATTCGCATTCTTCAAATCATCGAAACGAAGATCGCGCGGAAAGCGGAGGAAAACCCGCTCCCGCTTATACTCCGGCAGCGTTGCCAACGCAGCGACAATCTGCAGATTGCTGAAACTGGTGAACTCCTGCGTGCGCATGTCCGTTGCGCTGTGGGCGTCCATGGGGGGAAGCGGCAGATCAAGATAGCCGCTCTTGATGTACTTTGTCAGTGGAATAGGATGGTGCGACATGTCCTCCATCAGGTTCAGTCCGGCGTCAGGGGGAACGATGTATGTGTTGTGCAATGGATCGAAGATGGATGTCAGCAGCAAGTTCGGAGGCTCTGGGGAATGGCCAATGGCTGGGATGTGCGAGAAAGCCAATACAGTAAGGCAAATGAGGACGGCACTATAACCGGTAAGCATGCCGATGGCAATCAGAGTTCTGTGGGTGCGAGAACGCGCGCCGCTAGCGGAAGGCTTGGCCAGGAGCGTGAACGGGCCAGAACCGCCTGGTTCGACGAGGGCGGGTGTTGGGACTACCAGCGACGGCTGCGAGAGCGAAATGGTTTCGGCATCGATAAATACGGGAACATATCCGCCCAGAGGAATCTCAATGCGCATTGAATCGTTCCGTGATTCCTCAGCGAAGTGCTCGGCGAGACGTTTGCGCAACTGGCGGGCATAGTTGCGGACGATGTTGTCCTCGACGGTGCGATAACCCTTCGGCCGTGAGAACACCTGCACGCCGATCTTCTGCTCGCTGATCCGTTCCTGACGGCCCTGCAGGGTCTCGGTGACGATAAACAGGAGGAATTTCGACAGCAGGGGCGACCGGGCAAGGTGACGGCCAGCCACGATGCGTTGCGTCAGGCGCCAGCGCGGATCGTCTTCCAGGTTCTCCGGGCCATCGGTTGGAAGGAAAGCGATCTTCGGCGGGAAGGGGATGGCAACGGATCTCTCCATGATCGTCCTCCAAGATTTGAACATACGGAATCGCCATGAAACGGCTGTTAATTCCCAGTTGGCCGTCCCAACGGCCGAGCCGATTAACCGACTTTTCATACAGCGGGCACGTCCTTTGCTTTCAGATCATTACTTTGGGGAAAGTTAGGTGTATACACGGGTCGGACAGGGGGTAAACACTCCTGCTGGAGTGTTGATCGGGCCTACTGTGAGGACGGCGGAGTGTCTGCGATTCCGACCACTTCACTTGAAGGAGACCCATCATGCTTTGGATATCTGGATTTCCCCACCCAGCCCGAAGGGCCGCACGAATGTGTCAACGAGCTATAAGCATCATCGTCGCCAGGGTAGCCGTACTTGCCTGCGTAGGCCTCTTGTTTGGATCGGCGCACCTCAATGCCCAGGTGAATACAGGATCTTTGAGCGGTTCGGTAACCGATCCAAGTGGTGCCGCGGTTGCCGGCGCGGAGTTGACAGTGAAGTCGTCAGAGACCGGCTACACGCGAACCGTCAAGAGCCTGGCGGTGGGCGATTACACGCTCCCCAACCTGCCGATTGGCAACTATAGCCTCACGGCGACCGCGCCGGGCTTTTCTCATATCGAGGAGCAGGTGAATATCGGGGTGGGCGAGCGGGTGCGGTTGGACCTGCATCTGACCGTCGGCTCGCCGGACCAGATGATCGTGGTGACCGCAGAGGGCAGCGACCTTCGGCGCGACGATGCGTCCATCGGGACTCTGGTGACCAACGATGTGATCGCCGAGACTCCCCTTTATCTACGCAACTGGGACGACCTGCTGCGCACGGTTCCCGGCGTGCAGATCAGCCGCTACACCAACCAAAGCGGAGCCACCTCGGCGGGACGGACAGGCGACTTCAACGTAAACGGCGTCCACTCGCTGCAGAACAATTTCATCCTCGACGGAATCGACAACAACACGTTTTCTGAGAACGTGCAGGAACTGAGCTCAGAGGCCTCGCATCCCTCGGTCGACGTGATCTCGGAGTTCAACGTAATCACGAATCCCTACTCCGCTGAATACGGCCGCAGCCCCGGCGCGGTGGTTTCGGTGAATACGCGCAGCGGCACCAACCACATCCACGGCGCAGCCTATGAGTACGTGCGCAACCAGTACTTCGACTCGTTCGACTATTTCACGAAGCAGACGACGAATGTGAAGCCGGAGGACAATCAGAACCAGTTTGGGGGCAGCGTGGGCGGGCCCATCCTTCGCAATCGAGTCTTCGGTTTCTTCAACTATGAGGGAACGCGGATCAAGCAGGGGCTCTCGCGCATCTCGACGGTGCCGCTGGACAATGAACGCACTGGTGATTTCAGCACCGCGGCCGCGGCCGCAGCCGGGGTGGGCCCGTACCCGACGGTGTATAACCTCTCGACCTGCTCGGCGCCTTACACTGCGTCCAACTGTGTTCCGCTGGTCAACAACAGCTTCGTATCCGATTCAACGGCCAAGATCGACACCGCGGCGGCCAAGCTGATTGCCTTGTTCCCCGAGCCGAACGACAAGCAGGGCGGGGCTACCTATCCCGAATACAACAACTTTGCGCGTACAGGCGCGGCCACGGACTTCAACTCCAGCTATGACGGCCGCATGGACTGGACGCCTTCGCAGAACGACACCATTTTCGGCCGGTTCAATTACTTCACACGCACGCGGACCATTCCCGGCTATTTTGGCGGCCTGGCCGACGGCACGGGAACCTCGGCCTGGGGGAACCAGGCCCTGAAGGGCACCAGTTTCGTTCTGGGCTGGACGCGCATTCTAAGCCCCAGCCTGGTCAACGATTTTCGCTTTGGTTGGGTGCGCGACACCTCCTTCGGCAAACAGCAGCCCTTCGACCTGAGCCAAACGGCGGGCCAGTTTGTGCCCGGAATTCCAGCGAATCCCGCCATCGGGGGCGGCGTGCCGCTGACCGCTTTCACCAACCACGGCTACCTCGGTTCGCCGGACTTTCTGCCGAAGTCCCAGGTACCAATGCTCTACCAGTTTGACGATACGCTCTCCTGGACGCGGGGCAAACACAGCCTGAAGTTTGGTGTAAACCTGTTCGCGCCGATGCGCAATATCTTCCAGGATGAACCGGGTACACGCGGCGACCTGTACTTTGCCGGCGTGTTTTCGGGGCTCGGCAATCCGTCGGGGATCACGGACTACGCGGATGGATTGTTTGGCGCGCCCTATTACGCACAGTTGACCAACGTGTTTTTCGTCGACCAGCGTTTGTGGATGGCGGCAGGATTTGCGGAAGACGACTGGAAACTGACGCACAAATTAACGCTGAATTTAGGCCTGCGCTATGACTTTGCGACGCCTCCGTACGAGGGCGGCAACCACATGGCCAACTTCAATCCGGCAGATTCGGGCTCGCTGGTCGACGCCAAGTCGGGCTCGCTCGGAGATCGAGCACTGGTGGACCCCAATACGACAAACTTCGGCCCGCGCATCGGCGTCTCCTATGCGATCGATCCGAACACGGTGATCCATGGCGGCTACGGCGCGTACTACACGCTGTTGGAGCGGATCGGCAGCGAAAACGAGATGGCGCTCAACCCCCCCTTCCTGGTCAACAAGACGCCGTCGAGCACCACAGTGCCTGTCCTCAAGCCCGAGGTTGGTTTCCCTTCCAACTTCCTCGACCCCTCGACCATCGATTACACCGCACTACAGGCGTTCCACATCCGGGCCGTTGATCCCGCGAAAAAAGAACCGATGGTCCAGCAGTGGAGCCTCGGCGCACAGCACGACTTCGGTCACGGGTGGTTAGCCGAGATGGACTATGTAGGCACCAAATCGACCCATCTCGATTTGCTCTACGACTACAACCAGCCATACATCGTAAACAACGCGGTCACTTCCACGGTGCCCTATCCGAACTTTGGACAGGTGGAGTACGCGGCACCGATCGGCTACGGCAACTACAACGGTTTACAGGCCAGCCTGTCGCGCGCCATGTCTCACGGCTTCAACCTGCACGCCGCCTACACCTACTCGCGCACCCTGGACAATACACCCGAGGAACTGGAGAACAATCCTGGCGGTCCGCCGAACGGGCGGAACGAAACAGCCTGGTATGGGCCCAGCGAATTCAACGTGCCGCAGCGTGTCTCAGTGAACTACGTCTATGAACTGCCCTTCGGCCGCGGCAAGACCATGCTGAATTCAGGTCCGCTGTCGTGGGCACTGGGCAATTGGCGCACCTCCGGCGTGTTCACCTTCTACAACGGCTATCCCTTCACGGCCACGTGGAGCAACAACAACAGCCTTCTGGACCCCTACGGGTACGCGACCGATGTGCCCAACGTGGTGGGCAAGCCGCATTACGTGGGCAAACCGACCTGCTGGTTTTACGACAGCGGCACGAGCGGCTGCGGCACCTCCGGTTCCGGCCTCAGCAACGCCTTCGCCAACCCAGGTGTGGGCGAGGTCGGCAACGGATCGCGTAATTCGCTCCGCTCCCCGAACACCATCGTCTTCGATGGCGCAATCATGAAGGACTTCCCGGTTACAGAGAACATCAAGGGGCAATTCCGCTGGGAGGTCTTCAACGCCGCCAATCATCCCCTTTTCGCCGCGCCGGGCGGGGATGTGAGCAATGGGCAGGCAGCGCAGATCACCTCGCTCTCCGGCGATCCGCGCGTGATGCAGTTCGCCTTCCGCATCGACTTCTAAACCAATTCCCCAGGCCGCCGCATTATGCACGACGGCCTGGGGGCTTCGCTTCGGTGCTGTGTTTCCGCGATCATGCTTTGAGGGAATTTCTTGAGAATTGGAAGGCGAAGGGCTTGGATCTATTTGGCGGCGATGCTGGTTGCTGTCGCTTGCGAGCGAACGACTGCGCAAACCGCAACCGCAGACCCGGCTCCCGATCTGGTGCTTTCGGGTGATGTGACCGGCGCGCAGAGCAAGACTTACTTTGAGGTTCCTTTTAAGGTGCCCTCGGGTAAGCATCGCATCAGTGTCGATTTCCGGTATACGGCGCGGGAGCAGCGCTCCGTCCTCGACCTGGGCATCGCCGACCCGATGCGGTTTCGAGGCGCCAGCGGCGGGAACAAGAGCCACTTCACGATCAGCGAGACGGACGCGACTCCCTCCTATCTGCCGGGCGCGATCGTCCCTGGTACCTGGCGCTTACTCATCTCGGTTCCCAACATGCGCCCCCATGTGGTGTCGCATTACACGGCCGAGATCCGCTTCGATGCGCGCAGCGAGGAGACGGGGTTCGCGGATCGACCGTTGGCGATTAGCAAGCGCTGGTATCGCGGCGATCTACATATGCACACCGCGCATAGCGATGGCAGTTGCCTGAGCCAGAGCGGCCGGGAAGTGCCGTGCCCGCTGTTTCTCACCGTGCAGACCGCAGCCGCGCGGGGGCTGGACTTTATCGCCATCACGGACCACAACACCGATTCGCAGTTCGACGACATCCGCGAACTGCAGCCGTTTTACGATCGCCTGCTTCTCATACCGGGACGGGAAATGACCACGTTTCACGGCCACTTCAACGTCTTCGGCGTAACCCAGTTCCTCGATTGGCGGGTAAGTCCGGGACGCCATTCGCTGAATGAGGTCCTGCGCGACGCACTGGCCAAGGGCGGCCTGGCCTCGGTAAACCACGCGCAGGCACCGGAGGGCGAAGACTGCATGGGCTGCGGATGGGCGCCCGCCGCGGACGCCGACATGGGCCTGTTCAGCGCCGTGGAGGTGATCAACTACGGCGTCATCATGTTCTCCAGCGCGAACTACTGGGACTCTCAACTACGGGAGGGGCACAGGCTCGCGGCCGTCGGCGGCAGCGATAACCACAATGCGACAACGCCGCCGGGAGAACCGGGATCGATCGGCTGGCCAACCACAGTGATCGAAGCCGACGAGCTTTCCGTTGCGGCCATCCTCAGCGGCATCCGCTCGGGCCGCACATTCGTCGATCTCACTGCATCCAGGGACAAGACGGTGGATTTTTCGGCGGCTTCGGGTGGGGCTTCGGCGCGGATGGGTGAGACGCTGCAGGTCGCGGAGAATGCCAAAATCCAGGTGAACATCCATGCCGTAGCTGTCCCGGGATCGACGGCGCATCTCTACGTTGATGGCGTGGAGTCGAGCGCAACTCCAACGATGCATCTGGAAGGCGCGGATGCCGACGTGACCACCACATTGACAGCCGCTCCGGGGCGACATTGGCTCCGGGTTGTGGTGCGCGACGACGCTGAGAAGGATCAACTCATCAGCAGTCCACTCTACATCAATTTTGCCGGGAAATAAGCTGAGGAATAAGAGGTCTTACGATGCACGATTCAAGAATCTTGCGGGCAGTTCAGATGGCGCTGGCCATTTTGTTCCTGTCCTTCTCCGTTCATGGCCAGCAATCGCTGCCCGGTTCGCGCACGGTGATGGACGCGCATAACTGTTATCCGTACTTTGAATGGTGGTACGACCGCATCGATCGCGCTCTCTCTGCCGGCACGCCGCTGGCCATCGAACAGGACCTGGCCTGGCATACCGACTCGAAAACCGGACGCAGTTGGTCGGTGGTCACGCACGGCGAGCCCACGTATGGCAACGAGCCGACCATGGATCAGTACTTCTTCGAGAAGGTCCGGCCGATTGTGGAGAAGGCTCTGCGCGACGGCAATCATGGAGACTGGCCTTTGATCACGCTCAACCTGGACTTCAAGGACAACAAGCCGGAGCACCTGGCCGCAGTGCTGGCGCTGCTGCGCAAGTATCAGCCGTGGCTCAGCTCTGCTGTGAAGCGCGGCCCGGGGACGGAGGTGCAACCGCTTGATGTCAAGCCTGTGCTGGTCCTGACCGGGGAAGCAGACGAGCAACAGTCCGTGTTCTACGACCAGTTGCAGGATGGCGATCGTGTACTCGTCTTCGGCGCCATCCACACGGAGGGAAAGGAGCCAACTGCCGCGCCCGAAATTCTAGGCGCGGAAAAGGCGTCCAACTACCGGCGCTGGTGGAACAACCCGTGGGATGTCGTAGAAGCCGCGGGACAGCCGCATGCCGGCGAGTGGACGCCTGAGAAGATGAATCGCCTACGCGCTCTTGTGGAACGGGCCCACGCCAACGGGCTGTGGATTCGTTTCTACACGCTGGATGGCGCAACCGAGGCGGAGTTGAGTTGCCACGGATGGTTTCACGGCTACAACTTCGGCGCGCTGGACGCGGCACGGACGCGGTGGCGTGCCGCCATTGCCGCGCATGTGGACTACCTCGCGTCGGACCAGTACGAACTCGTTGGAAGCGAGGTTCGATCGGCCAAGTGAAAACTCACCGCGATGAAGAGGAGACTTCGAGCTGCCGTGATACCAGGATGAGCAAGCTGCAACCGCTCACCAAGGGTCGCGACGCAGGCAGCCACAAATGGATCATTGCGGCTTGCATTGCCACAATGGTGTGCTGTCTCTCCAACGTGGCGCTGCGGGGCTCGGCACAATCGGGCGTAATGAGCCAGGGAGACTCGGCGCCGCCGGTCACAGCCACATTGCCCAATGGGCGGCAGATCACGCCGTTGGGCGGCTGGATCACGGTCGCCCCGTTCCCCTTCTCTCTCGCCCTGCGCGGAGATGGCAACCAACTGGTTGCTCCCTCGCTGGGATTTCCCTTCGCGCTGAATGTGATCGATCGGCCCGCAAACGCAGGCTATCGCGTGAAGCAGATTCCGCAAGGCTTCCTGAGCAAGCCGGAGACGGAAGTCTACACCGGCGTGGCGTATGCGCCCGATGGCCGACTGCTTTATGTTGCCACGGGTGACAGCGGCGCCATCGATGTGCTTGCGGCGGGGGATTGGCACAAGGTGGCGCGCATCGAGCTGAACGGCACGGTGGGCGGCCATGTTTACAGGGAGAGCTTCGTGGCCGCGCTGGTGCTGTCGACAGACGGTCGCAGGCTGTACGCGATCGACGAAGCCAACTGGCGCGTGGTGATCGTCGATACGGCGACGCACGCGAAGATTGCTTCGCTGGCGACCGGCGTCAATCCCATTGCCCTTTGCTTGAGCCCGGATAACCGGCGTTTATACATCGCCAACTCGGGACTGTTCGAGTACAAGACCATTCCCGGCGCCGATAAGGACGATCGTCTGAATACAGGGTTGCATTTTCCTCCGTTTGGCTATCCGTCTCTAGCGGCACAAAACGGGGTTGTCGCGGAGGGCAAGGCGATTCCCGGGCTGGGGACGGCCAACGATCCGCGCGGAAGCTCGCTGTGGACCTATGATCTGAATGATCCTGGCAAGCAGCGGCTCTCCGCTTCGCTGCGGTTGGGTGCGCCCATCGATTTGAACAAGAACGATGTGGTCGGCGGAGCGGCGCCCTCCGCGCTCGTCGCCAGCGTGGGCGCCGTCTACGTCGCGCTTGCACACGAAGACGCGGTCGCGGTGGTCAACGCGGATGGCGACTCCCTGCAGGCGCAGATTCCGCTGACTCCATTTACGGGGCCGGGTTTTGTCGATGATCGTGGCAATCCGTTGCGCGGTGTGATGCCCAGCGGCCTTGCTCTTGCAAACAACCTCTTATATGTCACGGAAGCCGGTATCAATGCGCTCGCGGTCATCGACACGACCGGTAACCGCATGCTGGGGCATCTGCCTGTCGGCTGGAGCCCGTCCGCTGTTCTCGTCTCCGCAGACGGCAACACACTCTACGTCGCCAACTCCAAGGGAAAAGGCAGCGGCCCGAATGCGGGAAGCAGCTTCAACCCCGCGCTGCATGGAGCCTATATCGGCGAGCTTGAGTTGGGCAGCCTGTCGGTGATTCCGGCGAGCCTGGCCGCGCATCCCGAGGAGTGGACGGAGGCCGTGATTCGGGACAATCGCGCCGCCGATGTGGAGCCCGGAGTGCTGCCCCGACTGAAACATGTTCTGCTGATCATTCGCGAGAACCGCACGTTTGACGATGTCTTCGGCGATCTGGCCGGCGCGGACGGCGATCCGCTGCTGGCGCATTTTGGTGTTCACGGCAAAGTCAAGAACAATCCGGCAATGCAAGACCTGCAGGTGACCCCGAATGCCCACGCGATGGCCGCGCAGTTTGCCACCAGCGACCGCTATTTCACCGACAGCGATGTCTCCGTGGATGGTCACCGCTGGGCGATCGGCATTGCGCCCACGCCGTGGATGGCCCAGGCGTGGCCTTCCACTTATGGCGGGCGCCGGCATGGAAGCCCATTCAGCGAAGCGCCCGGACGGCGTGCCCTGGGCGGTGCCACGGACGGTCCTATGCCGGAAGACGAACCTGAGTTCGGATCGCTTTGGGAGCACGTCGACCACAGCGGCTTGAAGGTGCTTAACTATGGAGAATCGCTGGAACTCGAAGGCATGGATGAGATGGTGGGTTCAGAACCCGAAGGGCAGCGTCTGTTTTTGAACGCGCCTCTGCCGCAGCCTGTCTTTGCCGCCACGGACCGCAACTTCGCTACCGCGAACATGGGCATCCCGGACACGGTGCGGGCCGAGGAATTCATGCGCGACTTCAGCGCGCGCCTTGAGGCGGGCGACGGGCCGGCGATGAGCGTGATGCGTCTGGGCAACGATCACACCGCGGGGCCGCGGCCCGCGGATGGCTACCCGCTGCGCGAATCCTACGTGGCGGACAACGACCTCGCGCTGGGACGGATTCTCGATTTCCTCTCGCATCAGTCCATTTGGAAAGACACGGCTGCCTTCGTCACCGAAGATGACCCACAGAGCGGCGTAGATCACGTCGATGCCCATCGCAGCATCCTGCTGGTAATGAGCCCTTGGGTGCGCGGCGGTTTCCTGTCGCACCGGCACAGTAGCATGGGGAGCATTCAAAAGACGATCTACGAACTGCTCGGCATCGGTCCACTGAACCTGGAAGACGCATTGGCCGCGGACCTGAGCGATATGTTTACAACGCAACCGCAACTCGCCCCATACAAGGCGTTGGCTGTCGACCCGCGCGTCTTTGACCCGGCGCGGGCACGCATCGCCCGGCCAAAAACAGCCAAACAGAAGGCGGACCTTTCGGACATCGACGACAGCCAGAAGATTCGCAAGAGCTTCGCGAAACCAAAGGTCGCCAGCCCCGTGGCGGGTCAATCCGTGACGCCTGCCAACCCGCAATGAACTCCGCAGGCTCTGGACGCCAGACGCAAGCAACCGGAAGAGCCAAAATCCAATTTCAAGCAAGGGAGAATCCCGTGACCACAAGAGGCCGTATCGCATTCGCCGCCACGGTGCTGGCGTTGTATCCTCTTGCCTCCGCGGCTCAGGCTATTTCCACCAGCAACGACATTCCTCCCACGTTCACACCGCCCACGCCTGCCCAGGACTACACCAAGCGCGTGGAAATGGTGCCCACGCGCGACGGGGTAAGACTGTACACCGTCATCGTCATCCCCAAGGGCGCGTCGCATGCCCCGATCCTGCTGACCCGCACGCCGTACAATGCCGCTGAGCGCGCAGCCCGCGTCGAATCCCCGCGCATGATCGAAGAGTTGCCTCTGAGCGACGAGGTCTTCGTCAAGGCCGGCTATATTCGCGTGTATCAGGACGTCCGCGGCAAGTATGGATCGGAGGGACCCTACCTGATGACGCCTCCACCGGTGGGCTCCTTCAATTCCAGCGGCGCCGACGACACGACCGACGGCTATGACACCATCGACTGGTTGACGAAAAACCTTCCCGAAAGCAACGGAAAAGTCGGAATGATTGGTTCCTCCTACGAAGGATTCACCATTGTCATGGCGCTGCTGCATCCCCATCCCGCGCTCAAGGCGGCGGCGCCGGAGAGCCCTATGGTCGATGGCTGGATGGGCGACGACTGGTTCCACTACGGCGCCTTTCGCGAGCACATGTTTTATTACTTCGTCGGTCAGACTTCTGTGCACGGCCACGGCCAATGGATTCCACGCGAACACCGCGACGAGTACATGAACTTTCTGAACATGGGTTCAGCCGGCGATTTCGCGCGATCACAGGGACTGGAACAGTTGCCTTTCTGGCGGAAAGTGGAAGCCCATCCAGCCTACGACGCGTTCTGGCAAAGTCAGGCGCTCGACAAACTCCTGGCCGCGCAGCCGATCCGCGTGCCCACGCTTTGGCTGCAGGGACTCTGGGATCAGGAAGACATGTGGGGCGGCATTCATTGCTACCAGGCCCTGGAACCCAAAGACCAGGGCAACAACATGAACTACCTGGTCATCGGACCTTGGAGGCATAGCCAGATCAATGCGGACGGCCGCTCGCTCGGTCCGCTCCTCTGGAATGAAGACACGGCTGCACACGTTCGCCGCGACATCTTGCTTCCCTTTTTCAATCAGTATCTGAAAGACGATGCGCCGAATGCCGGCACGCCGCCCGTCTATATCTACAACACGGGAGAAGACCATTGGGATCGCTTCTCCTCCTGGCCGCCCAGTTGCGACCAGGGCTGCCCCAACAAGACGAAGCCCCTTTATCTTGGGACTGCCGGCAAGCTGGGGTTCGACGCCCCCAGCGAAGCCGGCGCGAAATTCGACGAGTATATCTCCGACTCCATGAAGCCCGTTCCGTACAGGCCGCAACCCATCAACGTCGATGACTGGGAGGGTTTCGACAACTGGCTGGTGCTCGACCAGCGCTTCGCCGATCACCGTCCGGATGTACTGACCTATGTCACCGAGCCCCTCACCGAACCGCTTCGAGTCAGCGGAGTCCCCGCGGTCCACCTCTACGCCTCTACCAGCGGCACTGACAGCGACTGGGTGGTCAAGCTGATCGACGTGTACCCTGACTCGTACGCGCCCCCGCTCACCATGGATGGCTATGAGCTCCCGATTTCTCTGGACATCTTCCGTGGCCGCTACAGGAGCAGCTTCGAGCGTCCGCAGGCCCTGCATCCGAACGAACCGCTTCTCTTTCGATTTGACCTCCCGGCCGTGAATCACGTGTTTCAGCCTGGGCATCGCATCATGATTCAGGTCCAATCCACGCTTTACCCACTCTACGATCGAAATCCGCAGACGTTTGTGCCGAACATCTTCGACGCTCAACCCACGGACTATCAGAAAGCCACGCAGCGGATCTGGCACACGCCGGGGACAGCCAGTTTCCTCAGCCTGCCTGTGGTTCCGTAAAGGCGGTTTTGCACCTTGCTGTGCGGACGGCCTCGAACACCGGCATGACAAGCCGTGTACTCCAATCCCGATACCACAAGGAACAGAGATGATGTGGAAGAAGCAAAGTTTTCTCCTGCCGTTGTTGCTCTCGACTTCGATCGCGCAGGCACAGCCAGCTCGAAGTGCGAAGGCAGCAGAACCATCGCCAGCCGCCCCGCAGTTGATCGTGGCCATTATCGTGGATCAATTCCGGTATGACTATACGACTCGGTTCGCGGCGCGCTACACCGGTGGCCTGCACACAATGTTGAACGAGGGCGCGGTCTTTCTCGATGCGCACCAGGACCATTTTCCCACGGTTACGGCTCCTGGTCATGCAACGTTCATGACCGGCTCCACGCCTGCGACCAGCGGCATTGTCGCCAATGAATGGTATGACCGCCCCAGCGGCAAGGTCATCACATCGGTCGAAGACGCCGCAACGACCCTGCTTGGCGGGACACCCGGCGCAAAAGGCAGTTCGCCGCATAACCTGCTCGTGAGTACGCTGGGGGACGAGATCAAGATCGCGGACGGCGGAACAACCAAGGTGATCGGAATCTCGATGAAAGACCGCGCAGCGATTTTGCCCGCGGGACCCATGGCGGATGCCGCCTACTGGTTCGATAGTGCAACCGGCCATGTTGTGTCGAGCACGTTCTATCTTCGCGAGCTGCCAACTTGGGTTCAGCGCTTCAACGCCGCCAAGCCTACGGAAAGGGCGCTCGGCCAGACCTGGTACCCGCTGGGAGCTGAAGGAAAAGCAGACAGGGCTTTCCTCACATTACCGGCAACGCCGGACAAGGAATATGCAAGCCGCTGGCAGCAGACGCCCTTTGCCAACGACATGCTGGAGTCCTTTGCGGAATTGGTGCTGACACAGGAGCATTTGGGCCACCATCATGGAACGGATTTGCTGACCGTGAGCTTCTCGGCCAACGATCATCTGGGCCATGCGGTGGGTCCCGACGATCCGGCGGTCGAGGACATGTGTCTGCGTACCGATCAGGCGATTGGCAGACTCCTGGCCGCGGCGGAGCGTGCCGCAGGCGGTCGTCAACATCTTCTTGTTGTCCTGAGCGCCGATCATGGCGTGGCTCCCAAACCGGAAGTGATGGCGGAGAGAAAGATGCCCGGAGGCCGCGCGAGCATGGCGGAGGTGGTGAACACCATCGTGAACGCCCTCAATGCCCGCTGGGGAACGGGCGAATGGATTCTGTCCGCGCAGGAGACCGGCATCTATCTGAACTATGAAACCGTGGCCACCAAGCGGCTGACTTTGGTCGAGGTGGAAGAAGAGGCAGCGCGAGCCGCGGCGACGCTCCCCTTCATGGAACGTACGTACACGCGGGAGCAGTTACTGCGCCATGTTGCCATGGCAGACGAGATTGATTCGTATGTGGCCAGAGGCTTCTATTCCAGCCGCAGCGCCGATGTGTTTGCCATCCAGAAACCCTACTGGCTGTTTACCGCCGAAGGCACATCGCACGGAACCCCGTACAACTACGACACGCATGTGCCGCTCATATTCTGGGGAAACAACGTGAGGCCGGGAGTGTTCCCTGAGAGAGTAGGTGTCACCGATGTAGCCCCGACACTTGCGGCGCTGCTGCGTATCGGCACGCCAACAGGAAGCGTCGGCTCTATCCTTCGCGAGATCGTGCCGGCGCAGAGCAGTCTGAATCGGTAGCCACGTCCGCATGTGATTCGCATCGTTTGTCTCTGCATCCATGAAGCGCCGGCGGATCGAGCATCGGATTGGCGATTCGATGTAGCTCGTCTACTTGGGCTGACCGTCAAGGGCGGAGTAGAGGTAGACCACTGCGCCGGATCGACCCGAATATTGCTTCCTGGTGTACATGACCAGTTGCATCCTTCACGGAATAGCTGATCGTCTCCTTAGAAACTTCTCTTATGCAGCAGCGGGATTGAGTGTGACATCCAGTCCAAGCTCTTTCGCTTTCTTTTGAACGCTGCGGATTTCGTGATCCCGGTACGTTTCCTCGTAGTAGTTCATCCCTTTGTCGACGTATTGTTCTCCATACTTGAGCATGCGATAAACGAGCCGCGCCTGCCTGTGCGCCATTGCCGCGGTGGCTTTGGGGGCACCCAGACGTGCTCGCAACCGGCGGAACTTGGCTCCGAGATAGGTTTTGCTGCGCGACAAGTTGGTTGCGGCCATGCGTAGGGCAGTGGCGGCACGGTTCTCGATATGCCTCGTGCCTGGGCGGAGCACCTTGCCGTCGGTAAATCTGATTGCCCGGACACAAGCCCAGGAAGGAAGCAAAGTGTGCCTCGCTGAAAAACTGGCTCATATCGACACCCACTTCGGAGATGATGGTTTGTGCGTTCACAATGTTGACGCCTTCGATTTGAGTCAGGCCGGTGGCGCTGATAGGTACCCTGAAACGCCGTTTGCACCCACCATGTCTTCATGCCTTCGCTTTGTCGCCGCATTGCGGGCGAAGTGCCCGGTTGTCTGCATGCTTTCTCAACTTGGGGGCTGATTGGGTGTTCAATGTGACCTCGCCTCGGCAGTCAACTCCGGAGACCTGGGTCTGGCTCTCCAGGAACTCCGCTTTGTGGCGCCATGGGCATGTTGGGGAGGCGTATCCCCGAAGCGGCAAAGATTGCGTTGCCAACCGCTGGAGCCAGGCCAACGAGGCCGGTTTCGCCAGCGCCCGCCGAAGGCAAGTCCTTGCGGTCAACGAGCACGATCTCAATCTGCGGCGTGTCACTGAACCGGGGAACGCGGTACTGCGCGAAGTGGGGGTTCAGGATCCGGCCATTGGTAAAGAGGATTCTCTCGAAGAGTGCGCCGCCGATACCCTGAACAATGGCGCCCGTGAGCTGATTGCGCAAGCCGTCGGGATTCACGATGGCGCCGCATTCCCAGGCTTGAACGACACGGCGGATTCGCACTCGCTTGGTGGCGGGATCAATCTCCACCTCGGAGCATGTGGCGACATAGCCTCCTTTGTCCACTCCGCCGGCAATGCCAAAGCCGCGCTCGGGCGTGGATTTCAAGTGGCCCCAAGCGAATTTGGCAGCAGCGGCCCGGAAAACGGCCTGCAACCTGGAGTCCGTCAGGTTCTTCAGGCGAAACTCCAGCGGGTCCATGCCCACGACATGGGCCATGCAGTCCATGTGGGACTCGCGGGCGAAGTGGTTGGCTGTCGAGGCAAGACCGCGATAGGAACCTTGGCGCAAAGGAGACTTGGCCGCGTGGTATTGAATAAGCTGATTCGCCACGTTGTACGGAGTGCCGATGGCGGCGGGGCCCGAGTTGTAGTTGTGATGCTCCCAGGCAACCAGGGTTCCGTCCCGCCGTGCGCCGGCTCTGATCTCGATGAGCCCGGCGGGGCGGAGATACGCCCAGGTGAATTCTTCGCTCCGCGTCCAGACAACCTTGACGGGCTTGCCGGCGGCTTTGGCCAGGCGAGCCGCTTCAATGGCCGCCTCGCCGGTGTGCTTGCCTCCGTAGCCACTGCCCATATCGGGTTGGATCACGCGCACCTGGGCAGGAGGCAAGTGAAACGCCTCCATGAGTTCGTCGCGGACACCGAAGGGACGCTGGGTTCCGGTCCAAACAGTCAGCTTGCCGTCCGTCCACTGGGCCACGGCGGCGCGCGGCTCAAGAGGCGCGTGGGCAATATAGGCGACAGTGTACTGCTCCTCCAGCTTCAGGTCCGCGGCTTCCATGGCCTGCGCCACTGAACCCGAGACATGCTCCGGGCCATCGTTTCGGCTGCTCTCGGGATTGTTCTTCAGGTACGCGAAGAGGCCCTGGTTCGAGGATTGCGCGGGCACATCCCATTTTGCCTGGATTGTCGAAAGCGCCTGTTGCGCGGTGAAAGCATCGGGAGCAACCAGCCCGATGAAATCGCCGTCGCGCACAACATGCACCCCGGGAAGCTTTTCCGCGACGCCGGTCTCGAGCGAGACGAGAGTCGCGTTGAACCCATCCGGACGAAGCACCGTGCCAAACATCATCTCCGGCAAAGAAATGTCAGAGGGATATTTGTGCTTGCCGGTCACGAAGTCGCGCCCCTCGGCTTTGGGAACGGCGGCTCCAGCAACCTTCCATTGCGTTGCAGTCATGAGGCTCTCTGCGCTGGAGACTGTCTTTACCAGCTTTTCGCCGCGGGTCAGTTCACCGTAAGCGAGAGACCGCGAATTCTGGAGATCAGTAACTTTGCCTTCGGCGGCTGTGAGGCTGGCCGGGGCCACATGCCAGCGCTCAGCGGCGACCTCAAGCAGCATCTGGCGAGCGGCAGCGGCCATGGTGCGCAACTGCGGCCCCATGGTTGGAGTCGTGCGGCTTCCAAAGGTACCCATGTCCCAGGGAGTCATATCGGTATCGCCCATCACCATGGTGATGGCATCGAAAGGAACTCTCAGCTCCTCGGCGACCAGTTGGGCCAGCGAGGTTCGGATATTCTGCCCCACCTCGACCTTGCCGGTAAACACTTTCACTCGGCCATCGGAGGCAATATGCAGCCATGCGCTGAGTTCCTTCGGAAGCTCGTGGCCGCCGAATGCCCGCCCCGACTCCTGCGCCCACGAGGAAGTGTGGGTGAAACAAATCAGCAACCCACCTCCCAGGACTTTCAGGAAGTCGCGACGGTCCAATGTGGATGTGCCTGGCCGGGCTGGCGAAATGCTCTGTTCAGATTCTGTTGTGGGTGCATGGCGATGGTTCATTGGCCTACCCCCTGGGCCAGCAATCGGGAAGCTCGCTTGACCGCATCGACAATGCGGGGGTAGGTACCGCATCGGCAGATGTGCCCCTCCATCTCCTCAACGATTTGTTCTTCCGTGGGACTGTGCTGCTCATGCAGCAGAGATGTTGCTCCGAGAATCATCCCCGAGGTGCAGTAGCCGCATTGGAATGCGCCCTCGTCAAGGAATGCCTGCTGAACGGGGCTGAGCTTCCCATCCTGCTCCAGACCCTCGATGGTAACGATCTTTGCCTTCGCCGCCGA
>Ga0302189_10001641_pt1 | contig 18591 bp, 15 predicted proteins | sample II_Bog_E2_2_FD_194551 | JGI IMG/M metagenome (GOLD analysis project Ga0302189, IMG submission 194551) | Peat permafrost microbial communities from Stordalen Mire near Abisko, Sweden - II_Bog_E2_2 | ecosystem: Environmental > Terrestrial > Soil > Wetlands > Peat | place: Sweden: Abisko...
CCGGAAATTACCTGCATCGGCTCCTTGCCGGTGCGGTATCTGCCAATGTCGATCAAGTCTTTTCTGCCGGAGGCCACCATCTGATGCCAGCGATACAGCGTCTCGTTTGAAAGAGGCTCAGCGGATGATCGAAAAAGATCGACCATCATTTCTGCAATCCCCTGTTCGGCGGGCGAGGCGCGCCGCTTATCGGCAGCTAATCCAAGCTGACGCTGGATAGAGGATTGCACACTGGCCCGATTGAGGATTTCGCCCTCGATCTCAGAGGTTGTCAGTGCTTCTCCGCTCATCGCTTCCACGAGAAGTTGGTTGCGCTCGTCTTCCTCCAAGTACCTGGCCGTGCCGATGACAACACCCGCGCCAAGGAGAAACTGCTCTTCCGCAGCGGCCATGCGGGAACGGTCCCACATGAAATTCGGCCAATCCGGGGTTTGCCAGTTCCAGTTCATGAGCGATAGCGATCCTTTCTATCGATCATTATATTCATATATTATGAGCGATACAATCAGATTCTATCGCTCATGCTCAGCGCCGCTGTTTTCTTTGGTTATGGCGTTGCTGCTTTGGGCTACCAACCTGCGCAATGCTGCAAAGAGATTGCAGGGCTAGGTTCATTGCCGGTTCCATTGACGGACTCAAGTATAAGCAAATAAACGCCTTGGTGCGAAAGAAATCGGCAAACAATGCCGGATAAAATGCCGGATATACGAGCGAAGCATGAGCGATAGAGAACCACTCTATCGCTCATGCACAACCGCGCTATTTTCTTTGGTTATGGCGTTGCTGCTTGGGACTGCCAACCGCCCCGCCGTTCTCTTGCGGTTGAAGAGTTGGTGCTGCTTGCACCACTGTTGGCGTATGCGATGCAGCCTCTGCGGGACCCGAATCCATGCAGCCTCGAATCCCCATTCCAGCAACCAGTCCGATTACCAGGGTCGCAGTGGAAATCAGCGGAATCCAGAAACACAGCAACCAGGTGTTCAGTTGATGCAAGAGCGCATCAAGAGCATTCTCCCGCTTCTCCAGAGACTGCGTGAGCCGATTATTCGCGGACTCAACCTGAGCAACGACTCCGCCCTTTGAATCACTCAGAATGCCGAGCGCGGCAGAGAGTTCCTTCTGTGCGCGCGTCATCGTCTCGCTGGTTCCTTGCAGGCATCTGGCTGCGGCGGGCAGGCCAGATTCGAGGAAATTCTGGCGTAGACTTTCACTCAGCAATCTTGCAATCTTCTGTGCATCAAGCCCGGCTTCGATCTTCTCGGGCAATCGAGCGATCCGCGACTCCAGCTTGTATACATAGCCGAGCATTTTCTGTTGTGCATCGTCTGAAAACTGCTGATGAAGGTCGAGCATCTCCTGAAAACGCTCGCGCTCCTCGGCAATTTCCATCGGAGTTTGCCGGGTGAGTAGAGCCAGAATGCCCATCGCTTCGAGAATGCGCAGCATCTCGTCATCGGGGCTGAGTTTGCGAGTATGCGCGAGTACGCGATAATACGCGGCCTGCATCTCTTCGGGGACAAGCCGGGCGAGAGAGTCGAACAAAGTCGGCTCTCCCACCACGGCAACTGTATTGGACGTATCCGGCTCCGTGCTCATGGCAGAAACACCTGCCTTGCCCGGTCGAATTCAGAGAAGAGCCGTCGCCGATAACTCTGCGCGCGCATCACGAGAGACGCCCTCTTCAGTTCATCAACTTCAGCTTTACGGTCTGCGACCTGCCCGAGTTGAATACCATGCTGGCGGACCGGGTTTTCAAGTTCTGCAAGGCGAAATTCCATCTGCAAGATCTCCGGCGCGAAGACTTCGCGGAAACGGTTTGCCTGCTCCGTGGACTTCCAGTAAGTGAAGTCCGCCAGGGCGCTGGTTGCGTTCTCGACGATGACGTATTCGACCCGTTCCTGAAGACGGCTTGCCCAGGCAAGGACGCTCTCAACGCTGGCCGGATCAGGCGTGACCACGCCCACCGCTGTGAAGCGGACACCGGTTGCAGAGACATCGTCGTACATCGACTCGAACCAGTCGGCAGCAACCTGCCCGGCGCCCGCTCCCATGTCGGCAAGAATGATGGGCGTGCCGCTGTCGAGATGATCGACAAAGGCGTCGAGTCCGGCGGGCGTGTGGATATTGACTTTGGTGACCCGCCCATTGAAAAAGTGTTGCAGGGAGCCACGCGCCTTGTTCTCTGTGTCGAGATCGAGCAGGGTGACAGGAATCTGATTCGCCTCAAACCACTCGGCCAGGGCGACCATCACGCCAGTTTTGCCGACTCCGCCTTTACCGCCCATCGTAAAAACTACACGCTTCGTATTGGCCGTCACTGTTCACTTCCATTGGTTGTCAGGGTCAGTGGTTCATTCTCACGAAAGACGAAGCGGGCGCGCTTCGCGTCCCGCACAGCGGGCTTTGCCTTGAGAGCTGCAACGGGGTCGAGCACCGGCGACACCGGCGGCGCAGCCAGGCCCACGGGCGGCAACTCGAATTGCGTTCGCTTGCGATGCTTCGCGCGGACCTTCACAAAGGAGTGAAGGGTGCTGAGTGCGACATGCAGACCCAGCCGCTCGTGGAAGAGGCGGGCAACTTCGCGATACGTCCGCCCTTTGCGGCGAAGTTCGCGGATCAGTTCACGGTGAGGCTCCAGTTTGGAGCGTGGAGGCTTTTGAGGAGAATATTCGAGAATGGTTCGAAGTTCTGGTTCCATTGTTTTGGCTCCAGAGCACTTCGCAAATCATAGTCCGTTAACAGTCCGATACCCGCTCCAACCATGCCTGAAAGGGTCTTTGGGCGCTATCCATGCCGTCTAGTTTCAAATTTCACGGCGATAACACGGGTTCAAATCCCGTCGGGGACGCCAATTAAATTCAATGATTTACGATCAGTTTCGCCTAAACTTCGAGGGTGAAAAAAGCCACGTTTTTGTGTCCTTTTTGCACCCTCGAATCCGGATCGCTTCCAGCTACGCCAGCCCGACAATCTCGCAATCATCGTGTAAATCCAGGGGCGCGAAGAACAGCGAAAGCACTGCGGCTTGCGCGGCCCGCTTCGCTGGGCCAACCGCCTGCGTGTACACGTCGAGTGTAGAGCGCAGCGAGGAATGCCTCATCAGCTCCTGCATGACTTTGAATTCGACTCCGAGGCTTCTGAGCAACGTGCAGTAGGTGTGGCGAAACGTATGCCAACCAATGCGCTTTTGAATACCCAGCTTTTCGGCAATCGGTTGAACGTAATGGCGCATAATTGCCGCTCCCCAATACGGCTTTCGCCCATTGTGCAATCGACTGGCGAACACCCAATCGTCACCGGTCTTGAGCTTGCACTGTTGTTCCCACGCAATCAACGCCGCGGCAAGCTGTGAATGCATCGGAACCGGCTTCTGTGAGGACTCTGTTTTGCATTGGCCTTCGACGCCGCAGACAATCGATCGAATGACATTCAGCTCCCCATGCTCGAAATCAATGTCCCGCCACTTCAGACCGAAAAGTTCGCCCTGTCTCAATCCGGTTGATGCAGCCAGCAGAACCAGCGTGCGCTCACGTAGTGGTAGATTTTCAACCAACGTCTTGATTTCAGCGCCTGTTAGCACGTCCGGAGCTCGTCGGCGCTTGGCACTTTGGCGTACGAAGCGAATTGGATTGCGATCAAACAACTCGTGCCGACAGGCATGATTGAACAGGACACAAAGGACGTTTCGGATCTTGGCTCTTGAACCGCGGGCAAGATTGAGCCCTCGCAGCCAAGCTTCCACTTCCACTGCCTTGATTTCGTCCAGAGTGCGGGAGCCCCAGCGTGGCCGGATCCACCGACGAATGTAACCGCGATAGGTTCTCTGGGTTGCGATGCTCCATAAGCTGGCGCCGGAACGCATTTCACTCTGCTCAAAATGTTCACACAGCTGATCAATCGTGATGGAGCCGATCCGATCTTGACGGGATCGCAAATTCACATCAGACAGGAGACCTGATGCCGCATTGCGTACGGCAGCCGCATCAGCGTATTGCTCCACAGTTCCGATGACCCGCTTGCGATAAACACGGTGGCCGTTCAGATCCTTTTCCGACCACCTAAACTGCCATACGTCCGGCCCTTCTTTGCGGTTCGTCTGTATGACGCTTCCACATTGCATGGCTCACCTCCTGAGCTGATCTATGATCGTCCGAGGGTGAAGTATTTGCCGATCTCCGCCGATCACGCGATCGATGGCCGATTAGACGGCTAGAACACTACTTTGCAGCGGCAGTGTCCTAAAGTACGATGCCTTGGCCAAGCAGTCTGCCTTGCCACCCTCGGGGGAGCGCTCCGCAGAAACCGATTGGTCCAGGCCCCTCCGATAGAAATTAACGGAAGCGTTGCGGGCATTCCAATCGCTGCATTCTTTCCTCCGCTTCGACCTAACGCCACCCATACTGGGAACGAATTCCGGATTACTCTACTGCGATCACGCGATGTGTGCCATCGAGTATCCAAGAACATCGGCAGTTGGTGCAGGAATTGAAGTTCCGCCCGTCATACGAACGAGTTTCTCCACTCGCTTAGTGCCCGCCGGCGTGCAGGTCGACCTTGCCTCGGAACTTGCCATACACAAAGACGACGTAGCTGACGGCCAGCACCATGCCGAAACCCCACCAGACCAGGCCCACAGCGAGCGTGTGCGGACCGGAGATGGCGCGGCTGAGGGTGATGTCACGATCCGTGCCAGTGGTGGCGGGAAGCAGCGTGGGATACAGTCCCCAACATGCTCCAGCCAACATGAAGAACAGATAGAGGCACGATGACAGAAATGCTTTGACCGGCTGAGCCTTGCGATTGAAGAGCCAGAGAGTAGCCAGGGAGATGACGACGCCGACAGGGACGATGAACGTGGCTGGGAGGTTGAAGTAATTGTGCAGGCTGGCCGGGCGCACAACAATGGTGGCGGCGAGACTGACCAGGGTAAGCGTCACGAGGGCAAACCAAAGAGGTGTAACGATGCTGCGGGCGCGCTGTTCCAGTTCTCCGGATGTCTTGATGGTGAGCCAGAGAGCGCCGTGCAGCGTGAGTGCGATGAGCGCGACAAGACCGCCAATCACCGTGTACCAGTCGAGAATGCCGGGATGCGGGCCGGGTTGCCAGTTTGTCCACAGAGGCAGAAAGAAGTATCCGTCGGCTTGCAGCGGAACGCCGCGCAGCACGTTGGCGAGGGCCGCGCCGAAGAAGATGGTGAGCAGGGCACTGGACAGACCGAAGAGGCCGTCGAGCAATGCGCGCCAGACGCCCACTTCGACGTGGTTGCGCAACTCTACACTCACGCCGCGTAGGATCAGCAGCCACAACACGATCATCAGTGGCAGATAGAAGCCGCTGAAGGCAGAAGCATAGAGAAGCGGAAATGCAAAGTACAGCGTTCCGCCGCCGGCAAGCAGCCAGACCTCGTTACCGTCCCAGACCGGGCCGATGCTGGCAAGCGTTGTGCGCCGCTCAGTTTCGTTGCGGACCAGAAACAGGTGAAGCACGCCAACCCCCAGATCGAAGCCGTCAAGCACCACATAGCCGACGATCATCACGGCAACCAGCCAGAACCAGATGAAACCCATCATATAAAACTCCTACTCAATCTCTTCAGCGTGGGCGGAAAGCATCAATCAATGTGAACTGAATCGGCGCCAATCGCCTCAGGCCCGTTGCTGATTTCGCGATAGATCAGAACGGTAAACAGGATGCCCAGAAGTAGGTAAAGCCCCATGAAGCCAAGCAAGGTAAACAGGCCGTTGCTGGCCGATACTGTGTTCGAGTAGCCTTCGCTGGTGCGCATCAGGCCATAGATGAGCCAGGGCTGGCGGCCAAGCTCGGCGGTCATCCAGCCGGCGGTGTTGGCGATGTACGGCAGCGGAAAGCTGAGCAGCAGCGCCCACAATGCCCAGCGCGCCGTGTAAAGACGCCTGCGCCAGAGCAGAAGAGCGGAGACGATCATCAGCAGCGCAAACCAGGTACCGAGGCCGGCCATGATGTGGTAGGCGTAGTAGAGCAGCGGCAGAGCAGTGGGCCACTGGTCGTGGGGAATTTGATCTAGCCCCTTCACCTCGGCTTTGGTCGTTCCGTAGATTAGGAAGCTCAGCATATCGTTCACCACGATAGGATTGTCGATCTGGCCTGTCTCTTCATTGGGTTGTCCCATCAGCACGAGGCCCGCGCCGGCCTCACCGTGGAAGAGGCCCTCCATTGCGGCGATGGCGGCCGGTTGATTGCGCGCAACGTACTTGCCGTGCAGGTCGCCGGTGGGAAAGATGATGAGGATCGAAGAGACGAGACCCGCGATGACACCGACTTTCAGGAAGATGCGGCCATAGTTTTCCAATCTCTCTTCCAAAAGATAAAAGGCGCCCACGGCGCCCATCACGAAGGAGCCGGTTACAACCGCGCCGGTCATATTATGCGCGTATTGCAGCAGGCCCCAGGGATTCATCAGCAGTTGCCAGAAGCTGAGCACCTCGAATTGCCCGTTGGGCAGGCGATCATAGGCCACGGGATGCTGCATCCAGGCGTCGGTGACGATGATGAAAAAGCCTGAAATCCACGATCCGACGAATACCATCACAGCCGAGAACCAATGCAGGAGCTTGGAGATTCGTTTTTCGCCATAAAGAAACAGGCCCAGAAAAGCCGACTCCAGAAAGAAGCTGAAGACGCCTTCCATCGCCAAGGGCTGGCCGATCACTCCACCGGAGAGCCGCGAGAACCGCGCCCAGTTGGTGCCGAACTCGAACTCCATGGGAATGCCGGTGACTACGCCGAAGACGAAGTTGATGGCGAAGATTCGCCCCCAGAAGCGTGCCGCCCGATCCCACTGCTCGCTGCCGGTTTTGAGCGCTACCGATTTGAGCACCACAATCAACAATGCGAGCCCCATGGTGAGTTGAGGAAACAGATAGTGGAATGTGATGGTGAAGGCAAAGTGCAGCCTGTGGATCAATTCGGCTGTCATTGAAGTTCTCCTGTTGCGGTCTGTTGCGCTTGAGTGGGGAAGGCCGTACCTATCCTATGTTGCCGGAGCGCTCCACGATGAGTGTTGGTTTGCGCGGACAGAAACCACCTATATTCTCTTCCCGGCGTTCTATCTGACATTGAAGAAGATTCCCAAGCCTGCTTTCCCAACCCGGCGCTAGTATACGCCTTGCCGTTTACGCGGGACCGCTTTTGCGTCCATTGCGGGCCGCCCGTCGTTCTGCGACAGATCGGATCGCCGTGCCTTCAATGTAGTCAGATGTCTTGTCCGGGAAAGCCGCAGCAAAAGGGGATGCCACGGCTACATGTGAATTTTATTCCATGGTTGTTGTAACGATTTCCCCATTCCAGGGCTTTATTCATATGAATGCACCACACAAGGACATTTCGCCCAATGAGTTCTCGCCTTTATCGATTCCTGGGCCTTTCGCTCCTGCTTTGTATAGGAGGATTGGCCGCCATGGCGCAAGATCCGCTGACGCTTCGTCAAGCCATCGACGAGGCTCTTCGGCAGAGCCCTCAAGCCGCAATCGCACGCGCCGACTTGAGCGACGCCAGGGCCGCGGCAGCGATGGCGCGCACTCAACTCTTGCCGCAACTCAACTTTGCTGAAAACATATCCCGAGGCAACGACCCGGTTTATGCCTTCGGCACCCGTCTCCGGCAGCGGCAATTCACGCAAGCGGACTTTGCACTGAACGCGCTTAACTTCCCTCAACCCATTGGGAATTTCTCTGTGCGCTTCTCCGGTTCCTGGATAGGATTCGATTCGTTCAAAACGCAGAGGGAGATTCGCCGCGCCGATCTCTTCAAAGAAAGCGCCTCCTCAACCGCCAGGGCGGTGGACCAGCAGATTGTCTTCCACGTTGTCGGGGCGTACCAGTCGGTGCTCTACGCGCAGCGGGAGATCGACGTCGCCCAGCATGAGCAGGACACTGCCGCGACACTGCTGACATCGGTTGAGGACCACGTCAAGGCCGGCCTGGCGGTCGAGTCGGACCGGATGTCGGCCCAGGTAAATGTGGCAGCTCGCAAAGAAGAATTGATTGCAGCCCAGGGAGACCTGGAACTGGCGTGGGCCGAGTTGCGCGAGGCGATGGGTGCTCCGGAGCTCAAAGCATCCGAACTGAAGCCGATTGAGACGCATAAATTCCCCCAGCTCCCGCTGGAGCAGGAGATAGCCACGGCCGCAAAGACGCGGCCTGATCTGGCGGCGCTGGGGCAGGCGCAATCGGCGCAAGGGGCCGCCCTGGGAGCGGCAAAGTCGGAGTTTGGTCCTCGCGTCAGCGCCTATGGCAACTGGGAAGAAGACCGGACATCCTTTGCAGGATCAGGAGGAAACAACTGGGTGGCCGGCGTCCAGATCAGCGTCGACATTCTGCCTCTGAGCAAGCGGAGCCAACTGGTGCGGGAGAGCGCCGCTAAACAGAAGATCGACGCGCAGCTAGCTGCCTCGCAGCTTCACGTACGCACGGAAGTGAACCAGGCGCATATTCACCGCCAGACAGCGGAACTCTCGCTGGAGACGGCTCATGCAGCGATGGATCAATCGGCCGAGAGTCTCCGCGTTCTGAAGAATCGTTATGGCGCGGGGCTTGCCACCATGACTGATCTGCTGCGGGCTGAGGATGCCGAGCGGCAGAGCCAGTCCAGCTACTGGCATGCCGTCTACGGCAATGCCATGGCCTATGCCGAGCTGCTATACGCGACAGGGACGCTGACTCCCGATGCGGCGGAGGAATTGCAATGAAGATTCTGCTAGGGGCAAGTTTGCTTGCTGTTTCCGCGGCGATGATGGCCGGCTGTCATGGCGGCGAATCAGCTTCACAGGCGGTCGTACAAACCATGCAGGCGCGTGTAGTTGATAGCCAACAGCAACAGGTGCCGCTGGATGTGCGTTCCACGGGAACCGTTCACGCGCGGGAGACAGCAATTGTCTCCGCGCAGGTCATGGGTCGCATTCAGCAGATCACGGTGCGCGAGGGGGACAGCGTGCGGGCAGGACAAACCCTAGTCGTGCTCGACGATGCGGCTCTGCGCGCCTCGACAGATCAGGCGCAGGCTGCGGTGAAGGCCGCCCAAAGCGAACAAATCGCTGCACAAACAGATGCCACGCTGGCAGCAAGCACGCTGGAACGCTACAAGCAGTTACAGGCTGAGAAGAGCGTAAGCCCGCAAGAGATGGATGAGGTCTCGCGTCGCGCCGAGGCTGCGGCTGCAAGGCTTGATGCCGTGCGTGCACAGGCCGATGCAGCGCGAGCGCAGGAGAGTGGTGCACGTACGATGCTCGGGTTTACGCGTCTGCTTGCGCCGTTTGCCGGCATGGTGACGGCGCGCATGGCAGATCCGGGAACGATGGCCTCGCCAGGGGTGCCTCTGCTTCAGGTGGATCAGGCCGGTGCACTGCAACTCGACGCTATGGTGGATGAGTCGGCGATAAGCGCGATACACAAGGGGATGAAAGCGCAGATTGCAATCGACGGCGGCAATTCCACGAGCCTTGCGGGCACTGTCGCGGAGATTGTTCCTGCAGCCGACCCGTCAAGCCACAGCTTTCTGGTAAAGGTCGACTTGCCTTCTTCGAGCCAATTGCGCGCGGGCATGTATGGAACAGCGGAGTTTGCCAACGGCACACGGCAGGCGATACTCATTCCGCATTCCGCCGTTGTAATGCGCGGTTCGCTCGCATCGGCATACGTTCTCGATGGCCAGGGCATTGCGCAACTCCGTTCTCTCACGCTAGGCGCGACACAAGGGAATCTCATAGAAGTTCTGTCGGGCATCTCCTCTGGAGAAAGACTCGTCAACGCCCCCTCCGACCGCGACCTCGCCGGCAAACGCATTGAGGTCCAGCCATGAATCCGAAACCCTCCATGCAGGAACTTGGCATTGCCGGACGCCTTGCTCACTCATTTCTCAACTCCAAGCTAACGCCGCTCTTTATTGCCGCGTCGCTGGCCCTTGGAATCTTCGCGGTCGCAATCATTCCCCGCGAAGAGGAGCCGCAGATTCTGGTTCCAATGCTGGACATTACCACCGCCATGCCCGGCGCATCCCCGGCAGAGGTCGAGCAGCGCGTGACGCTGCCCATCGAGAACCTGGTGCATCAGATATCTGGCGTAGAGTATGTCTACTCGACATCGGCTCCCGGCCAGAGTCTGGTGATTGTACGCTTTCTGGTCGGTACGCCCCAGGAAGACGCGCTGATCAAGGTTTACAGCAAGCTCTACTCGAACTTTGAAGCCATGCCGCCGGGGGTCTCGCAGCCGCTCATCAAGGCCCGCTCCATCGACGATGTTCCGATTCTGGCATTGACGCTATGGGGTGAGCATTACGACGGTTATCAGCTTCGCGCTATTGCCGCCGAGATGCAGCATAACATCGAGCAGATTTCCGATGTATCGGAGACGACGATCATCGGCGGGCTTCCCCGCACTATGCGCGTGGTGCTCAGCACCGACAAGCTGAGTGCCTACGGCCTATCGCCGTTGGCTATCGCCGGTCATCTGCAAGCTGCAAATGCGAGCGTGCAGGCAGGGAGTTTTGCCGAGAACAACCAGGAGCTTCGGGTTGATGCGGGCAACCTCTTCACCAACCGGGAGGATTTGGAAGCCGTGGTGGTGGGTGTGGTTCGCGGGCATCCGGTGTATCTGCGTGACGTTGCCGAGAAGATCGTCGACGGCGCCGCGGAGCCGGCGAACTATGTAGTCTATGGCACAGCCAACTCCGGCGCATCGGCTGCGCGCCAGTACCCGGCGGTTACCATCACTGTGGCCAAACGCAAGGGGACCAATGCCACCGATATAGCCAATGCAGTTCTCAAGCGCGTGCATGATATGCAGGGCGTGACTGTGCCCAACGACGTGACGGTAACGACCACCCGCAATTACGGTGAGACGGCCAAGGCTAAGTCCGATGAACTGCTTGAGCACCTATTGCTCGCAACTTTGTCCGTAACCTTGCTGGTCGCGCTTTTCCTGGGGTGGCGCGAGTCAGGTGTGGTGCTGCTGGCTATTCCGGTCACGCTTGCGCTCACCATGACCGTGTTCTATCTCCTCGGCTACACCATCAATCGCGTAACTCTCTTCGCTTTGATCTTTAGTATCGGCATTCTTGTCGATGACGCCATCGTTGTCGTCGAGAATATGGTGCGCCATTTCCGGCTTCCGGAGAACCATGGCCGATCAATGAGTGAAGTCGCGGTCGAAGCAGTCGCCGAGGTGGGCAATCCCACCATTCTGGCCACCTTTGCCGTCATCGCAGCGGTACTGCCCATGGCCTTTGTCCGCGGCCTGATGGGACCGTATATGCGGCCCATTCCCGTGGGTGCTTCGGCGGCGATGCTCTTCTCGCTGCTGGTTGCCTTCGTGGTTTCTCCCTGGGCTGCGCTCCGGCTGCTCGGCAGGCATCTTCAAGGGGCCAAGCTACTGGAACCGGAGACCAAGAACTGGCGGACCAGGCTCTATCGCCGCATCATGACGCCGCTGATCCAATCCAAGCGCAATCGCCTTTTGTTCTTCCTCGGAGTTGCTGTACTCTTTCTGATATCAGTGGCGCTGGTACCCCTGGGATTGGTGCGTGTAAAGATGCTGCCCTTCGACAACAAGAGCGAACTGCAAGTCATCATCAATATGCCTGATGGCACGCCGCTTGAACAAACAGCTCGGGTAACTCAGGCGCTCGGCGACGAGCTTGCGCGGCAGCCGGATGTACTCAACTACCAGACCTACACCGGAACCTCCGGTCCATATAACTTCAACGGGTTGGTGCGTCACTACTATATGCGCAGCCAGCCGAATCAAGCCGACATCCAGGTGAACCTGCTGTCTGCAAAACAGCGCAGCATACAGAGCCATGCCATCGCCAAGCGGCTTCGTCCGCTATTGGACGCGATTGGCAACGAGTACGGCGCACGCATTCAGGTCAGCGAAGTTCCCCCTGGACCTCCAGTGGTCCAAACCTTGGTTGCGGAGGTCTACGGTCCCGATCTGGATGGTCAGATTCAAGTCGCGAAGCAGATCAAGTTGATCTTTCAACACACTCCAGGCGTTGTAGACACGGACTGGTATGTCGAAGATCCTCAACCGAGGCTAGTGATGCAAGTGGATGAGGTCAAAGCGGCGCAGCATGGCATAGCAGTCTCCGACGTAACTCATGCCCTTGCGCTCGCACTCTCTGGTACGGAGGTAGGCCTGATCCACAATCAAACCGCGCGAGAGCCTGTGCCCGCAATTGTTGAAGTTGACCGCGTGGATCGTTCCTCCGAGCAGGGCCTCGAAAATACCCGCCTGCCTGGCGCGGACGGCGCCATGGTCTCGCTGCGGGAGTTGGTCGAGGTCGAACACAAGACGATCGAGCGCAGCATTTATCACAAGAACCTGCGCCGCGTCGTTTATGTCACCGGGGATGTAGCAGGAGCGGAGGAAAGCCCAGTCTACGCCATTATGAAGATGAACAAGGACCTCGACCATCTGACTCTTCCGGCCGGATATACCTTGGCTCGCTACAATGCGTCGATGCCGGAGTCCACGGACCACTACTCGATGAAGTGGGACGGCGAATGGCACATCACCATTGAAGTCTTTCGCGATATGGGGCTGGCGTTCGCTGCCGTACTTATTCTCATTTATGTGCTGGTGGTTGGCTGGTTTCGATCCTTCATCGTGCCACTGATTATCATGGCCCCCATTCCGCTAACGCTGGTGGGCATCATGCCGGCTCATGCCATCCTGGGCGCATTCTTCACGGCGACATCGATGATCGGCTTCATTGCTGGCGCGGGCATCATCGTCCGCAACTCAATTATTCTCGTCGACTTCATCGAGCTGCGGATTCGCCAAGGAATGCCTCTGGCAGAAGCTGTGATCGACGCCGGAGCGACTCGCTTCCGGCCCATGCTTCTGACTGCGGCAGCGGTCGTTGTCGGAGCAAGCGTCATTCTCACTGACCCCATCTTTCAGGGGCTTGCGTTGTCGCTGATTGCCGGAGCAGTCGCCTCGACATTTCTTTCGTGGCCGACCATTCCGGTGCTCTACTTCATGGTTCACTCTGGGCGCAAATCCGAACCGACCGTCCAATCCGATACCAGTTCAGGAGATTCCCTATGATACTTGAACGCAGTGTGCGCCTGATGGCAAGCGTGATGGTGCTTTTATCTATTGCACTGGCGCATTTTGTTTCGCTCTACTGGCTCTGGTTGACCGCTTTCGTCGGACTCAACCTGTTGCAATCGGTATTCACAAATTGGTGTCCAGCCATGAGCATTTTTCGCGCTATGGGGATGAAAGATGCCAACTGCGGCACGACTCAATGAGCCAACACTGCTGGAGGCTATACTGGACTCATCTCTGTGAGCCCCAGCGATGCGCCCCGAACTGATTCAAGCCGCCGATCTCTTACACCGCAACACTCCTGAAGCCGTCGATGAAGCTATCGGCTTGCTGCAGAACACGGTCTATTCCTTCAGCATGAAGGTCTGCGGGCATCGCGAAGACGCAGAGGACACCATGCAAGAGGTTCTCTCCCGCTCGCTCGGCCACCTGGCCAAGATTCAGACCCCGCAGGCTCTTGCCGTCTGGCTTTATACAGTAACCAGAAATCGCTGCTGGCGCATGCGCCGCAAGCCGGCTCATGCTCCCAACCAGACCTTCTCGCTCGATGAATTGATGCCCGACGCAGCGGAGTTGGGGCGATTGCTGCAGGATGCCGCCGAAAGTCCTGAGGGCAATCTGCTCCACGCCGAGCAGCATCATCTGTTGCATCAGGCGGTCTTGCGAATCCCCGTTCAATTGCGCATCGTTCTTGTGCTCCACGACATGGAGGAGCTCACAACCGAGCAAGTCGCGCAGATTCTCGATCTACAGCCAGGGACAGTCCGGGTGCGCCTGCATCGGGCGCGCCTTTCCGTGCGCAAAGAGATCGATAGGAAAGTCGAGAGATCGCCTGCGCCATCGGATTGCGGCAAGCCATCCACGACGAAGGCCAAGCGAATCGCACCTAAGAAGAGAGGACAACGCCCCACCAAGTGCAGGGAGTTGTTCCTGAACCTTTCAGAGTATCTGGATGGAAAATTGGAGCCCCGCACCTGCGACCAGATGCGCCAGCATATCGACGCCTGCCCAGCTTGCGTTGCATTCCTGCGCGACCTGCGCGCCGCCATCGACCGCTGCCGCTCGCTGGCGGTTCCTTGCGATTCTGCGGTGGCGCCTCGCTTACGTTCCATCCTCACGCAGGAGTATCTTCGCCTGCTGGGCCTGCCAGGTGCAGAAAAAGTTCCCGCAGTGATGTAACGAATCGGCTCGGTCGTGACTTTCTTCTAATGAGCGAGGAAAACCATCATGGAAGTGAAGATTACCCATCTCGATCACGTCAAATTCTCCATTCAGGCGCGATCACACACGATTGTTTGCGACCAGCCGGCAGAAAATGGCGGCGAAGACTCCGGCATGACGCCGCCGGAGCTGTTGCTCGCTTCGTTGGGTTCCTGCGCGGCGTTTTATGCCGCGCAGTATTTGAAGACTCGCAATCTCGCAGAAAGTGGCGTTGAAGTTTCGGTGACCGCTGAAAAGCTCAAATCGCCGGCACGCCTGGGCAACTTTCAGATTCACGTCGCATGCCCGGTTTCTCTCACTGAAGAGCAAACCGAGGGATTGATGCGATCCGTGCATCATTGCCTGATTCACAACACGTTGCTTTCGCCGCCTGAGATTGCGATTGAGTTGACTACAAGAGACCCCGTCACCACCCATAGCTGAGATTTCGAACAGACAGCGCAGGGTCCTTGAGGGTCATTTGCTTCGGAGGCGCGGTAGCGGTGTTCTAATCATCGAATGGCGAGCTTCGAAAATTTCCGTCTCGTTGTCTTCCGGGCAGTTGCGGAGCAACTCAGCTTCCGCAAGGCGGCCGAAGAACTGTACCTAACGCAGCCCGCTGTGAGCCTCCAGATCAAGGCGCTGGAAGAGGATATTGGTGTTCAACTCTTTGATCGTTCGGGTGCGCATATCACCCTAACGGCCGCAGGGAAGGTTCTTCTTAACTACTGTGAACAGGTTAAGACGCTTCTAGTCCAGACCGAGCACGAGATTGCGGCGTTAAGCGGAGAACATGCCGGGCAACTGGCACTGGGAGCTTCCACAACCATTGCACAATATGTGTTGCCTCGGCTCTTGGGGGAGTTTCGTCGAGAGCATCCCCGTGTTCACCCCACTCTGATCAGCGGCAACACGGAGCACATCGTGGAGGCCGTGGAGAAGCAGAAGATCGCATTGGGCTTCATCGAAGGTCCGGCGCGAAGTCGCGAGGTTAAGACCAAGCCATTTCTTGAAGACGAGCTGGTCCTTATCGCGTCCACTGCGCATGAGTGGGCCGAGCGCATTTCGGTCTCCAGTTCTGAAATCGCCTCAATTCCACTGCTCATGCGGGAGCGCGGATCAGGCACGCGGCATGTGATTGAATTGGCGCTGGAGCGGCAAGGCGTCAAGCGGAATTCGTTGCACATCGTGATGGAACTCGATTCGACAGAAGCCATCAAATCCGCCGTGGAAGCTGGGCTGGGAGTCGGATTCGTCTCCCGCTGGGCAATTGCGAAAGACCTTAGACTCGGCAACAACTTCAAGATTGTCGAGGTCGAAGGAATGAGTATCAAGCGCCAGTTTCTTGTCGCATATGCATCCGGCCCCGAGCCGCAGGGTCTAACCATTGAATTCCACAGATTTGTAACAGCACGTGCAGGCCTACAGAGAACTTTAGTCAGGACCAAGCGATCATAACCTGCCGGAAGCCATAAGATTCGCAAATGGGGCATGAGTACTTCTGCTTGGACACGATTGCTTGCTTCGGCAATACTTGTGCTATGTCCAAAATGAGCATGGTTGGCAAAACAATCGTTGCTGGAGTGGTTGTATTTACGGTACTACAGGTTTTGCGGCCCAGTATTCCAGCCAAGCCAGCGACTGCCGAGTTGCAGGCCCCACCTGAGGTTAGGCACATTCTCGATAAGGACTGTTATAGCTGCCACTCGGATCAGCGGCGGCTTTCGTGGTTCGACCAGATCGTACCCGGCTATTGGCTCGCGCGGCACGACATTCTTACCGCGCGTGAGCACCTCAACTTTTCGACGCTGGGCTCCAAACCCGCCGCCGTGCAGAAGGCGACGCTCTACGAGGCAGTGAACATGATCCAGCTTGGCGCTATGCCTCTGCCGCAGTTCGTTCAGCTGCATCCCGAGGCAAAGGTGACGCCCGATGAGTTGGCGACGTTGAAGGCGTACCTAATGCCGTGGGCTCCCGCTCCAAACCAGTCTGGCAAAGCGCCAGAGGCCGATTCCGCTGGGGCTCATGAACCTATCTCTTTGGCGATGGTACAGCCGGAGTTTAACGGATTTCCTTTCGATCCTAACTTCAAGAGCTGGAAGTCGATCAGCACGACTGACCGCGGCGACAATAATACTTTTCGTTTCGTCCTCGGAAATGACGTGGCAGTGAAGGCGGCGCATTCGGGCAACATCTCTCCTTGGCCGGACGGAACTCGCTTTGCCAAGGTTGCGTGGCTGCAGGAGCCCGGCCCTGATGGCCTGTTGCACCCCGGCAAGTTCTGGCAGGTTGAATTTATGGAGAAAGACACCAAGCGTTATAAGGACACTGAAGGATGGGGCTGGGGCCGCTGGCGCGGCATGGATTTGAAACCTTATGGGAAGGATGCGCACTTCGTGAACGAATGCACGGGCTGCCACCAGCCGGTGCGTGGCAACGACTACGTCTATACCTTGCCCGTCACATCAGCCATGTCCAACCGCGATGAGGTGGTGAACAACCGGGCTGCCGCATTGCCCATAAGTCTTCCCTATCAGCCGCTCGGCTGGAGTGCAATCACAATGTACGTTGACCCAAAGAGCCACACAACTGCGACGCTCTACGGCAACGACACAGCTATGCGGGCCGTGCAATCGCAACGCGCCGCATGGGGCGGGCAAAAGGCTCCGGCGTACTCTGCTGACGCAGTGCTGGCGCTTGTCACATGGGCGCAGCGCGACGATCCGCACTGGTTCGGAGCAAGCATCCCCGACAAACCGCTGTCCGTGGAGTTCGTGCAAGTGGCCGCGGCAGGGCGGGCGAACTTCTATAGGCGCTTTGCGGGTCCGGAGTTCCTTGAGGACCACCCGGCGGCTGGCATTGCGGCGCAGCGGGCGAATTTTGTGCGAAGCCTTGCTCCGACACAGTTGCCCTAGTTTGTTGGCTTTTCGGTTCCCGGAGGTTTTTATCGGAGTCGCATCGCGTGGCCATTGAATTTCGCCGATTCCTTATCGCATGCGCAGGACTACAGCCAGCTTTATCCACCAGGAAAACGTTTATGATTTGTGGGAGCCCATAAGAATTGCAAATAGGGCATGATTACTTCTGCTTGGACGGCGACGCGTTCTTCGGGAACACTGGATGTGTGACTAAGAACGTATTCTTCATCGGCTTGATTATTGCGGCAAGCGGCCTGGTATCACCACCAATTGCTTTGGCCGGCGGTCTCATCTACGGATTCAGTTTCGTGCATCCCTTTCATCTTGAGGCAAAGCAGTTATCGAAGTTGCTGCTACAGGCATCGGTGGTGGGGCTCGGATTCGGAATGGACTTGCAGCAGGTTATGCAAGCCGGCCGCTCCGGATTCATCTATACCGCAGGAAGCATCAGCATTGCTCTGCTCCTGGGTTGGGGTTTGGGAAGACTCTTGAGGGTTCGGCAGAGAATCTCGTATCTCATCTCGGCCGGCACCGCCATCTGTGGCGGCAGCTCCATTGCGGCGATTGCCCCAATCACCAATGCAAGCCAGGAGGAAATTGCCGTCTCGCTCGGAACAGTTTTTGTTCTGAACTCGATCGCCTTGCTCACCTTCCCAGTAATAGGGACGGTGCTGCACATGACGCAGACTCAGTTCGGCCTTTGGTCGGCGCTCGCCATTCATGACATAAGTTCCGTCGTCGGCGCGACGGCAAAATACGGTGCGGTGGCTCTTGCCATTGGCACAACAGTCAAATTAGCTCGCGCTCTATGGATCGTGCCGCTTTCGGTCGGAACCGCATTGGCAAATAAGAGCAAGGCGCGTATCCAATGGCCACGGTTCATTCTCTTCTTCTGCATCGCAGCGGTCGCCAATACCTACGTTCACATCTTTCACCCGGCGTATCCGGTGCTGAAACATCTCGGTGTTATCGGCCTGACCGTCACGCTCTACCTGATTGGAACGGGGCTCTCCATGAAAACTCTTCGGGAAGTCGGCGTTCGTCCGTTCCTTCAGGGAATCCTTCTCTGGCTCTTTGTCGCGCTGGGATCGCTCGCGCTGATCCGCGGTGGCTGGATTCATCTTTAGGGACTCCCAGTCAGTCTTCAGGATTGCACTTGGCCTGAGGTTGCAACTCAAGGACGGAGAAGGGGCTTAAACTGCTCTTCGATTGAGTTCAAATCGGCTTCCCCACGAAATCGAGCCTGAACATTTCCCTGACTGTCAATCAGATAGGTCAATGGCAGGCCGAGCACTCCTCCGTATAGTCGTCCAAGTTTATCGTCGCCCATCGCCACCGGATAGTTCAGCTTCATCTTCTTGTACAGTTTTCGCGCCAATGCCGGATCG
>Ga0302189_10001649_pt1 | contig 18530 bp, 11 predicted proteins | sample II_Bog_E2_2_FD_194551 | JGI IMG/M metagenome (GOLD analysis project Ga0302189, IMG submission 194551) | Peat permafrost microbial communities from Stordalen Mire near Abisko, Sweden - II_Bog_E2_2 | ecosystem: Environmental > Terrestrial > Soil > Wetlands > Peat | place: Sweden: Abisko...
GGTCTCGACCAAAAATCAGGCATGGCAACCGGCCCCGAACGTCTGCAACTCCACGACCGCATTAGGCTTGCGGGCTGGATGGACTGGGAATCGCGTTAGGTCGTTCTGTAGCGGCGAACAATACGACCAAGACCTCGGCCTCTACTACCTCCGCGCCAGATACTACAATCCTGCCACAGGGAGATTCATGAGTCGAGACCCAGAGAACGGGAAAGCCAAAGACCCGAAGACCTTGCACAAATATCTGTATGCCAGCGGTGATCCGGTGAATCGGATTGATCCAAGCGGACGCGGAGACTTGGTTGAATTATCCCTACAGACGTGGAATGCAATAAAGAATGCACTTGCTGAGGAGGAGGAGTTACATATGGTAAGGAAAGTCTTTCAATGCATTGCAGAAATGCTTAGTATGATTGGGTATGAGCCAGCAGAATTGTCTGATTGGATGATCGAAGGTTGCATCGAAAGCCTTTAGAAACAGGACAAAGGGGTCGTGAACATGGAGATTCAAGCTACTGAGTTTGGAGGAGGTCCGCGATGCTCGTGGTGCGACAAGCCGCAGGAGGAAGTAGCTTTCCTGATCGCGACTCCCACGGGTCGCCCACGGGCCTATATCTGCGACGAATGCGTCGATGTTTGCAACAGTGTCATTGAGGTGCGGAGCACCCAATCTCAAACCGATCAAACTGGCCGGGTGCCGCTCCCTTGAGTCGCGAATAAAGCTGGGTGGCACTTCCTTTTCACAGTCTCATCGTGAAAAGGATGGGTTCCTTCTCAGCTCCGCCGTCTGTTTTTCGTTCCCCCGTCCAGCATCGTAAAGCCCGACCATGCTCCGCATGGGGATTAGGGGGACACACTACCCCAGATTGGGTGCTGAATAGCAACCTTGGGTTGCTATATGGCAACCACAGAAAACAAACGCTTTAGCGGCTAAGAGAAAAAGGCGGTTGCCGAAGGGTAGCCGCCTTTTCGAGGCCGTGTTATCGTGTATGTCATACAGCTTGTGTGATTGCACACGGCGGAGGGTGAAAGATGGGCGAAGAGAACCGGGGGCAGAGTCTGACGCTGTCGCTGCGCATCAGTGAGGGGCTGCGCAACCGTCTGGAGGGCATCCGCGAGCTTGTGTCGCGGCGCAAGGGCGAGAGCGTGACGACATCCGAGGTTGCCAAGCAACTGCTGGAAGCGGCAGGCGACGAGCATCTGGAAGAGGTGAATCTTTACAAGCAGCCGACCGAATCCCTGCTAGCGATCCGGCGCAAGGTGGCTGAGGGCCGTTCGCTGTCGAAGGCGGAATGGACGTTGCTGGCGCAGTACGTTCAGTACGGCATGGAGGGCGCGGGGAAAAATCCGATCTCGCCGGAGTCGTTCGCCGGAGTCTTGGAGGCTTTTCGTTCGCTCTATCCAGGGCGCAAAACGCGCGTAATCCATAACGGCTATTACCTGGGCAATCTCTCGGTGGAGCGTCCGGTGGGCGGCGCGGAGGACGATGCGGCGGTGTTGTCGGCGGTCGAAGAGAGCATCCGGCGGGTGCGGGAATCGGCGCGTCCGTACACGCCGGTTTTCTGCGCCCGCAATCTCTATGTGTTGCTTGACCGGGAGCAGTTCCCGAGCGTGGAGACGATCAACGCGGTGCTCGCTCCGTACTGGCCGGTGCTGTGGCGGGTGGCGGCGCGAGGGCATTTTCTTTACGAGAAGAAGCCGATCCGGGACACGGCGCGGCCCGAGGAACTTCCCGGCCAGCCGAGCTTCCCGCCGTTCGCAGAGGGTCCATACCGGCTCTCGGTGACTGTCGGCGAGCACAGCGAGATGCACCTGTTGCTGAGTTTTCCTGGCCCGATGGGGCCAATGTATCCGTTGGGTCCGTATCCGAAAATCGCCGAGTTCCGCGCCATGTTGTCCACGCTCAAGGCGCAGCGGAAGGAGATCAATGGCCACTCGTTCGACGCGGGTTTTTGGAACGGGGAGCAGTTCTTCGGATACGCCGTGACGGAGGGCGAATCGGCTGGGTACTGGTTCCGGGCCTATGAAAACGGCATCACGTTCGGGTTTACAAACGAGGGCTGGGGTCAGGTGCAAGAGTTGTTTCGCAAGGCGTGGTCCAACCCGGAATTAAACGCAATCTGGCAGAAGCTGGGCCAGGAATACGGGGAGCTGTGACGATGAAGCCGCCCATTTTGCGCACGAAGTCTGTCACGACAAAGGTTACCGAGGCCGAGTATGCGCGTCTGGAGGAACAGGCGGCGCTTGCCGGGTTGAACCTGAGCGAGTGGATACGCGGGCATCTGCTGGAGGCCGAGCGCGCCAGCAGCGATACAGGCGTTTTGCTGGGCGAGGTGCTGGCCTTGCGAACGATCCTGTTGAACCTGCTCTTTTCGATCTCGCAGGGCAAGCCGGTGACGGCGGAGTCAATGCAGGAGTTGATCGGGAAGGCGGACGACGGCAAGTTGCGGCGCGCGCTGGAGCGTCTGGCGGTGCCGGAGGTGGTGACGGCAGCAGCAACGGAAGATGCGGGCAAGGATACGAGCAAGGAGAGTTGAGCATGGCAGAGTGGGGCCGTAAGGAGTACGTGCGCTGGCCGATCCGTAGGCCGGTGTGGTCGATAGGAGCGTTCTTTTTAGCCGTGTTGTTGCTTGCCGGTGCGCTGGGATGGCAGTCCGCGCATCAGTGGTCGTTCGCCGAGCGGGAGTATCTTCGCAACTATCTGTTATCGGAGACGCTGGGCACGTTGCGGGAGAAAGGCCATTACCGTTTCGTGACGTACTTGGACAAAAAGAGCGTTCCCTACATCGCCAGCGGCGATGAGATCGAGCGGGTAAAGATGCCGGACGGCAGTCCGGGTTACAGGCTGACGGAGGCGGGGGTCCAGGCCGGAGCGGTTCGTCTTCAGATGGCGGACGGGATGTACCCGAATGCGTGGATGCGGCAGATGCTCGGGCACGTGGTCTATCAGGATCAATCGCTGTGGAGCTACATCCAAAGGCCGACCTACGGAGCGCTTGCAATCTTCGCAATGCTGCTGTTCTATACGGGGCCGAAGGACCGGAAGCGGCTGCTCGTGTACAAGCACGGGTTGCGGTTGCGCGGGCCGGAGTTGGTGACGACGGCGGAGTTCAACAAAAAGATGGGGCGGAAGAAAGGGCTGACGACCTATCTGCCGGACGGCCTCGCGTTCATCAATGAAAACCAGAGTTGGGCGGAGCGGACGTTCAGCAAGAATGAAACGCGCTGGGTACGCTTGCCGCGTGAGCGCGAGGCGATGCACTTCCTTATCGTGGGCGACTCGGGGCACGGCAAGAGCGCGATAGTTCGGCAGGCGTTGACACAGATATGGGAGCGCGGCGAGACCGCGATCATCTATGACCCGGCGATGGAGTATCTGCCGCAGTTCTATGACCCGAAGCGCGGCGACGTGATCCTGAATCCCTTGGATGCGCGCTGCCCGTTCTGGACTCCCGGCGACGAGGTTCCGCATCAAGCAGAGGCTCTTACCTTAGCCGCTTCGTTGTTCCCGGACCAGGGCCGCGAGAACCGCTTCTTCGTCGATGCGCCGAGAAAAATCTTCGCTCACCTGCTCAGCTTGAAGCCGACGCCGGAGCAGTTGACGGCGTGGCTTGCAAACGCTGATGAGATCGACCGGCGCGTGAAGGGTACGGAGATGGCCGCGATGATCGACCCACACGGCGGGCCGCAGCGTTCAGGCGTTCTTGGTTCGTTAAATATGGTTGCGGACGCCTTCAAGCTGTTGCCGACCGAGGCAGAGACGGAGCGGCGCTGGAGTGCGGCGGCGTGGGCGAAGGAGCGCAAGGGCTGGGTGTTCATCACGTCGAAGCCGACGGTGCGGGAGCGGTTGCGCCCGCTTATCAGCCTGTGGCTTGACTTGCTCGTGTTGCGCACGATGGACGACGGAGCGACGAACAAGCGCAAGACGTGGTTCATCTTCGATGAACTGGCCAGCCTGCAACGGTTGCCGCAGTTGACGACGGCGGTCACGGAGAGCCGGAAATCGAATATCCCGATGGTTCTTGGCTTCCAGGGCAAGGCACAGATCGAGGCGCTATACGGCCACATCGCGGAGTCGCTGCTGTCGCAGCCAGCAACGAAGATCTACCTGAAGACGAGCGAGCCGAACGCGGCGAAGTGGATCTCGGAGGCCATCGGCGAGGTGGAGATCGAGCGTTACCGGGAGACGCGGACGAACGGGCACTTTCCACAGTCGCGCAACTCGGAGAGCCAGCAGCGGGAGATTACGCGGGAGCCGCTGGTCATGGCCTCTGAGATCGGCGGGCTTGATCCCTTGCACGGGTATCTGAAGCACGGCAACTATGTTGTGCGGTTGCAGGTTCCTTATCTGGAGATCGAGGCGCGGCAAAAGAAGTTCATCGAACGGCAGACGCCGCCGCCAGCAGCGCCGCCATCGGTTGCGCCGCCTGCCGTTCCGCCGAGTGTTCCGCCTGCCGAGGGGCAGGCACTCAAACCGCCATCGCTCGACGAGAGCCAAGGCCAGCAGCACTTCTTCGAGTAAATGCCATGATCTCGATGTCCAAACCGATCAGCGCGAGCCAGGCGCAGGCGTACCACAAGGAAGAGTTCGCCAACGCACGGGACAACTATTACAGCGAGGGCGACCATGTGCGCGGCGAGTGGCAGGGCCAGCTCGCCGAGCGTTACGGACTTGCTGGCGAAGTGGGCGAGGAGCAGTTCGCGCGGTTGAGTGAGGGCCAGCATCCGGCGACCGGCGAACAGTTGGTACGGCATCAGACGGCGCGGGAGTATGTGAACGAGCAGGGCCAAACGGTGCGCACGATGGAGCACCGGGCGGGCTGGGATGCGACGTTCAGCGCGCCGAAGTCGGTATCGTTGACGGCGCTGGTTGGCGGCGACGACCGCGTGAAAGATGCGCACCGGGAGAGCGTTCGCGTTGCGCTCAATGAGATGGAGAAATACGCGCAGGCGCGCATCGGCGGCAATACTCCGGCAGAGACGACGGGCGCATGGGTAGTGGCCAAGTTCGAGCACGACAGCAGCCGTCCGGTGGACGGCTACGCCGCGCCGCAGTTGCACACGCACACCGTTATTTTCAATATCGCCGAGACCGCCAACGGAAACACGCGGGCGTTGCAGCCGCAGGAGCTTTACAAGACGCAGCAGTACGCGACGGCGGTTTACCGTTCGGAGTTGTCGGCACGGTTGCAGCAGTTGGGTTACGAGATCGAGCGCGGCGAGCATGGCCAGCCGGAGATCAAGGGTTACACGCGGGAATACTTGGAGGCGTCGAGTCCGCGGCGTCAGCAAATCACGGAGCAACTTGCAGAGCAGGGCCGCTCCGGGCCGGAGGCAGCGCAGATCGCGGCGCACAAGACGCGCGAGGCGAAGCTGGATTTAACGCCGGAGCAGGTACAGGCGCAGCATAAGGCAATGGCCGCAGAATACGGGCATCAGCCGCAGCGGGTGATCGAGGAAGCGCAACGGCGACCAGGTGTTGAGTTACAGCCGGAAGAATCGCAGCGCGTGGCGCAGGCTTCCGTGAGTTATGCGCGGGAGCGCGGCACGGAGCGCGAGGCTATCGTCGATGAACGGACGCTGATGTGCGATGCGTTGAAACACAGCATGGGCGCGGCGCGGTTGCCGGAGATCAAGGCGGAGTTCGAGCGGCGCGTCGCCGCGCATGAGTTGATCGAGGTCGAGCGCAGGCCGGGGCTTGCTGGCCGCGCGTTCACTACGGGCGAGATGCAGGGGTACGAGCGCGAGATCATCGAGCGGATGCGCGCAGGCCAGGGCAACCGCGAAGTGTTGGCCGATGGCCAGGTCCGGCAGCAGGTCGAGGCGAACCATCCGCATCTGAGCGTGAGTCAGCGGCGGGCGGTCGAAGACGTGCTCGAAAACCGTGACCGGATGATGGCTCTTGAGGGTGTGGCCGGAGGCGGAAAGACTACTTCTTTAGCCGCCATCCGGGAGGCCGCTGTCAGCGCGGGTTATGAGGTCAAGGGGCTTGCGCCCACGTCCCGCGCGGCGCAAAAGCTAGGCGAGTCGGGCATGGAGACGGAGACGTTGCAGCGGCACTTGACGCGCGGCGACCGCGCCGACGACGGACAGAAGCGGCTCTATGTAGTCGATGAATCGAGCATGGCCAGCACCAAGCAAATGCACACGTTCGTAGAGCGGCTAAAAGAAAATGATCGTGTGCTCTTCGTGGGCGATGTGCGGCAGCATGAGGCGGTCGAAGCTGGCCGACCGTATGCGCAGTTACAAGAGGCCGGGATGCGCACGGCCAGGCTTGACGAAATCATCCGGCAGAAAGACCCGGCGTTGAAAGAAGCCGTGGGCCAGCTTGCGCGGGGCGAAGTAAAAGAAGCAATCGCCAATCTCGACAGCCAGGGCCGGGTGCATGAGATCGTGGATCGCAGCGAGCGCATCCGCGAGATAGCCCGCGAGTATGTGCGCCAGCCGGAGAATACGCTTGTCGTTTCGCCGGACAATGAATCCCGCCGCGAGATCAACCAGCACATCCATCGAGCGATGCAGGAGTCCGGCCAGGTCAAAGGCGATGAGCACACGGTACGAGTGTTGAACACGCGGCAGGACTTGACCGGCGCGGACCGGCAATGGGCGCAAAACTACGAGCAGGGCGACATCGTGCGCTATGCGAAGAGCAGCAAGGCGCACGGCTTCGAGGCCGGAGAGTATGCGCGCGTTGCGCGCGTGGACCGTGCCGAGAATATCGTCACGGTGGAGCGCAAGAGCGGCGAGCAGGTGAGCTACGATCCACGGCGGCAACAGGGCGTGACGGTCTACCGGGAGGCGGAGCACAGCTTCTCAGAGGGTGACCGTGTGCAGTTCACGGCCCCGTATCATCCGCAGAAGATAGCCAGCCGCGAGTTGGCGACGGTCGATAAGATCGACGGCGACGGCAATCTGAAACTGAAGATGGACTCAGGCCGCGAGGTCGAGTTCAATGTCAGGCAGCATCCGCATCTCGATTACGGCTATGCGGTGACGAGCCACAGCAGCCAGGGCCAGACCGCCGACCGTGTGCTCGTCCATGTGGACTCGGCGCAGGCGCACAGTCAGCTTCTCAACAGCCGCATGGCGTATGTGTCGGTATCGCGGGCGCAGTTCGATGTGCAGATGTACACCAACGATGCCGGGACGCTGGGCCATGCGTTAAGCCGGGACGTATCGCATACGTCGGCTATCCAGCAGGAGCCAGCGGCGCAGAAGATCGAGCCGATACAGGCACAAGTGCAGGCGCATGAGTTCGTGCAGGGAATGGGCATGGGCCGCTGACGCGGCATATCCTCCGCTCCGGCATCCGTAAAGGCTCTCCGCTTCGCTCCGCCCGCTTGCGCGGCGCGCAAAGAACGCGCGGCCTTGACTGATGCCTCCGCTGCGGATGGTTCTCAGCTATGAAAAGCATTTGCTTTTCATGTTTCCACGGAAACCTGCAAGCAACTGCGGCGGGCCAGAGGTGGCCTTAATCGTGGGCTTCGGCAGTTCCGGTGAGCGAGTTAATCAGCCTGATAACGGCGCGCTGGTCGCGCTCGGGCAGCAGCGTGATCCGCTGGAATCTCTTCCACTGGCGCATACTCTCGGGGTCGCTCGTCACTTGCTCAAACTTCGACGCCTCGCGCGTCTGCGGTTCGATGCCCAGCAGTTCATCCGCCGTGACGTGCAGAGCGCGAGCCAGGGCGATCACTGCGGGCGCAGGCGGGAACCCGGCCTCGTTCTCGTAGTACGAGATCGCCCGCTGTGTTGTCTTCGCGGCCTTGGCCAGTTGAATCTGGGTCATCCCGCGCGCCTTCCTCAATCCCATCAGGCGTTCACCGAACGACGACTCTGTGTACTTTTTCCTTGGCATGACAGAAGCGATTTTAAGGTTCACTTGTCGGTTCTCCTGGTCTGAGGCTCGTTGACAGACTGACGTATAACGTATAATCTCACGACATCTAAAGGCTGTGCAAAAACTCCCTCATTACGTCACATTTTTCGCTTGACAGGTTTTTTGCAGGAAGCCCAAAAACGGCAGAAAGGAGGGTCCACGGATGCCCTATGTTCCCCAGGACGTGAAAGAGCGGATCAAGCGCGAGGTGTCCATCCAGCGGCTGGCCGAGGCACGGGGGATCAAGCTGACGCGCAGCGGCAAGGAGCTTATCGGGCTGTGCCCGTTCCACGACGACCGGAACCCGAGCCTGAATATCGACCCGGCGAAGAATGTCTGGAGTTGCAAGGGCGCTTGCGGCGAGGGCGGCGACGTAATCCTGTGGGTGATGCGGGCCGAGGGGGTGAGCTTCCATCATGCGCTGGAGATGCTGAAGCGGGAGCATTTTCCGTTAGCCGCCGGGCCGATTCAGCCGGTGAAGCAAAGCACGGTGCGGAAGCTGCCCGCGCCGGTGACGGCGGAGGCTGGGGACCGGGAGTTGCTGCTAAAGATCGTGGGCTTTTATCAGGACGCTTTCAACCAGTCGCCGGAGGCGCAGCGGTATCTGGAGAGCCGGGGCTTGAAGTCGGCGGAGATGGTCGAGCGTTTCCGGCTTGGCTTCGCCAACCGGACTCTGGGGCTGTGCCTGCCGCCCAAGAATCGCGTTGCCGGCGCAGCGGTGCGGACGCGGCTGGAGGAGTTGGGCATCTACCGCAAGAGCGGCCACGAGCATTTCAACGGCTCGTTGGTTATCCCGGTGATTACGCCAGCCGGTGACGTGGCGGAGATGTACGGGCGCAAGATCAATGACAATCTGCGCGGCGGGACGGACTACCACCTGTACCTGAAAGGCCAGCATCGGGGCGTGTGGAATGAAGAAGCGCTGATCGCGTCGAAAGAAATCATCCTCTGCGAAGCCCTGATCGACGCGATGACTTTTTGGTGCGCTGGCTACCGGAATGTAACCGCGAGCTACGGCGTGAACGGCTTCACAGCCGACCATCGGGCCGCGTTCGAGAAGCACGGCACGAAGCGGGTTTACATCGCTTACGACCGCGACGACGCCGGAGACAAAGCCGCCGCAAAGCTGGCCGAGGAACTGATGCAGTCGGGCATCGAGTGCTTCCGTGTGCAGTTCCCGAAGGGCCAGGACGCGAACGAGTACGCGCGTGTGACGCAGCCCGCGACGAAGGCGCTGGGTGTGTTGCTGACCGGCGCGGCGTGGCTGGGAAAAGGCCAGCGGCCAGCGCAGCGCGTGGTCGTGCCAGTGATCGAGGCGGAACCGTCAGCAGCGGCGGCGCCAGCCATCGAGCCACTGCCAGCAGAAGCAAAAAGCACAGCTAAAGAAAAAAAGATCGAGGAGCCAATGCCAGCCCCCAGCATCGAGCCGCAGCCAGCGGCAGTAAAAGCAGCAGCTAAAGAAAAAATCATCGAGGAACCCATGCCGAAGCCAGAGCCGCCGACACAAGAGGTTTTTTCTTTAGCTGTAAATGCGGTCCCTTGCGAAGAGCCTCCATCGCGGCCCATGCCGTTGTCTGTGCCCGCCGAGCCGAAGGTCGAAATAGACGGCGAGGAAGTGCGCGTGAGCATCGGGCCGCGCGAGTACCGCGTTCTGTGGTTGGAGAAATCGACGGTGCGGGGCCGGATGCAGGTCAACGTGAAGGTGTCGGGCAAGAACGTGCGCGGGGAGTACTGCTATCACGGCGACTCGTTCGACATGGAGAGTTTCCAGCGGCGGGCAGCGTTTATCAAGCAGGCAGCGCACGAGCTCGCGGTGAAGGAAGAGACGATGCACGCCGACGTGGGCAAGCTGTGGGCCGTGCTCAGCGACTTGCAGCGGGAGCGCATCGCAAAGACGCTCACGCCGCAGGAGGAACCGGAGGCGATGACGGCCGAGGAGCAGGCGGCCGCGCTGGACCTGTTGCGCGATCCGCGCCTGTTGGAGCGAGTGCTCACGGACTTCGAGAAGTGCGGCGCAGTGGGCGAGGAGACCAACAAGAGGGTAAGTTATCTGGCCGCTGTCTCGCGCCTGTTGGCGAAGCCGCTGGCCATCGTGGTGCAGTCGTCCTCATCGGCGGGCAAGAGTTCGCTGATGGAGGCCGTCTTGGACTTCATACCGGAGGAGCATCGAGAGGAGTACACGGCGATGACCGGCCAAGCCCTGTTTTACATGGGGCAAAAGAATCTCAAGCACAAGATACTTGCCATCGCCGAGCAGCAGGGCGCGGAGGCCGCGAGCTATCCGCTCAAACTCTTGCAGTCGGAAGGCAAGCTGAATATCGCCTCGACCGGCAAAGACCCGGTGAGCGGCAAGCTGGTTACGCACGAGTACGCGGTGGAGGGGCCGGTGATGCTGTTCCTGACCACGACGGCGCACGAGGTGGACGAGGAGTTGATGAACCGCTGCCTTGTGTTGGCGGTGAACGAGGACCGAGAGCAGACCCAGGCCATCCATCAGAAGCAGCGCGAGGCGCAGACGCTTGAAGGCTTGAAAGCGCGGACGCGGCGGAACAAGATCGTGCGCCTGCATCGCAACGCGCAACGGCTGTTGCGCCCGGTCGATGTGGTGATCGAATGCCTGAAGGAGCGCCGCTTCCCGGACGCGATGACGCGGACCCGGCGCGATCACATGAAGTTTTTGACTATGATCCAGGCCATCGCGTTGCTGCATCAGCATCAGCGCGAGATCAAAACCAGCGTCGAGGAGGACGTACGGCTGGAATACATCGAGGCGACCGAGGCCGACGTGAAACTGGCGTGGGAGCTTGCCAGTCACGTGTTGATGCGTTCTCTCGACGACGTGCAGACGCAGACGCGCCGCCTGCTGCTGCTGATCGACAAGATGGTGACGGCGGAATGCGAACGGCTCGAAATCGAGCGGCTGGACTACCGCTTTACGCGGGCCACCGTGCGGCAGTTCACCGGCTGGGGAGACTCACAGCTAAAGAAACATCTCTCGCGCCTTGAAGACCTCGAATACCTGGCCCTGCATCGCGGAGCAGCCGGTCAGACCTTCGTCTATGCGCTCAACTTCGAGATGGACGAGAGCGGCAAGCCGGTGTTGCCGGGGCTGAGCTACGGCGCGAACCGGTCACGGTCTGAGGAGGGGGTGTCACGCTTCGAGGCCGGGTTGTCACCCGCCGGACATGGGGGTGTCATGGGGGTGTCACGGGGTGGTCACGATGCGAAATCGCCAACAATGACACGGGTGGAAGGCGATTTTTCCGATAAAAGCGCAAAAAACGCATATAAGGAGGCCGAGGCCAGCGGCCTCCCGCAAACTCCCATCGTAGCTGCACCTATAACGAAGCCCAACGGAAACGGAAACGGCAGAATGGAGGGCAGCGCATGGCCCGCGTAGAGAAGAAGCGCAAGCAGCAGGCCGCGCCAAAAACGCCGCTGGAACTGCTGATGCACGAGCATCTGGCCGCGCTCGGTGTGCGCGGCTACTCGGCGAACACGATCCACAGCCGCCGCGTCCATCTCGGCTTCTTCACCGAGTGGGCCTATCAGCATGGCTTGCGCGATGCCATCGAAGTCACCCGGCCCGTGCTGGAACGCTATCAGCGTTACTTGTTCTTCTATCGCAAAAAGAACGGGGAGCCCTTGACCTTCCGCAGTCAGCACACGCGGCTTGTTCCCTTGCGCGTATGGTTCCGCTGGATGACGCGGCAGAACCACATCCTGCACAATCCGGCGTCGGAGATCGAGTTGCCGCGCCTCGGGCGCAGCCTGCCCAAAAACATCTTCTCCGCCCAGGAGGTCGAGCAGATCATGACCCTGTGCGATGTGGAGGAACCTATCGGCCTGCGCGACCGGGCGTTGATGGAGGTTATTTACTCAACCGGAATGCGCCGCCTTGAAATCATCCATCTGAAACTCTTCGACCTCGCGCTGGACCGTGGCCTGATCCTCGTCCGCCAGGGCAAAGGCAACAAGGACCGCTATGTGCCGATCGGCGAGCGGGCGATAGCGTGGCTCCAGAAGTACATCCGGGAGGGCCGTCCGCAACTCGCCATCGAGCCGGACGACTTCACGGTGTTCTTGACCGCCCAGGGTGAGCCGTTCAGCCGCTGCCATCTGAGCTACGCGGTCCGGCAGCGCATCGACGCGGCCAAGCTGGGCAAGACAGGTTCATGCCACTTGTTCCGGCACACAATGGCCACGCTGATGCACGAGAACGGAGCCGACATCCGCTTTATCCAGCAGATGCTTGGCCACGAGGACTTGAAGAGTACGCAGATTTACACGCAGGTCGCTATCCGCACGTTGCAGCAGGTCCATGCAGCCACGCATCCGGCAGCGTTGCTGGAGCCAGGCGAAAACCCGTCGCTCAAAGCCTCCAATGCAGACGCCGAGGCCCTGCTTGCCGCTCTTGACCGCGAGGCCGAAGAGGACCAGGAAGAGCCGGACGAATAGCCCCCGAATCCAGCCCGCATAGTTGCCCGCAAGCGGCCCGGTTCCGGCCCGGTTAGAGCCATCGAAAACAATCAGAAATCTTATCCCCTTTAGTTGTGTATTTACAGCTAAAGATGAATCCCTATGTCCAAAATCCGCCGCCGCGATCCAAGAGCGCATCCAGGCGGCATCTGTTGCCCGTCCCAGCCCCTCAAGCCGCCGGGGTCCCCACAGACAGGTCGTCGTCTGTGGGGTGGAAGCCTTACAATCAGAGCCACATGCAGACAGCTTCCAGCGCGCGCCTCCCAGACGGCTTCATGGCCGCGATCTGGCTTGGGGCTGAAAAACCGCATCAGGGGGTCTCGACCAAAAATCAGGCATGTCAACCGGCCCCGAACGTCTGCAACTCCACGACCGCATTAGGCTTGCGGGCGGGCTGCGTTGGGAATCGCGTTAGGTCGTTCTGTAGCGGCGAACAGTTCGACGCCGACCTCGGCCTGTATTATCTGCGCGCCAGATACTACAACGCTGCGACGGGTAGATTTCTTAGCCGCGATCCGGAAGATGGCAAACCCGTTGACCCGCAGTCCTTGCACAAGTACCTCTATGCTGGCGGCGATCCGGTGAATATGGTCGATCCAACCGGTCGTGTAGATACAATCGAAACCATTTTTACCACGACAGTAATCAGTTCGCCTCTAGAGATAGGTGCCGAGGAAGTTGGTCTGGCTTTGGCAAAGGCTTTCTGCTTTATCGCAAAGACAATCGCGAGAGCCCAAGTACCTCCAGGTATGCTCGGGTTTGGGCCCCCAGGGTGGCCAGGTCCCGCTGGGGTACTCTGCACTGCATTAGGTTTTTAGAAGAGGCGCTAGAGAAGACGATGAAACTCGTACGATCTGACTCACCGGAAGTAGCTACGATCGTCGCATCGGCGGGAGCACTGGCTTGTTTGGTTTGGTCCGCGCTGACTCTCGCGTGCATTGCGTGTGTACTAAGCCTGTTGATTGCACTCGCAGTAAGCCTTATTGTTTCAACACGGGCTGCGGTCTGGCTCGGCATACCGGTTTTCCTTGTGTTCAATGTGTTTCTGCTTTGGCGCGGAAGATCCGCCCGCCTGAACTGGGTTATTGCGGGCGGTGCTGACCGGATTTATGTTCGGCTGTTTGTGAGACGAGGATGGGGAAAAGGTGACCTCAATGAGCCGGATGTCCTCATGCTTGAAGCTTCGGAAATCGCTTCGGTATCCGTCCGAACTGTCGAAGTCCTTTTATACGGGCCTAAGCCCAAAATAGTCGAATTGTTGGTGATCGAACCTGTTCAGGCGGTAACGGAGAGCGTGTCCAACCACATCAGTCCATTGCTGAGGCCCCCAGGTAGGCAAGTATTCGTGGACAATGAAGAAGGACGTCTCATTATGAAATGGAAATGGTGTCGTCCCATTCTGCCGGTATTCATCCAGCAGCTTGAACGGGAATGCCCATCCGTTGTCATAGTCCCAGAAGAACGTTCTGAGTTGGACTTGAATGGGATTTGGCATGGGGTTAGAGAGAAACCGGATGCACAGCAGCGTCGGATGCTCGTTCGGGCAAAACGCCTCGGATTCGGTGACGATTGCGAGAGGCTGCTAAGACTGTATAGGCGCATGCCGTTCTGCGAGACTGGGGCATATCTGGCGCAGATTGAGCGAGAGGAAACAGGCAGAGACCACTCCGTCGAATGCTCAAGCTGTCGATTCTGAGTCCCTCCCGCTGTCCTCTGCGCCGCCGACAGAAGTACGCGGTGCTATGCACCGGGAGTATAGGGACACATCACCCCAGAATGGATGCTGTAGAGTAACCTGAAGTTCTCATGCGGGAACCATTTTAGAATCAAGCAGCTAAAAGAAAAAGTCTCTAAAAATAAGGTGTTTACAGGTTACCGAGCGCGAACCATAAGAAAACAAGCGACTAAATAACAAAGTCCATAAAAACCGTCTGTTTTTTGTTTCCACACGGAAGCAAAAAGTTACTGTGCGTTAACCTGTTGAAAAATAAAGGATCGTGGCTTGGCGGGCCTTTTCGCGCTGACGCGCCGTACCCTCCGCTCCGGCCTCCGTAAAGGCTCTCCGCTTCGCTCCGCCCGCTGCGGCGGCGCTGCGCGGCCTTGACTGATGCCTCCGCTGCGGGTGTTTTTCAGCTATGAGAAAAATGTCTTTTTCTCATGTTCCACATGACCAGGGCGACTACTCCCGGCCATCGGCGGCGTGGCGAGTTCCGGCAGCGAAGCACACAGCGCCGGGGCGCTTTCGGGGTTCAGTGGCGCATCCGGCGGCGTGTTGGGAGCCAGACACCATCCCTAAGCCTGAGGGCTTAGCGTGGCCGATTCCCGGCGCGGCATCGAACGGGAATCGAACGCAACCCGGACCGTGTTCGAGCTTGTCCGAGGTTCGTTCGTGGTCTGTTCGGCTGGCATCCGTGGCCAGGGCGCGGCCTCAGTCGTGGGCTTCGACAGTTCCGGTGAGCGAGTTAATCAGCCTGATAACGGCCCGCTGGTCGCGTTCCGGCAGCAAAGTGATCCTCTGGAATCTCTTCCAAAGGCGCTGCTTCTCCGGGTCGCCTGTCACCCGTTCAAACTTGGACGCCTCTCTGGGTTTCGCCTGAATACCCAGCAACTCATCTGCGGTGACCTTGAGCGCCTGTGCCAGTTGCGCGATCACCGGACCAGGCGGAGAGCCGCCGTCCGTCTCGTAGTAGGAGATCGCGCGTTGCGTGACCTGGGCGGCCTTGGCTAGCTGTACCTGGGTCATGTCGCGCTCTCTGCGGAGAGCGATGAGGCGCTGGCCGAAAGAATCCTTGTTCGTGATCGTCGTTCCCTTGGGCATGGCAAGACCGATTCTAAGGGCATCTTGCGCGGCGTCCCTCTCAAGGGCGTTGACTGTGATATACATATCCGTATACTCTCGGAACGAGTTTACATCTGACAGGCAGTACCCGTAAATGAATAAAAAAGGGCTTGACAGGTTTTTTGCGAGAAGCCTGAAAACGGTAGAAAAGAGGGTCCACGAAATGCCCTATGTTCCCCAGGACGTGAAAGAGCGGATCAAGCGGGAGGTCTCCGTGCAGCGGTTGGCGGAGGCGCGGGGGATCAAGCTGACGCGCAGCGGCAAGGAGTTGATCGGCCTGTGCCCGTTCCACGATGACCGGAATCCCAGCCTGAATATCGACCCGGCGAAGAATGTCTGGAGTTGCAAGGGCGCTTGCGGGGAAGGCGGCGACGTTTTTCTGTGGGTGATGCGGGCCGAGGGGGTGAGCTTCCATCATGCTCTGGAGTTGCTGAAGAGAGACCATTTTCCTTTAGCCGTGGAAGCGGCGGGACCGCCGGTGAAGCAAAGCACGGTGCGGAAGCTGCCCGCGCCGGTGACGGCGGAGGCCGGAGACCGGGAGTTGCTGCTGAAAATCGTGGGCTTTTATCAGGACGCTTTCAACCAGTCGCCGGAGGCGCAGCGCTATCTTGAGAGCCGGGGCTTGAAGTCTTCGGAGATGGTCGAGCATTTCCGGTTGGGCTTCGCCAACCGGACGCTGGGGCTGTGCCTGCCGCCCAAGAATCGCGTTGCCGGCGCAGCCGTGCGGACGCGGCTGGAGGAGTTGGGCATTTACCGGGATACCGGCCACGAGCATTTCAACGGCTCGCTGGTTATCCCGGTCATTACGCCAGCCGGTGACGTGGCGGAGATGTACGGGCGAAAGATCACGGCGCGGCTGCGGGAGGGAACGCCGCTGCACCTGTACCTGAAAGGCGAACATCGGGGCGTGTGGAATGAAGAGGCGCTGATCGCGTCGAAAGAAATCATCCTCTGCGAAGCCCTGATCGATGCGCTGACTTTTTGGTGCGCAGGCTACCGGAACGTGACGGCCAGCTACGGCGTGAACGGCTTCACGGCGGACCATCGGGCGGCGTTCGAGAAGCACGGCACGAAGCGGGTTTACATCGCTTATGACAACGATGAAGCGGGCAACAAAGCCGCCGCGAAGCTGGCCGAGGATCTGATGCAGTCGGGGATAGAGTGCTTCCGTGTGCAGTTCCCGAAGGGCCAGGACGCGAACGAGTACGCGCGTGTGACGCAGCCCGCGACGAAGGCGCTGGGCGTCTTGCTGACCGGCGCGGCGTGGCTTGGAAAAGGCCAGCGGCCAGCGCAGCGCGTGGCCGTGCCGGTGAGCCAGACAGGAATCGAGGCGGAACCGGCAGCAGCGGCGGCGCCAGCCATCGAGCCACTGCCAGCGAAAACCAAAAGCACAGCTAAAGAAAAAAAGATCGAGGAGCCAATGCCCGCCCCCAGCATCGAGTCGCAGCCAGCGGCAGTAAAAGCAGCAGCTAAAGAAAAAATCATCCTGCCGAAAATCGCGGAGCCAGGTCCAGCCCCCGCGCCGGTTGCGAGTGAGTCAGGCCCGGAGCCAGAACAGCCGCAGAGAGCTTTTTCTTTAGCTGTAAATGCCGTGCCTTGCCCCGCCGTTCCTGTCGAAGAGCCAGCCGCGCGGCCCATGCCGCTCTCTGTGCCCGCCGAGCCAAAGGTCGAAACAGACGGCGAGGAAGTGCGCGTAAGCATCGGGCCGCGCGAGTACCGTGTGCTGTGGCTGGAGAAATCGACGGCGCGGGGCCGGATGCAGGTCAACGTGAAGGTGACGGGCAAGAACGTGCGCGGCGAGTCCTGCTATCACGGCGACTCGTTCGACATGGAGAGCTTCCAGCGGCGGGCGGCGTTCATCAAGCAGGCGGCGCACGAGCTCGCGGTGAAGGAAGAGACGATGCACGCCGACGTGGGCAAGCTGTGGGCCGTGCTCAGCGACTTGCAGCGGGAGCGCATCGCAAAGACGCTCACGCCGCAGGAGGAACCGGAGGCGATGACGGCCGAGGAGCAAGCGGCCGCGATGGACCTGTTGCGCGATCCGCGCTTGTTGGAGCGAGTGCTTGAGGACTTCGAGAAGTGCGGCGCGGTGGGCGAGGAAACCAACAAGAAGGTAAGTTATCTAGCCGCTGTCTCGCGGATGCTGGCGAAGCCGCTGGCTATCGTGGTGCAGTCGTCGTCATCGGCGGGCAAAAGTTCGCTGATGGCAGCCGTTCTCGACTTCATCCCGGAGGAGCATCGAGAGGAATACACAGCGATGACCGGCCAAGCCCTGTTTTACATGGGGCAAAAGAACCTCAAGCACAAAATCCTGGCCATCGCCGAGCAGCAGGGCGCGGAGGCGGCAAGCTATCCGTTGAAGCTGTTGCAATCGGAAGGCAAGCTGAATATCGCCAGCACTGGCAAAGACCCGGTGAGCGGCAAGTTGGTTACGCACGAGTACGCGGTGGAGGGTCCGGTGATGCTGTTCCTGACTACGACGGCGCACGAGGTGGACGAGGAACTGATGAATCGCTGCCTTGTGCTTGCGGTCAATGAAGACCGCGAACAGACGCAGGCCATCCATCAAAAGCAGCGCGAAGCGCAGACGCTTGAAGGCTTGAAAGCGCGGACGCGGCGGAACAAGATCGTGCGTCTGCATCGCAACGCGCAACGGTTGTTGCGCCCGGTCGATGTGGTGATCGAATGCCTGAAAGAGCGCCGCTTCCCGGACGCGATGACCCGGACCCGGCGCGACCACATGAAGTTTTTGACGCTGATCCAGGCCATTGCTCTGCTGCATCAGCATCAGCGCGAGATCAAAACCAGCATCGAGGAGGACGTACGGCTGGAGTACATCGAGGCGACCGAGGCCGACGTGAAACTGGCGTGGGAGCTTGCCAGTCATGTACTGATGCGTTCGCTCGACGACGTGCAGACGCAGACGCGCCGCCTGCTGCTCTTGCTCGACAAGATGGTGACGGCGGAATGTGAACGGCTCGAAATCGAGCGTCTGGACTACCGCTTTACGCGGGCCACCGTGCGGCAGTTCACCGGCTGGGGAGACTCACAGCTAAAGAAACATCTCTCGCGCCTTGAAGACCTCGAATACCTGGCCCTGCATCGCGGCGCAGCCGGTCAGACCTTCGTCTATGCGCTCAACTTCGAGATGGACGAGAGCGGCAAGCCGGTGTTGCCGGGGCTGAGCTACGGCGCGAACCGGTCACGGCCTGAGGAGGGGGTGTCACGCTTCGAGGCCGGGTTGTCACCCGCCGGACATGGGGGTGTCATGGGGGTGTCACGGGGTGGTCACGATGCGAAATCGCCAACAATGACACGGGTGGAAGGCGATTTTTC
>Ga0302189_10001658_pt1 | contig 18458 bp, 12 predicted proteins | sample II_Bog_E2_2_FD_194551 | JGI IMG/M metagenome (GOLD analysis project Ga0302189, IMG submission 194551) | Peat permafrost microbial communities from Stordalen Mire near Abisko, Sweden - II_Bog_E2_2 | ecosystem: Environmental > Terrestrial > Soil > Wetlands > Peat | place: Sweden: Abisko...
GAGGAGGCCGAGGGCGAGCAGTCCCGCAGGGGCTAAAGCCCGACCTATTTTATGGGTTTTATCGGCACGACTGAAGTCGTGCCCCTTCGCACATATACTTCCAGCTCGAGTTTCTTCGCAGCCGGTGAAGTCGTGCCCTTTCAAGGCACTCGATATTTTGGCAGCAAGAGGAGCCGGCATGGCTACTTTCCTCCTGCGGTGGCGGGACTGCCTGAATCCTCTACGTAGACTTTTTCGCCTTCGATGAGGGAGTCGGGGGGATCCTGGATGACTTTGTCATTTGCGCCGATACCGTTCACGATCTGGACGGTTGCGCCATCGTCCTCCCCGATAAGGACGGGGACGAGATGGGCGATGTTGCCGTTGACGACCGTGCCCACGCGCATGCCTTCCTTGCGAAAAATGAGGGCGGCGGAGGGCACGATGAAGGATGAGCTGGAAGCAGTGTTTTTGAAATGGACCTGGGCCAGAGAGCCGGGAAGAAGCTCTCCAGTGCGGTTATCGACATCGATTTCGACGAGCAAGGTGCGGCTGGTTGGATCAATGGAGTCAGAGGTGCGGACGAGTGTTCCCTGGTAGATCTTTCCTGGGTGTTCGGCGAAGGTGAGGTCGATTTTGGAGCCGCGCGTCACGCTCTGCGAATAGAGCTGGGGCAGGTTGGTGTAGACACGCAGGGTTTGGATGGCCTGGAGGTGAAAGAGCTCGTTCGCCCCACCTTCGGTGATCAATTGGCCGGTGTCGACGTTGCGAGCAGTGACGACGCCGTCAAAGGGCGCGTAGATCTTTTCGAAGGACTGGAGTTCCTTGAGGCGCTGGACGTTGGCCTGGGCGGACTTGACTGCTGACGAGGTGGTGGCGGCCTGGGTTGTGAAAGTTTCTGTGTCCTGACGGGAAACTGCGTCGGACTTGACGAGGTCGGTGTATCGGTCGGCCTGAGCTTTGGCGTTGCCAGCGCTGGCTTGTGCGGTGGTTAGATCGGCTTCGGCCTGGGCGAGTTGCTGGTCGAGCTCGGGAGTGGCGATTTCGGCGAGGAGCGCGCCTTTTTTCACCCTTGCGCCGATATCGTAATACCACTTTGTGAGGTAGCCGGAGGTGCGGGCGTAGATGGGTGCGTCGGTGTAAGCGGTGACGTTGCCGGGAAGGAGAAAGGTATCGACCGGCGCGCCGGGTTTAGCGGTCGCGGTGATTACGGAGGGCGGGGCTAGCTCCTGGGTGTTGTTGGCGAGGACAGTTTCCGCGGACCTGCGGCTCAGGACGCCCCAGACGCCAAGCCCGATGGCTACGACGAGGACCAGGACGACGCCGATGAGGGCTTTGCCGGGCGCGATGGGTTTCTGCTCGGGCGCGGACGAGAGGTCGTGAGCGGAGTGACTGGGGGTTTGCGGGTTGTTATTAGGTTCATTGGTCATAGCGTAGCTACTCCCCGAATTCTTCAAATTCGTCGATGGTTCCGGCCCGGGCTGGGCCTTGCGATGCTTTTCGGCGGCTTTCAAGCCAGCCGTGCACCACGGAGAAGGATGCGGGCACAAAGAAGAGCGTGGCGACGGTCGCGAGCAGGAGGCCACCGATGACAGCACGGCCGAGGGGAGCGTTTTGCTCGCCGCCGTCGCCCAGGCCGAGAGCCATGGGCACCATGCCGATGATCATGGCCATGGCTGTCATGACGACGGGACGGAGACGGACAAAGCCGGCATTCAGTGCGGCCTTTCGTGCGTCGCCGACCAGGACTTCCAACTGCTCGCGGGCAAAGGTGACTACGAGGATGGAGTTGGACGTGGCGACACCCATGCACATGATGGCGCCGGTGAGCGCCGGGACGCTGAGGCGGGTGTTGGTGAGGAAGAGGAACCAGACAATGCCGGCGAGCGCGGCGGGCAGGGCCGCGATGATGAGGAACGGATCGAGCCAGGATTGGAAGTTGACGACGATGAGCAGGTAGACAAGGAGGATGGAGAAGGCCAGGCCGGTGAGCAGGCCGAGGTAGGAGGCGCGCATGGTCTGGCTTTGGCCGCGGAGGATGAAGTGCGATCCGCGGGGAAGATCCTTCTTGTGGTTGTCGATGATTTGCTGCATGGCGCGGGTGACGCTGCCGAGGTCGGTGCCGTCGACGTTGGCGTAGATATCGAGGACCGGCTGGACATTGTAATGGCTTACGGTGCCGAGTTCCGTACCGGGGACAATGCTGGCGAAGTTGCCGAGAACATTGACGGGCTTGGGAGTTCCGGGAACATTGGTACCCGCAGCGCCGTTTTGGGCAACGGCCGATTGGGGCGGAGAAGCCGGATTGACAGGGAGACTCTGCAAGGCGGAGAGGGAGTCCATGCGGTATTGCGGGGACTGGATGGCAACGTTATAGGTGACGCCGGTTCGCGGGTCGAGATAGAAGTTGGGTGCGGTCTGGAAGCTGCCGCTGAGGGCGACGAGGACGCTTTGCGCGACGTTGGCCTGGGTGAGGCCGATTTCCTCGGCGCGGGTGCGGTCGACATTCACGGTCATATTCGGGTAGTCGAAGGGCTGCTGGATGCGGGCATCGGCTGCGCCGGGGACGTAGCGGACTTCATTGAGCATCTTCTCGGCGAGGGTGCGGTTGCCGTAGAGGTCAGGGCCGACGATCTGGATGTCAATGGGGGCGGAGAGGCCGAAGTTGAGGATCTGGGTGACGATGTCGACGGGCAGCACGTAGAAGGTGACCCCGGGATATTCGCGATTCAGCACGTTGCGCAAGCGTTGGACGTAGGGCGCGGTGGGGTGGTGATCGGGTGATAGCTGTACTTGGATATCGGCGTCGGCGGGACCGATGGGCGCGGAGGTGGAGTAGGAGAGATTCAGTCCGGAGTAGGGTAGGCCGATGTTATCGACGATGGAAACCACTTCCTTGGCAGGAATCTGCTGGCGGATGGTGGAGTCGATGTGGTCGCAAAGGAGGGCTGTTTCCTCAATGCGGGTACCGGTACGGGCGCGGACGTGAATTTTGAACTGGCCGGCATCGACGGAGGGAAAGAAGTCCTGCCCGAGAGAAGGAAGGAGGAGGCCGACAGAGGCCAGGGAGAAGACGGTGAAGAGAACGAGGAAAATGGCGGCATGGTCGACGCAGACGGTGAGCAGGCGGACGTAGCCGTGACGCATTTTCTCAAAGCCATGCTCAAAGCCGTGTTGGAAGCGCACGAAGGGATTGCGGCTGGCTTGTTTTTTGGCGGCCTGCGCATCGTCGTGCTCCTTGAGGAGGTACTTGGCCATGGTGGGCACGACAGTACGAGAGAGCAGGTAGCTGGCCAGCATGGCGAAAACGACCGCTTCTGCTAGAGGCACGAAGAGGTAGCGCGCCACGCCGCTGAGCAGGAACATGGGCACAAAGACAATGCAGATGGCGAGGGTGGAAACAAGGGCCGGGGTGGCGATTTGGGCTGCGCCGTCGAGAATGGCCTGCTCGATTTCCTTGCCGGATTCGAGATTGCGATTGATGTTCTCGATCTCCACCGTTGCATCGTCAACCAGGATGCCGACGGCGAGCGCCAGGCCTCCGAGGGTCATGATGTTGATGGTCTCTTTGAGGACATAGAGCATGATGAGCGAACAGAGAATGGAGAGCGGGATGGAAACCGCAATGATGACGGTAGAACGGAAGCTGCCGAGGAAGACCAGGATCATGATGGCGGTGAGGCAGGCGGCGATGAGCGCCTCACGGATTACGCCGTCGATGGCAGAGCGCACAAAGATTGACTGATCGGAGAGCGCATTGATCTGGAGTTCGGGAGGAAGCTGGTCCTTGATGTTGGCAAGAACGGTCTGCACACCGGCGATGATGTCCAGGGTGGAGGAGGAGCCAGTTTTGAGCACGCTCATGAGGATGGCGCGCTTGCCATTTACGCGGACAATGTTGGTCTGCGGGGGGAAGCCGTCACGGACGTGGGCGACATCGCGGATGTAGATAAGGGCCCCATTGGCAGTCCTGATGGGGAGATTGTTGAGTTCATCGATCACGGAAGGCGCGGAGTTGGTCTCGACGGCGTACTCGAATCGGTCAATCTTCATGGTTCCCGAAGGAGCGATGAGGTTTTGCGCATTGATGGCGTTGACCACGTCGACGGGTGAAAGCCCCTTGGCCTGGAGTGCGTGGAGATCGAGATCGACCTGAATCTGGCGCTGCTTGCCGCCGTAGGGGAAGGGGGTCTGGGCTCCTTCGATTGTCGCCAACTGGGTGCGGATTTGATTCTGGCCGAGGTCATTGAGCCGCTGCTCGTCAAGGCCCTTACCGGAGAGGCCAAGCTGCAGGACCGGGACGCTGGAGGCGTTGTATTGAATGATGAAGGGAGGCGTGGTGCCGGGCGGCAGGCTGCGCAACTGCACCTGGCTGATGGAAGTAACCTGGGCAACAGCGCTGCCGATGTTCACATGCGGCTGGAAGAAGATCTTGATAATGGCGATGCCATTGAGCGATTGCGACTCGATATGCTCAATGTCGTTGACCGTGGTGGTCATGCCGCGCTCGCTGTTGAAGACGATGCGGGTGGACATTTCCTGGGCGGAGAGACCGCTGTACTGCCAGACCACCGTGACGACGGGGATGTCGATATCCGGAAAGATATCCGTCGGCATCGACCGGATGCTGAAAGCGCCAAGGAGGAGAATCAAGAACGCAAAGACGGCAAAGGTATATGGCCGCCTAAGCGCGAGCCGAACAATCCACATCATAGGGCTGGTTCTCGCTCCTGAGCCGGGACGCACTTGAAGGTGCTGACCGCTGCCGGGATCCTTCTGCCTCGTACACAAGGACAGACAGGAAAAATCCGCTTTTGGTTACTATCGGCTCGCCGTTTTCTCCCTGCCTGGACGGGAACACCGCCTGGGCCGGATGATTTTCCGGCTGAAACTACAATGGTAGTCGAAGTTGCGGGCCAAACGCGCAAGGTCGAACAATAGCGGCGTTCCGCCTAGGTAAAGGACGCCTCAGCGGGTCCAAAAGATGCAATTCAGGCGATAGGCCATCCCGAGATGTGAGCCGAAAACGAAGATTACAGATGACAGGTTACAGATCACAGTTCCTGGCGCACTGCGGGTATTGCTGCTTTCCGCCAAATTCGACAGAATCGAAGTCCATTGGAGGCATTCGTCAGGGCTGAAGAGCTTGCGGAAAAAGGTGGAATTCTCATCGATATTGGAGAGAGATCCGCCGGGGCTAAACAGGCTGCGGAAAAGGCGGATTGTTCGCTGACATTGGCGGATAAAAACCCGCAGGGGCTGAAGCCCAACCTTTATTTTGTGCTACTTACGGCACGACTGAAGTCGTGCCCCTTCACACATCTGCGCCCAATTGGAGTGATTCTGCAGCCTTGCCCCTTCGCACATCTACGTTCAGCAGAAGTTCTTCGGCAGCGGGTCAGTCTGCGAAGGCTGCTTCTTCTATGGTTGCGCGCTCGAGGAGTTTTCCCGGGTAGTAGGCGTTGCGGGTGTACTGCTTGACCATGCGATTGGTGTTGAAGTACGAACCGTTGAAAGCCAACGTGGTGCGCATGATCCGTGCCCATTCTTCCGGCGCTTTGAGGTAGAGCGGGACCACGGCGGTTTCCAGCTTGTGATAGAGCGAGGCTGCTTCCTCGGCATCCGTAGCGCCGTCCTCGATGGCCCATCCGGTGAAACCTTCGATGCAGCCTTCGATCCACCAGCCATCGAGAATGGACAGGCTGGGCACGCCGTTGAGGGCTGCCTTCATGCCGCTTGTGCCGGAGGCCTCGTAAGGACGACGGGGGGTATTGACCCAGACGTCGACACCGGCAGTGAGGAGCGCGCCGAGGCCCCAGTCGTAATTTTCCAGGTAAATGATACGCAGGGATTCATTGGAGAGCCGGGCAGCATCTTCGAATACACCCTGGATCAGCGCTTTGCCGGGCTCGTCCTGGGGATGAGCCTTGCCGGCGTATAGAATCTGCAGTCCACCGGCGGCGACGGCGATCTCCGCGAGACGCGCGGGGTCATTGAACAGCAGATTTGCACGCTTGTAGGTGGCTACTCTGCGGGCAAAACCAAGGGTGAGCACATTGGGATTGAGAACGAGACCGGTGCGCGCGGCAACCTCAGCAAGCAAATCGCCTTTGGATCGAGCATGGGCGGCGAGGATGTCTTTTTCCGGCAGATCGATGGCGTTGCGCAGATAGAGATTGTCGCGGCGCCAGGAAGAGAAATTCGCATCGAGCAGTTCCTGGATGGGCTCGGAGACCCAAGTGGGTGCATGTACGCCGTTGGTGATGGAATCGATAGCAAACTCGGGGAACATCTGCCGCGAAACTTTCGCGTGCTGCATGGCAACGCCGTTTGCATAACGGGAAAACTTAAGTGCCAGCAGAGTCATATTCAGCATTCCATCGCGGAAACAACCGAGCTTTTCAAGGCGAGCCGTTCTATCGCCGCCGAGAATGCGAATGGTCTGCTCGGTCGAAAACCGATCATGCCCGGCAGGGACCGGAGTATGGGTGGTGAACACGCACTTTTGCCGAACCTGGGCAACGTCGGATTCACTGGCCGAACCAACCGGCCCGCCACCCAATTGCTTTTCCAGAAGCGCGAGGGTAAGCAGGGCCGCGTGGCCTTCATTCATGTGGTAGACATTCACGTTGTGGCCAAGGGCGCCGGCCATCCGCGCGCCACCCATGCCGAGGACAATCTCCTGCTGGAGGCGGTAGTTTGTATCGCCGCCATAGAGGTGATCGGTGAGGCCGCGATCCCACCCCGAGTTGCCATCCACATCGGTATCGAGCAGGTAGATGGGAACGATATGACCGTGCCTGCCGATCATGTCATAACGCCAGGCACGCACGGTTACGGTGCGATCTTCGACGGAAACGGTAACTCGAGCCGGCTCCTCAGTGCAGAAATCGGATGGATTCCAGAGCTGGACATCCTCGGTCTGCGCGCCCTTGGCATCCAGATGCTGCCGAAAATAGCCTTTCCGGTGCAGCAGCGTAAATGCCACAAGGGGAACGCCGAGGTCGGCGGCGGAACGCAGCGTGTCGCCAGCCAGAACGCCTAGCCCCCCAGAGTAGGTGGGCATGCCTGGGTTGATGGCGATCTCCATGGAGAAATAGGCAACTTGACCCGCAATGGGGAAGGATTCATAGGAAAACGGCTTGGAGGATGTTGGCGGCATATTTTCTCAGTTCTCCTCGACGCAATAAAGGCTTGGATGCATCGATCGAAAATTATGTAGGCGAATCGCTGTACCCGGAGGGCAGATATAAACCCGCACAGTCTTAATATCGGGATACTTGTTCAATTTTATCAATAGTTCTTTCAAAAGACCCGTTCAAGTTGGGGTGATTCGGGACCAGAGTTACGACGGAGGACGTTACGAACGGGGGACACGGGACAAATTTCGCTGCACTCAATAACAGCCGCATTGAGTTCCCTTCGATGAAATACTGGCCCACGATTTTTGGAATTATCTCCCGGAATGTGAGAAAACAACTACGCCAGCTGGTGAGCTCCACCGGACGCGTGGCAGATGTGAACCTGAGGCACGATTCCGACTTGTGCAGCGTAAAGACCGGCCAGAGACGCTGCGAATGCAGCGGCGTGGTCTTGCTCCACCAGGTTGATGGTGCACCCGCCGAAGCCGCCGCCGGTAAGGCGTGCGCCGATGAGGCCCGGGAGATCCTGAGCCAGATTGACCATGGTGTCGGCTTCAATGCAACTGGCTTCGAAGTCCCGGCTATAGCTGAGGTGCGCTTCGGCCATGAGGCGGCCCAATTCGGGAAGGTCACCGCGGATGAGTGCATTCGCGGCTGCCACCGTGCGCAGGTTTTCTGTAATGACGTGGCGGGCTCGCTTGAGGGAATTCGGGGTCATTTCATGGCCCCACTGTTCCAGATCGTCCACGGTGGCGTCGCGCAGGAAGCGAACGCCAGACCGGTGGCCGGCAATCACGGCGCAGGCTGCTTCGACTTCGGCGCGGCGAGTGGTGTATTCGCCACCGACGACGGCGTGCTTGACCATGGTGTTGGCGATGACGAGGGCCACATTTGCCGGAATGGGCGCGAGGATGAAACTCAGGTCGCGGCAATCGAGCAGCAGGGCGTGGTCTTTGGCGCCGTTTTCGGAGATGAACTGGTCCATGATGCCGCAACTTGCACCGACAAACTCGTTTTCGGCTCTCTGGCAAAGGCGGGCCAGGACGGGCCCCGGATAGGTGACACCTATGAGAGAGGTGATGGCGAGCGCGGTAGCTACTTCGAGGGCGGCGGAACTGGAAAGGCCGGAACCGAGAGGGACATCTCCCCACAAGCTCAGGCTGAAGCCCGGGATTGTGTGGCCTTCGCCTGCCAGGATTGAAATCACGCCAAGCGGATAATCGGTCCAGTGATGGCTGGCGGCGACGGGAAGCGCAGAGGCTTCGAAGGTTCTCTCGGTGGCGTAGTTCTCAGAGTAGATAACGATAAGACCGTCTGCTCGCGGGGAAATGCCGGCGAGGGTGGCAAAGTCGATGGCCGCGGGCATGACAAAGCCTTCGGCGTAGTCGGTGTGCTCGCCGATCAGATTTACGCGGCCCGGGGCGGCAAAAATGGCCGGCTCAGTGTGGAAACGTTCAAGGTGCATGGTGCGGAAACGCGAAACATCGTGCATGTCAGGTCACACCCTCAGTAGAGATTCAAATTTGCGACTTCGTGGGGAAGGATGGTCCAAGAACTATGCGGCTGCGAAATGAGAACGTTTTCTTCTTTGGACGGAATCAGATGTGCCAAGGTCATCGACATTATTCTCCAAGTACTTCCGCGCAGGAGGCGGCGAATCTGTCCCAGATTCTGGGGAGCCACGCCATGTGCTCGGGCTTCATCAAAACCGAGCGCAGACAGGTGACTGACCCGGAGGTTTCGGAATCCGCTGAAAGGACACCGACATCCGTTCCGAACCACGTCAGCGGCAATTCTACAAGGGCGAGGTGCAAATCCCGTGTGGCGCAGGCGGCAAAAACTCGCTGAGCCAGTTGCGAGGCGATTTCGGGAGTCTCCGCATTCAGCTTCCAGACGACAATGTCGAGCTCGGGAGGGCCGGCGGCGAGGAGTTGGAAGCGGCCGGCTGGGTCGTTGCGCAGACGGAGTGCAAGTTCCAGGGCGGCCGCACGGCCTTGAGCCAGCCCGCGGGCAAATTCGCCGCCGGGGGTGAGGGGGAGGAGCTGCTGGGTGGCCCAGAGGGCGACCGCCGATGCACCGGCCCGAGAGCACTCCAGGCTGATTTCTCCCAGATGCAACTGCTTTGAAGAGAAGTAGGTAAAGGGAGAATCGTGCTTGTAAAAGCGACCGACTGCCGGGTCGCGGAAGAGAACGCAACCGCATCCATAGGGTTGCAAGCCGTGCTTGTGCGGATCGACCACGATGGAGTCAGCCTGATCGATTTGCTCGTACGCCTGGCGGGCCGACTCGTCGAGCGCATCCGGAATGAGGCGGAAATAGCCACCGTAGGCCCCATCGACGTGGACCCTGAAGCCGTACTTTGTGCGCAGAGCGAGGATTTGGGGCAGTGGGTCAACAGCGCCGACGCCGGTTGTGCCCAGGGTGGCTACGACTGTGCCCACATCCCCTTTGAGCAGCTCGGCTTCCAACGCATCCAGGCTCATTCGACCACGATTGTCGGTGGGAATGCTCGCAAACGGGAGCTTGAGCACAGCAGAGATGCGGTTATGTGTGTAGTGAGCTTGCGCAGAGGCCAAGACTCGACGGCCCGGGGCGAGCTGACCGGCAATCCACAGTGCCTCAAGGTTGGCGATGGTCCCGCTTGACGTGAGGTGGCCGAGATACGAGCCTGGGGCATCGCCCCAGCCGAACATGGCGGCGATGCCGCGGACGGCCTCGATCTCCATTTCAGTACTGGCGCGGCCGCCGTCGCGAGCATGGTTGTTGGGATTGACGGTCATGGCGAGGGCGTAAGCGGCGCGGGCGACCGGATGCGGGGGCTTGAGCATCTGTCCGGCGTAAAGAGGATGGAAATAGGGGTAATTGTCGGCGAGGCGGTGCGCTGTTGCTTCGAGAACCTGGGAGATTGCGGCTGATTTGGCTTCAGTGTCTAAGGAGGGTCCGATGGAGGGCAGTTCGCCGAACTCGGCCTCGAGTAGCTCAGTGGCGCGTGAAAGCAGAGCGGGAACTGGATCCTGTAGCATGGCGACCTCTCACAGTACCACAGCGCGGCGAGTGAGGGCTAAGCCGCGATTGCTCAGTGAGTTCCGGAAGCCGAATCGAAGGGCAAAGAGGGTTGGGGAAGAATTTCCGTCCCCTTTTCCACGAGGATGCTACACTATCATCAGCGTTAGAGTCGAACCGGGCGTGAGCAGTCCTCGCCCATTCAAGCAAGATTCTGCCAGTGGTCGCTCCGATTCATCCAGCGCAATTCAATTCAGGAAACACGATCAAAATGGAACAAGGTACTGTGAAGTGGTTTAATGACGCGAAGGGTTTTGGATTTATCTCGCGTCAGAACGGCGAAGATGTATTCGTGCATTATTCCGCAATCAACTCAAGCGGGTTCAAGAGTTTGCAAGAGGGTCAAGCTGTGCAGTTCAACGTGGTGAAGGGGCCCAAGGGTTGGCAGGCTGCGGACGTACAGCCGCTGTAAACCGTTTGACCCGGATTCCGGCAGGATCCAGCTAAACAGTCAAAAGCTCAATGCACACGAGGGAACGGGGCGGCCCTTTTCCCTTGTGTGTTTGCGCAATTGTGCTGATTGCCGCCCGAAAGAACACATTGCTATAACGCACACTCCTGCGCATTGCCTTGCGCGGCGTTGTGTACAGGCTTGGGCAAAGCCCACTCCGGAATGAGCACTCCGCTTTCTGGGTGAGCCTGTGGGCCTGTCTGTTCGCGGTGGTGGTTGCAGAGGTTTTTCTGAATCTCAAACAGAACCTTTGTGACTTCAGGTACGGAGCGCCGTTCCCACATCAGCTCGAAGCCTTGCCCGCATACACAGCAGTGCGTATTTGCGATTCCATCCGTACTCTTGAATTGAATTTGCATATCGACACCTCCAAGCTTGCTGCGGGGGAAATCTCAAGCTGTGTAGGCAATGTTAGCGGAGGATTCAGTCCCTCACCATCCCTCTTCCCGATGATTCTGAAGACTTTGGCGGAATCGGAGATGACCGATTGGGGTGTTTTTGCGGTTACCTTCGGCTGGAGTGCAGATTCAGCCTCCAGAACCCCGTATTGAGCACCGTGGCGAAGGTGACCCATGCCCAGTAGGGAGTCATGAGAGCCGCCGAGACGGGAGCAACCGCTGCAAAAACCAGCGTCGTGGCTCCAATGAAGGCCCAAAGGAACACCACCTCAAACAGCGCTGCCCCGATGGCGTGCTGGCGAAAGAAGATCCAGGACCAGGCGAAGTTCAAGGCGAGTTGCGCCAGGAAGAGGACCAATCCACAAGTGCGAATTGGAGAGGGCGGTGCGAGCGAGACGCGCCAGGCCGCGATTGCCATGAGCGTGTAAAGGAGCGTCCAAACCGGGCCGAATACCCAGTTTGGGGGCGCGTAGGACGGCCTGCGCAGTGTTCTGTACCATCCTGGAATCTGGCTCGCGGTCCATGAGCCACTTATGCCCGCGACAGCGAAGCAAATTCCGAGCCAGCCGGCGAGCCAAATCCAGCGCATAATTGTCCCTCTCCAAATTGAATCGACGAATCCACTATCACAGCCAAAGGTTGTTGCAAAGTTTCTATTTGGACTAAACGTCTCGGCGCAGATTCATCCTGCTCGACGCGGCCTGCCTGCGGCAACTATTCTGTTGTTTTGCCGGGGAATGGTTTTTATCCGGCGAAGAAATGACGGGACGTTTTTCTATGACAAGCACGCAAACGATTTCAGTACTCCTGCCCGATGGGGCGATTCGCGAAGTTCCGACCGGAACAACACCGTTCGATATTGCCAACGATATTTCTCCTCGGCTGGCTGCGGCATCCGTAGTGGCGCGGTTGACTCCGGTGGGCGGCGCGGTGAACGTGGTCGCTGCGGGCGAAGGGCAGCCGGCAGAGGCGGCGATGTATGCGGCTGAAGATAGCGCTGTGCCTCGGCTTGTGGACATGGCAACGCCGCTGACCGCGAGCACCCGGCTGGAACTGATCAAGGAGAACGATCCTGATGCGCTGAAGGTGGTGCGCCACTCAGCTGCACACGTTCTGGCGACGGCGGTGCTGGAATTGTTTCCTGAGACCAAGCTCGGGCACGGTCCAGCGACGGACGCGGGGTTCTTCTACGACTTTTACCGGGAGAAGCCGTTCACGCCTGAGGATCTGGCTGTCATTGAGAAAAAGATGGCGGAGGTAGTGGCGCGGGACGATAAGTTTGTGCGCGAGTACGAGCCGCGCGAACAGGCGCTGGCCGAATTTGAACGTGACGGCGATTTCATGAAGACGCACTTTGTGAGCAAATTCACGGAGCCAGGTTCGGAAGTAAGTTTTTACCGGAACGGGAAATTCGTGGATTTTTGCCGGGGACCACACGTGCCATCGACGGGGCGGGTGAAGGCGTTCAAGGTGCTGTCGCTGGCTGGGGCGTATTGGCTGGGCGATGAAAAGAATCCGCAGTTGCAGCGCATTTATGGGACTGCGTTCTTTTCGCAGAAAGACCTTGACGCTCACTTTGCGCGACTGGAAGAAGCAGCCAAGCGCGACCATCGCGTACTGGGCAAGCAACTGGATCTGTTCAGTATTCAGGAACTGGCGGGACCCGGCCTCGTCTTCTGGCATCCCAAGGGCGGAATCGTCCGCAAGGTGATGGAAGACTGGATGCGAGATGAGTGCCTGCGCCGCGGCTACCAGATGGTCTTTACGCCGCATGTGATGCGCCGCGAGCTGTGGAAGGTCAGTGGGCATGAAGGGCACTACGCCGCGAACATGTACACGCCCATGGAATTGGATGACGCCGAGTACCGGCTGAAGCCGATGAACTGCCCGGGCCACATTCTGATTTACAAGAGTTCGCCGAAGAGCTATCGCGATCTGCCGCAGCGCTATGCCGAGTTAGGCAATGTGTATCGCTATGAGCGGTCAGGAACCATGCACGGTTTGTTGCGCGTTCGGGGCTTTACGCAGGATGATGCCCACATCTTCTGCACGCCCGGCCAGATTGAAGACGAAGTGGTTGCCTGTATCGACTTTGCCGAAAACGTGCTCAAGACCTTCGGCTTCTCCGAGTTCAAAGTGGAGCTTTCCACGTGGGATCCCAACGACCGCGCCAGCTATACCGGCTCAGACGAGAATTGGGCGCTGGCTGTGCGTGGGCTTGAACACGCTCTAGATCGGAAGGGCATCGCGTACAAAACCATCCCCGGCGAAGCAGCGTTTTACGGGCCCAAGATCGACGTCAAGATCGTCGATGTGCTTGGCCGTCTTTGGCAACTATCCACTGTGCAGTTTGACTTCACACTGCCGGCGCGGTTTGAACTTGAGTACGTGGGCGAAGACGGCGAGCGGCATCAGCCGGTGATGGTGCATCGTGCGTTGTTCGGGTCGGTGGAGCGCTTCTTCGGTGTGCTGATTGAGCACTATGGCGGCGCGTTCCCGCTATGGCTGGCTCCGGTGCAGGTGGGCCTTGTGCCCATCAGCGAGCGGCACCATGACTATGCGAAAAAGATTGAGGCGGAGTTGAAGGCCGCTGGACTGCGCGTGGAAGTGGACGACCGCAACGAGAAGATGAACGGAAAGATTCGCGACTTTGCGAATCAGAAGACGCCGTACATCCTGGTGTTTGGGGACAAGGAAGAGGCCGCGGGTTCAGTGAGCGTGCGCACGCGGGGCAAGGGGGACCAGGGAACGGTGGCGCTGACAGACTTCATCGCAAAGGCGAGAACCCTGGTGGTGACGCAGTCAACGGAGTTGTGAGCCTGCTCAATCTACCAGCTTCCCTGAGTGAACTCTGGTATCGTTCCAGTAATCACTCGGAGACCCTGTTATGTGCTGGAACATCAATCAGTTGATGCGCCCTCTTTGTGCCTGTCATCAAGGCGCAGCTATTTTTTGGATTTTGATTGGACTCAGCACTCCGTCCGGTCTTCGAGCGCAAGAGAAGCCTGCTACGATCCAGCCCAAATCTGCTGCCTCCCAGGCAGCCCCTGCACCATCCGACCTCTCCAAAGAAGCCATGGTTGTTGACAAGCTCTACACGCGGCTCCGTGAAGAGGGCGACGGCACGGGAACGCGAGAGACCACAGCGCGAATCCGTATCCTGGCCGATGCGGGGGTGAAGGAAATGGCGGTCCTCACATTTACTTACACCGCATTGAATGAGCAGATCGATATTGGCTACGTGCGCGTCATCAAACCGGATAGAACGGTGGTGGTGACGCCCGATTACAACGTGCAGGATCTGCCGGCGGACGTAACGCGCACCGCACCCATGTACTCGGACATTCACCAGAAGCATGTCGCCGTCAAAGGACTCGGCGTCGGCGATACCCTTGAGTATCAGGTCACGCTCAAAACGTTGAAGCCGGAGGTTCCGGGGCATTTCTGGTTCGAGTACTCCTTCGAGAAAAATTTGATTGATCTGGATGAGCAGGTCGACCTCGATCTTCCGGCGGGCAAGGCAGTCACCGTTGCCAGCGCGGATGCGCAGCCGGTCATCACCACCGCACCTGGCCGCAAGCTGTATCACTGGAGCAGTTCGAACCTTGCCCGCCCCGACCCCGATGCGCCTCCAAAGTCTGTTAAGCACCTGAAGCCATCGATTCAGGTAACCACGTTCTCAAGTTGGGAGCAGGTGGGCGCCTGGTACCTGTCTCTTCAGAAAGATTCCCTCACGGTTACCCCGGCGATCCAGGCCAAGGTGGCCGCGATCACCAAGGGATTGACGAGCGACGACGACAAAATCCGCGCGATCTTTAATGACGTAGCGCTGCACATTCACTACGTCGGCCTTGAATTCGGCATTGGCCGCTACCAGCCCCACCCCGCCGACGATGTCCTTTCAAACGAGTATGGTGATTGCAAAGACAAGCACACCCTGCTGGCCACCGAGCTGAAGGCAGTCGGCATTCAGGCATGGCCCGTGCTGATCTCCAGCGGTCGCGAATTGGATCCGGCCACACCGTCCCCCGCGCAATTCGATCATGTCATCACGGTGGTTCCGCTTGGGGGCAAGCTGCTGTGGATGGATTCTACGGCTGAGGTTGCGCCCGTGGGGGTGCTGATGGCAACCCTGCGCGACAAAGAAGCGCTGGCGATCCCGGACGGCAAGCCAGCCTACGTGGAAAGGACGCCGGTCGAGATGCCTGCCCCGAGATCGCTGCGCATTGAGGTTGAGGGCAAACTCTCAGAGCAGGGTGAGTTCAAGGGGCACATCAGCCAGACTTCAGACGAAGATCTTGGAGCGCTTTTTCGGTCCGCGTTTCGCAGGGTTCCCCAGTCGCAGTGGAAGCAGCTAATCCAGAACGTGGCAGGGTCTGAGGGTTATGCCGGAGAGGTTTCAAATCCGCAGGTCTCAGAAGTGGAAAAGATCGGCGACCCCTTCCAGTTCTCCTACGACTACACGCGGGAAAAGTACTACCAGTGGAATGACAAGGACTCTTCGCATTGGATTTCAGCGCCGCTGCCGCCGATGGGCGGTGAGATGGCGCCAGGCGAGAAAGAGAAGAAGCCCGGCGACGATCCGGATCTTGGTTACACCACGAAGACTGTCTATCATGCGTCGATGGAATTGCCAAAGGGTTGGTCGATGGAACCGCCTAAGGATACCGATCTGACCGAGGATTGGCTCGAATACCACTCCAAATACAGTTTCAAGGACGGGGTCTTTACGGCGGATCGGATTGCGCTGGTGAAGATGTCGCAAGTGCCACTGGATCAGTACGACAAGTACGTGGCCTTTCGTCGCGGCATGTTCGAGGATTTGAATCACCAGGTTCTCATCTTTCCTCCCGAGATATCAATGGCGACCGACTGGGAAGACAGAATTGCCGGGGTGATTGCGAAGCAGGCTAATGAGCCATCGATTCCCGCTTTGATTCAGCCTTTCCGCGACGCAATGGCCATTCTGGATTCAAAATCACCCGTGACAGCGGACAGCCTGGCCAAAGCCGGTGATTTATCCCGCAAGGGATTGAAGGATGTTGAGGCCAAGAGCCTTGAGATTTCCAGCGACGACATGCATTCCCTTTATTTTTCAAAGGTGCTTGCTTACGGATGGTACGTGATTGGCAAAGCTGCGCTTGAGAGCAAGGATTTGACCGCTGCGGAAAATTACCTGACAGCCGCATGGCGGGTGAGTCAGGACCGCAGCAGCGGCTATGAACTCGCCAGGGTGTTGGAGGCGAAGGGTAACACTTCCGCCGCAGCCCATCAATACCAGCTGGCCAATGCTACTTCGATCAGCAATCCGTTTCTCTCGCTGCTGATGCCGGGCTCAGCGCTGAACGACAAGATTTCAGACGGATACAAACGGATCACCGGCAAACCCCTAACTTCGACGACGCTCAACAATGGCCAGTACAACGGGAGCCTCCGCGCAGAGCTGGATAAAGAGATTGAAATACACGGATTTGTCCATGCCACCAAGCTGAATGGGCAAGCGATGTTTTCAATTGCCTTCGAAGCGGGAAAGCCGGTAAAAGCCTACATGCTTGGCGGTGACAAGGTGATGGAGTCGCTGGTGCCGGTGTTGCAGTCGCGCACTTATACGCCGGTGCTGCCCGCTGGGTCGAAGGCGCGGCTTCTCCGCGAGTTCCGCGTGATCTGCACACCGTATGCGGGCTGCGATGTATATATTCTGCTGCCCACGTCGATTCAGGCGCCTGCAACATTTATCCATCGGGACATCACTCCGGCCAATGCACCGAAGGGCACCAAGACGATCCAGATTGAGGTAGACCCTTCGCCGCAATGACGACCCGATGTCCCCAGGACTGGCCGCAGCGCATTTCTTAGGCGTTGATGGCCATGCCTTCTACTGCGCCGTAGCCATCGAGCAGGGACTCGGACAGGGTGGGGTGGGCGTGGATGGTGAACATCATCTCTTCGACTGTGCCTTCGAGTTCCAGCACGGTTACAGCTTCGGCGATTAGCTCAGTGGCTTGCGCGCCTAGGATGTGGACGCCTAGGATTTCGCCGTATTTGGCCTCGGAGACGACTTTCACAAATCCGTCGTGACTGCCGAGGATGGTGGCTTTGGAGTTCCCTGCCATGGGGAATTTGCCCACTTTGACCTCATAGCCTTTTTCTTTGGCCTGGGTCTCGGTGAGGCCGACGCTGCCGATCGGGGGCTCGCAATACGTGCAGCCAGGAATGCGGTCATGGCGGACGGGGCGATACTTTTTGCCGGCGACTTTGGCCGCTGCGACCATGCCGCTCATCATGCCGACGTGGGCAAGTTGAGGCAGGCCGAAGACGATGTCGCCGATGGCGAAAACGCCCGGCTCCGCGGTCTCCTGCGCGTCGTTGACTTTAATGAGGCCGCGTTCAAGTTCGACTTTGGTCTTTTCGAGGCCGATGCCGGTGGTGCGCCCGTAGCGGCCCACTGCTACGAGAACCTTTTCGGCTTCCTTCACCTGGGGCTTGCCGTTGGCGTCGGTATAGGTCACTTTCACGCCGGTTTCGGTCTTCTCCACGGTCTCGACCTTGGCGCCTGTATTCACATCGATGCCGCGCTTTTTGAAGAGGCGCGTCAGTTCTTTTGAGACTTCCTCGTCTTCGACAGGGACGATGCGGGGGAGGAATTCAAGGATGGCGACTTCAGCGCCAAAGCTGCGGAAGATGGAGCTGAACTCGACGCCTACCGCGCCGGCACCGATGACTATCAGCGACTTGGGTGGCTCGGGAAGTGCGAGGATTTCGATGTTGGTGAGGATGCGGTCATCGGCGGTGAGACCGGGGAGCATCTTGGCTTCAGAGCCGGTGGCCAGGAAGACATTTTTGGCCTGCACCTGGGTCACTGTGCCGTCGGTTGCGGAGACGTCGACGGTGTGCACGCCAGCTTGAGCCGGGCCGGTGAGGCTGGCAAAGCCTTCGATGCGGGTGACCTTGTTTTTCTTGACGAGGAAGTCGAGGCCCTTGGTGTGCTTTACGACGATGCCGTTTTTGCGCTGCTGGACGGCGGACCAGTTTAGCTTGGGTGTTGTGCCTTCACCGAGGTCGATGCCGAACTCCGACCCGTGCTTGAGGTGGTCCCAGACTTCAGCGTTGAACAGGAGGGCCTTGGTGGGAACACAGCCTACGTGCAGGCAGGTGCCGCCTAGCTTATCGGTCTTTTCGATGAGGGCGACTTTGAGCCCGTACTGCGCTGCGCGAAAGGCCGCCGTGTAGCCGGCCGGGCCGCCGCCAAGAATTGCTACGTCGAACACTGTGTTGTCTGCCAAGGAAAGCTCCGTTCAGGGCGCGGGCAGTGTGCCGCGGGCGCCGCAATACCATGTCCAGTTTAAAGGATGCGCGGTCGTCGGGTTTGGGCTCGGAGCAGGCGGCTTGGGACGATGAGTTGTGACTACCGTTCTGCTTCGACCA
>Ga0302189_10001673_pt1 | contig 18349 bp, 17 predicted proteins | sample II_Bog_E2_2_FD_194551 | JGI IMG/M metagenome (GOLD analysis project Ga0302189, IMG submission 194551) | Peat permafrost microbial communities from Stordalen Mire near Abisko, Sweden - II_Bog_E2_2 | ecosystem: Environmental > Terrestrial > Soil > Wetlands > Peat | place: Sweden: Abisko...
TGTTAATGGCGATAACCAGACCTTCAAACGCCTGCAAGCGTTCCTTATCGCCTTCCTTGATCTTGACTTGGACGCGAATCTGGTCGCCGGGCACGAACTCGGGAAGGTCGGTACGCTTGAGCTTGTCGGCCAAGCGCTGCATTACGGGATGGATTGACATAGTGTTTTCCTGCTGTTGGACTCAGAATTTTTAGTTTATCAGAGAAGCGGTTTGTGTGCCTAATTTGCCGCTCTTGATTTGGAAACCGGGGCTGTGCGCGGCCGCGGGCTTTGCGTTATAGTTCCGGGTATGGACGAGAAACGTGAATTACTGCGTCACGCATTGGCCACTCTGGCCTATCGAGCGGCCCGAGCTCTTGAGGGCGCGCCAGACCACTTTGCGGGCTTTGCCGGAGCTGGCCGCATGCCTGTGCAGATTCTGGCCCACATGGGCGATCTCTTTGACTGGGCGCTGACTGCGGCCATGGGGCAGGAGCAGTGGCGGCCCAGGCAGCCGCTGCCCTGGGCAGAGGAGCAGCAGCGGTTTTTCTCTTCGCTCATGACCTTTGACGCGTTTCTTGCCTCCGGCGGGCCGCTGCACGCGCCCGTCGAGCAGCTGCTGCAAGGGCCCGTCGCCGATGCGCTCACCCACGTAGGCCAGTTGGCCATGCTGCGCCGTCTGGCCGGCAGCCCTACCGTCGGCGAGAACTTTTACATCGCGGCAATTGCGGCTGGCCAGGTGGGCGCCAATCAGCCAGCGCCAGTTCAGCCGTTCAAGTAGACCTAGCTGTCTTCTTGCGAGATCGACTCCAGCAGCTTACGGTCTTCCTTGCTCAGGACCGCGTTCTCCAGCAGGTCGGGCCGATTGGCCAGGGTCTTGCGCAACTGCTGCTCGCGCCGCCAGCGGCGAATCTGCAGGTGGTCGCCGTTCAGCAGCACCTCCGGCGCGCTCAGCCCGCCAAACTCTGCCGGCCTGGTGTAGTGAGGGTAGTCCAGCAGGCCGCCGGCCCCGTGCTGCGAGCGGGGCACGCCTTCGATGTCAGTGCCGATTTCGGCGTCGGCCACGCCAAAGCTCTCAAACTCGCCCGAGGCCTGGTTGCCCAGCACGCCGGGAATCAGCCGCATCACGGCATCCACCACCACGGCGGCGGCCAGTTCGCCTCCGCTCAGCACGTAGTCGCCGATGGAGATCTCCATGTCGCAGTAGATCTGATTGATGCGCTCGTCCACACCCTCATAGCGCCCGCAGAGCAGCACCACGCGCTCCACAGTGGCCAGTTCGCGTGCGATGGCTTGGGTGAATGGGCGGCCCTGAGCCGAGAGCAGAATCACGCGCGTGTGAGCCGGTTGGTAGGTCGGGGCTTTAGCCCCGACATTTAGGGCGTCGGAATCATTAGGCGTCTCATAGGTAGCGGCAAGGCTCGGCCCGGGGGGAGGCGGGGGTTTCAACCCCCGCAAAAAGCCAGAAGAATCAGCGCGGGCTTTAGCCCCGGAGGCACACTCTACGCCAATTTCGCCTGCACCTTCTTCCTTTTCCGCATCCTGTTGAACTGCGGCATTCCGCGTTGCCTTCGGCTCGACACCCAGCGACCCCAGCGCCTCGGCAAGTGGTCCGGGCTTCAGCACCATGCCCTCGCCGCCGCCGAAAGGCCGGTCGTCCACCGTGCGGTGCCGGTCATGCGTAAAAGCGCGCAGATCGTGGATGCCCACCTCGACCAGTCCTTCGGCCAGCGCGCGGCGCAGGATTCCATTCTCGAAGATGCCGGCAAAGAAGCCCGGAAAGATAGTGACAATCTCAAACCGCATACACTCTGATGATAGATGCAGGGGTCTCACAGTGTGCTCCTGCCTCGATATGTTCTAATGTTTGCCAACTGCCATGGCTGACTTTGATGCGTTGCTAAACCGCTGGCAAAAGGCCGGTGTCCTGGATGCGGAGGCCGCACGCCGCATCCGCGCCTTTGAACTGGAGCTGGAGCATCCCGCCGGTCTGCGCTGGCAGGGCATGGTTGCGCTCATTTTGGGCGCTCTGCTGCTGGCCTGTGGCGTGATCCTGTTTGTCTCGGCCCACTGGGACGATATGGGCCCCGGCCTCCGCTATACACTGGTCATCGGCCTGGTCGCCGTCTTCCATCTCGGCGGAGCCTGGGCGCGCGAACACTTTCATGCCCTCTCAACCGCGCTGCACGCCGTGGGCACCGTCTCCACCGGCGCGGCCATTGCGCTGGTGGGGCAGATCTTCAACATTCAAGAACACTGGCCAGCAGCCATTCTGCTGTGGGCCATCGCCGCAGCGGCGGGTTGGATTCTGCTTCAGGACGAGGCCCAGCCGATTCTCACGTTGCTGCTCTTTCCTGCGTGGATTCTCTCCGAGTTCTCGTTTGCCGCTCAGGGCCACATCGGCCAGAACGTCTACCTCGGCCGGTTCCTGATTGTTTGGGCCGTTCTCTACCTGACCCTCTTTCTTGGCTCCAGACGCAAGATTGCCCAAGGCGTTCTGTTTGCTGCCGCAGCCATCGCTTCTTTGGTAGGAATTGTCTACGCATTGGAAAGCTGGCGTTCGTGGTCGGGGAGCCAGACTTTCCTCCCCTTCCATCTCCGCGCATGGGCCTGGGTTGACATTGCCGCGCTGCCCGTCGCCCTTGCTTTCATTCGGCTGCGCAAGAGCCTGATTCCCGTGGCCGTGGCCATTGCCTTCTCCATAGCGCTGCCCTGGTGCCAGCGCATCTGGACGGATGTTTTTGACGACGGAGCTGGCGGTCATTCCTACTATGTCAACAACGAGCCTAACCTGGCAGCCCGTGCGCTGGTTGCGGCCTTTGCCCTTTTCATTGCCTGGTGGGGTGTGCGGCAGGCCAGCAAGGCGCTGGTCAATCTGGGCATCGTGGGCTTTGCGATAGCGGTCGGCTGGTTCTATTTCAGTGACATCTTTGACAAGGTAGGCCGCTCACTGGGCCTCATCGGCCTGGGCATTCTCTTTCTCGCCGGCGGATGGGCGCTTGAAAAAATGCGGCGTGGCTTGATGAGCCGCATGGGACAAAACAATCCTTCCACGCTGGAGGCTCAATGAAGCTAGGCAAAATTACGCTCTCTGGAGCATCTATCGCGCTGCTTGTCATTCAGTTGGCGATCGTCTCCTCCATCGCCGCCAAATATCTCTACCAGCGCTGGCGCTGCCCGCGCGTCTGGACCCGCACCGTAGCCTACGATCCCGAGCTGCCCATGCGCGGGCGCTATCTTAGCGTGCAGTTGGTTGTGGATGGCTGTCACAGCACCCTGCCTTCTGCGAAGCAAGCCGCCATGCCGAGAAATGTCGATGGCGTGCCCATCGGCAACAGATTTTCAATCAATGCGCTTGGCGTAGTTCAGTTCCCGGCGAAGCTTCAGGTGGTAGGCAACAAGCTCGAAGCGATCCGGATTCCGGAAGGCGACAGCCGCCCTGCCGGGCAGACGGTGACCGCCCCGCCGGGATCGACCTGCGACAACCTGCGCCTCGACCAGCCTGTCGATTTCTACATCGCGGAACACGCCGCCAACCCCACACCCGTCAAGCCCGGTCAGGAACTCTGGATTGAGGTCACGGTTCCGCACAAAGGCCCGCCAAGGCCAATACAACTGGCGCTCAAGCAAGACGGCGTCTGGAAGCCGCTGGCGTTTCAATAGAAGCAGCTCAGCTTCAAGCTGCAAGTTAGGACTGGAATGAACTGCCGCCAACTCGCTAACTCGCTATCACCGCGAAGCGGTGGCTAACTTGCTGATTTTGTCTACAAACAGCCTCATCCAACTATATTGTTCATAGGGAGAGCGAGCGCCGCGCGTCAGGCTTTCGGCGAGTTCAGCTCGACCAGCCCTTCGGGCAGCGCCATTTCAACGCGCTTGCCGGCAAGATCGAGTTTGCGCAGATAACTCTTCGCAAAAGGGATGAGAACTTCGCCAGTTGCGCCGCGCACAACCAGCAGCGCCACAGGCCCAGAGGTGCGGTCAACGTCCTCGATCTGGCCCACCAGCACTGCGGTCTCACCAGCCACATCCACCAGGGTGCAGCCGATCAGGTCGCCCACGTATACCTCGTCTTCTGCGAGCGGTGCTCGCTCGGCCAGGGGAATGGCCACGATGAGGCCCGCGAGTGTTTCAGCGGCTGAGATGGAATCCACACCGGCAAAGTGCAGCACCACACCGCCTTTGTGCAGCCAATGTGCGATGAGTTCAACTTCACGCGGAATCTGCTTCGCCGTTGGGCGCGGAGAAGCGGACTCCGCAGCCTCTGCAACCAGCCAAAGCCGCTTGCGCTCTTCAAATTTCTCAGGGAAATCGGTGAGAATGTCGGCGAAGACCTCGCCCTTGCGACCCTGCGGGCGGCGAATGCGCGCCAGCCACACCCATGATTCCGTTTGCTCAGGTGCTGTCATGTGCGCCTCCTGAGCTTGCCGGATGCCTGACGAACGGCAGCCATGGCAGGCTTACTCGTCTTCTTCAAGAATGTCGAGCGTGTAGCGGTGATGCAGCTTCATGCTCACGGCGCCCAGAATCGTGCGCACGGAGCGGGCGGTGCGCCCCTGCTTGCCAATCACCTTGCCCACGTCCTGAGGCGCAACCCGAAGCTCCAGGATGGTATTGTCATCCCGTCCCACGGATTGCACATCGACGGCTGCCGGATCGTCGACCAGAGCCTGAGCGATCTCGCGGACCAGCTCGACCACTGAGTTGGGTGCTGCTGTTTCGTGCTGGGTCATGCGCGTGCCCCTGACCGTTTGAGATCCAGAAATTAGCGGCCCCAAAATGAGCCGCTTGGATCGGTGTGCTGAATCGTATCAGCGGAGACCCGCCGCCGTCAGCAAGAGTGTGCGGCGCCTGCCCCCCAAGGCTGGAATTGACACTTTGAGCGGGGGAAGACGCCTGCGACTAGGCTGCGGCGGTCTCGACTGCGGGAGCCGGGTTCTTGGCTACCAGCTTTTCCACGATGGTAGAGAACTGCGCGCCCACGCCGCGCCAGTAGGCGATGCGCTCGTGCTTCAGATCGACCGTGGCCGGGTTGGTGCGGGGGTTATAGGTGCCGACGACCTCGATCGAACGGCCATTGCGGGCGCGGTCCTTCTCGATGGCCACAATGCGGTAGTAGGGCTGCTTGCGGGCGCCAAAACGCGCCAAACGAATCATCACCACGGGTATACGGTTCCTTTCAAATTCCAATGCTCTGTTGGTGTCTTTAGGGGTTTTCCGGCCGGCGGCAAGGTTCCTCAGGCGCGCAGACACAAATAAACGGCTAGGCCTATGCGCCCAGCCTCACAAGACTCAACACCTAAGTATCGCCGAAATGCCGCTTGGGAGCAAGCGTCGCAGGAGTGTGACTGAGGTAGACTGACAGCAAAGCTGAGACGAGGGTTATGCGATGTGGCCATTTTCCAGGAAGTCGGGCGAATCTTCGCGAATTCCTAAGCCGGATGACTGGAGTCTGGGACAGGGAGAGCGGGACGGTTTTCCCATGATCGTGCGCATGGCAAACGCGTACAGAGACCTCGCCCCCATTCCTGCTTACGATCACCACCTGATTATCTCCGTTCACCTGCGCAATCCCAGGCCCAATGGATTTCCTTCTTCAGAGGAAGGCGATGACCTCACGGCATTGGAACTGAACATTTGCCGGCTGCTGGAAGCCGACAACGACTCGCTATGCGTCCTTGTCATCACCAACAACGGCCTCCGCGACCTCATCTTCTACACACGGAATGTGGAAGGCGTGAAGCAGCGTGCCGAAGATGCCTCATCTGTATTCACCGGCTTCAAAGTCGAGTTCGCGATCGAGCCGGACGAAGGCTGGGAGATTTACCAGCATTTCTGCCGTTGGCTCACATCCCCAACCCCGCCGAAGACAACGATCTCTGCATAAACTTCATCTTCGCGGAAGCCCCGCTCGTTCTGGGCTTAGCCAGGCGCAAGCCTGCAAAACCAACTAAGCTGAATGCACAGGAGAATACCGCATGAGCGATTTGAATCCCTATGACCGCTTTCTCGATGGCCGCCCGCTGGAGACCATCCTGGCCGCGACTCCCGGAGCGCTAGGCTATGTGATCGAAGCCCTCGGCGCGGAGCGCTCCGCGATTCCGCCCGCTCCCGGCAAGTGGAGCGCGGCGGAGATTGCCTGCCACCTGGCCGACGCCGAGCTTGTCTTCGCGTTCCGCCTGCGCCAGACGCTGGCTGAGGATGCGCCGACCATCCAGCCCTTCGACCAGGATAAGTGGGCCGCGACCTATGCCGGCGTTTCCGGCAGCCAGGCGGTTGATGTGTTCACCGCGTTGCGCGGGTGGAATCTGCGGCTGATTCGCGCAACTCTGCCTCTGGCTGCCGAGCGCCCAGTCACCCACCCCGAGCGTGGGACCATGACGTTTATGAACCTGGTTGAGACCATGGCCGGTCACGACCTGAACCACCTGGGGCAGTTGCAGAGGCTCGCAGAGGCGCACCAGAGGGCTTGAGCGTCTGGGCAAGGCGTCGGACGGAGTTCAATTCGTCGGTTCGCAGCTCTTTGAATTTTCTGTTACAAGCCGGTCTGGCCTCTTGTAGAATGTCGCCATGAAGGGTAACCCGAAGGTCATCGAGCAACTGAATCGTGCGCTCCGCGAGGAGCTCACCGCCATCAACCAGTACTTTGTTCACGCCGAAATGTGCGAAAACTGGGGATATGATCGACTTTCCAAATACATCAAGAAGCAGTCCATCGGCGAGATGAAGCACGCCGAGTCGCTCATGGAGCGCATCCTGTTTCTGGATGGCACGCCGAGCATGGAACCGCTGGCCCTGTCGATCGGCGGCAACGTCAAGAATATGATCCAGGCCGACCTGAAACTGGAAATTGAAGCCGTGGCCATGTACAACGAGGCTGTTCGGATCGCCTTTGAGGAAAAGGACAACGGTTCGCGCGATCTTTTCGTTGCCCTGCTCAAGGACGAGGAAGAGCACGTGGACTGGCTCGAAGCCCAGATGCACCAGATCGCGGAGCTCGGCTATGAGCGCTATTTGACCACCCAGACCAGCGCAGGCGAATAGATTCAACGCTTGAAAATCGGGGACGCATTCGGATGTGTCCGGCCGCGCCCGAGGAATCGTGTGCCACAGAGAGCTATGGCACACGACGATCTGATGAACAATCTGGGCAATTTGAACAGAGATGAATATCAATCTCGTCCAGGCAAACGCTTGCGGTGGTAGCGGGTTAGGAGAATCGCGCTTTGTAACAGGGCACGACTTCAGTCGGGCCGATTGCCGCCCTATCGCAATTCCGGCTTTAGCCGCTGCTAAAGTGCAATTGGCTGATGGCAAATGCAGAAGGGGTTAAAGCCCAGCCCATTTTCACTCACATCTTCGGCACAACTAAAGTCGTGCCCTGTTACAAGGCCTCCTCTGCCATCATTTGGCAGGAATGTCTGAGCTAAATGGATATTCATCTCTGAGCAATTTGATCAATCGCCTCGCACAATCCGCGAAAAAGTGAAGCTGAAACCTGCAAGAGTTCGCCGCTGCCCCGTTCCCAAGATGGGGCAGTTGCGTTTCTGCGTCTTGACCGGGAACCATTTTGCCTCCGCCGGGGTCCAAGAGAGTAGGATTCCTGTTTTGCTGGTTCAAGGAGGTTTCGTGCGCCGGATTCTTGCACTGTTTTGTCTAGTCGCCTTCACGCTGACCCTTGCCGCGCAGTCCGCGGCTGGTCCCACAGCCAAATCCAAAGCGTCAGCGCCGCAGGCGCAGCCTGCCCCACCGCCGGTGGTCGCTTCAACGATTAAGGACCTGCCAGTGCGCAAGGTTGTGCTCTACAAGAACGGCGTAGGCTACTTTGAACACGCCGGAACGGTGAGCGGTAACCAGCGCGTGGCCATCGACTTTACCTCGCCGCAGTTGAACGACGTGTTGCAGTCGCTCACCGTCCTCGACGAGGGCGGCGGACGCATCGCCGGGGTCAATTACAACTCCACCACGCCGCTGGCCGAGCAGCTCAAGTCGCTCTCGCTGGGCATGAGCGACGATCCCACCTCGACCGAGCTCTTCCAGGCTCTGCGCGGGCAGCGGGTTGAGGTGACGGGCGGCCCTGGGGGGACGATCACGGGCCGCCTGCTCTCCATCGAGTCGCGTACGGAAAAGTCCGGTACCGGCGACTCCACGGTAGACAAGTATTATCTGTCGGTGGTGGCCAGCTCAGGCGCGGTGCGCGTCATCGAGCTCACGCCGCTCCTGAGCGTGCGGCCGCTCGACGCGAGCCTCGAAGGCCAGGTCGACCGCTATCTTGAGCTGCTCAGCTCGACACACTCCACAGGCCTGCGCCACCTCACACTCGACGCTCTCGGCCAGGGCCAGCGCGAACTGCGTGTGAGTTATATCAGCGAGGTTCCGGTCTGGAAGTCGACCTACCGCATGGTCTTTCCGCGCATACCCAATGGCTCGGCCATCGTACAGGGCTGGGCGGTGGTGGATAACACCGTGGGCGCGGACTGGGACAATGTGCAGCTCTCGCTGGTGGCCGGCGCGCCGCAGAGCTTTATCCAGCCGCTCTCGCAGCCGCTGTATACGCGTCGGCCTGAAATTCCCATTGCCACCGAAGCGCAGTTGACGCCGCAGACGCATGAGGCGGCGGAGGGCAAGCAGGATGAAGCGGTGCAGTCGGAGATGATGAACAACCAGATTGTCTCATCGCTCCCGGTTAAAGGCCGCAACGTCGCCCAGATGGCTAAGGTGCGCTCTGGGGCTGTATCGCAATCGGTCATAGTGTCAGCGGATTCCGCCAATATTGCCCTTGGCTCCGGTTCGGGCAATGGCTACGGTGCTGGCATGGGCGGCAATATTGGCGGCGGCTTCTATCGCCCCACCGACGCTATCCAGGCCGGCGACGTCTCCACCAACGCCTTCGACGACTTCTTTGAGTACGCACTGACGCAGCCGGTCACCATCCACAAGAACGAGTCGGCCATGGTGCCCATTCTCCAGCAGGAGCTGCCCGCCGAGCATGTGACCTTGTGGAGCGAGAAAGATCCCACGCCGCTGCGCGCGGTGTGGCTTGAGAATAAATCCAAGCTCACGCTGGACTCGGGCAGCTTCTCCATCTTTGAGAGCGGCGAGTTTGCCGGCGAGGGCCTGCTCGACCCCATCCACCCCGGCGAGAAGCGACTGCTCTCTTACGCCGCCGATCAGGCGGTCCGTGTCAAGATTACGGACCGCGACAACCAGCGCACACTGCACCACGTGAAGATCACAAAAGGTGTCATCATCGAGACCCACATGGATGTGGTTTCAGTCACCTATTCGGCCACAAACCACGCGGACGCCGATCGCATGGTGCTACTTGAACACCCGCGGCGCAACAATGGCTGGTCGCTGGACGAAGGCTTGAAAGCCGATGAAACCGCGCCGGACCTCTATCGCTTCAAGCTGCCCGTGGCCTCGCACTCGACAGCGAAGCTGGAGGTGCGGGAACGCGGGCCGGAGAACACAAACCTCTGGCTGAACGCCAATTCCGACCAGACGAACTACCTGCTCGACCTGGTGAAGCGCGTTCCCGATGCGCTCGACAAGCTGAAGCCAGTCATCGATGCGCAGACCGCATTGGCCGATCTGGATCGCCGCATCAGCGAATCGAAGAAGACTGAGGAGACCGCCTCGGCCGACGAGTCGCGCGATCGCGACAACCTGACCGCGCTCAAGGGCAACGACGCGGCCAAGCGGTTTGTCGATGAGTTGAACCGCGCGGAAGATCAGTTGCAGGCCACGCGCAAGCAGACCGCCGACCTGGAGCAGCAGAAGAAGGTAGCCGTCGACAAGCTGAATGAGTTGATCGCCGGGTTGAGCTTCGACTGGGATGTGACCGCGACGAAGTAGGTCGCGCCAGTGTGGGTCGCTGGGGCGAGTTCCGTGTTGAGTTTTGTGGTCTCCCATCCTTGCAGCAGAAACACCCCGCAAGGATGGGAGACGGCGTTTCTGATCCCTGATCTCTAACCCCAAACCCCAAACCCCTAACCCCTGATCCCTGATCCCTAACCCCTGTTCCCGCCTGCCCGGACATCGCGTAATGTATCGCGTGCGCGGTGCGGGTCTCATCTCCATGGGACGAGATCATCAGGTCGTAAAGGTGATGGTTGCACCAGCTCTTCCCAAAATACTCTTGCATGTACTTGGCGCGCTCCGCATCGACTGTGCGGATGCGCTGTTCGACGTTGGCGCCCGGCTCCAGGCGGGTCCGCAGGCGAACGATCCGCTCGCGCAGCGGCGCGTAGACAAAGACGTGATAGACATCCGGCTTGTGCTGCAAAATGCACTGCGCGCCTCGGCCCACAATCACGCAGTCGCCCTCCGCATAAGCTTGCTCGACAATCTTGCGCGTGACCTTCACCGTCTGCTCGGCATCGAAGATCGAGTCTTCACCGAGTTCGAGTCCCGCCGCCAATGCGGCCGAGCGCATCGCCTGCTGGTTGAGCCGGCGCAGCCATGAGTCCACATGCTCGTCGTAGTGGCGAACCACCTTCGCATCCACATGAGCCGCGTAGGCAATGGCGTCAATAATGTCGCGGTCCAGCAGTTTCCATCCCAGCCACCCGGCAATCGTTTGCGCGATGCGCCCTCCGCCGCTTCCAAACTCCCGGTTGACCGTCAATATCCGGTAATTCATGCTTGCCCCCTTACCACTGATTCCTGTTGAGCGCGTCTGGGTGCAAAGACGCTTGCATCGTGACAGGTTCCAGCTCCTTGCACGGCTCCCGATTATAGTCCGTCGGCATGTCGTGGGCGAGTAGCCTGTTGACGCGGCCAAAAACAACAACCCGCGCGGAGGCCGCGCGGGCTGTTGCAACGGGGAAACCGCAGGTTTTAGTAGACGACCTTCAGGCCAAACTGGATGATGCGGGGCTCGAACGTGCTGGTGATCTGACCGCCGCCGGTTGGAGCACTGGTGATGGAAGAAACCGGAACCGTGCCCCCGGTTCCAGCGTTAGCAGAGGTGGTGCCTTGCGAACCGCTGATCGCGCCAGGCAGGTAGAGGTTCGTGTGGTTGAAGATGTTATAGGCTTCGGCGCGGAACTCGATTCTCAGGCTTTCGATCGGCGTGTTGAACCTCTTGTTCAGATCGAAGTCGGTCTCGTAAAACGCCGGAGTGCGTCCTGGGTTGCGCGAGGCATTACCGAAGGGGCTCAACACGTTGCCGACGGCGTCCTTGATGGGCGGAAGCACGAAAGACGCGGGGTTGATGTAATTCACATATCCGGTGTTGGCTGCGCGCGAAGAGCGCCCTTGCGTGACTTTCTGGCCCGGTTGGATGTCCGGCCGGTATTCGTTGGCGCCGCGGTAGGTGGCCGAGATCTGCGGTGAAACTGCTTGGGCGCCGTTGGGTGAATAGGTCACGTTGAAGGGTGTGCCTGCCTGCGCCGTGTTAATGGCGCTGATTTGCCATCCACCGAGAACGGCGTCGGTGACCGCGTTGGCGCTGGGTAGAAATTTGCGGCCATGGCCAAAAGGCAACTCGTAGACAAGGCTGGTGACGTTGGCGACAGGCAAGTTGTAATCGGACTGCGCATAGTCTGCCTTGAGGTTGTTGCCGTCCTGTGGGGAAGGCGTATTGCCTTCCAGCGAGGCGCTGGCATTGTCCAGCGAGTGCTCCCAGGTGAAGGAGTTCAGCAAGGTCAGCCCGGCCACAAAGCGCTGCTCGTAGCGGACCTGCAATGCGTTGTAGTTGGAGATGAATTCATTCAACGCTTCGGTGATGTCGCTGGGCCAGTTGGCATAGGGCCGGGCAAAGCCGAGCACCGGATTCTTCTGGTTCCCGTTCAGAAAGCCTTGCAAGTGGACGCCATGGTTCCCGACGTAGGCAATATCGAGGAGCGTATTCTTTGCCATCTGCCGCTGCACGCTGAGGAAATAGTTCTCAACATAGCTATCTGAGGTGTTCTTAGGAACCCAGGTGATGTTGTCGGTCGCCGGATTGAAGGTAGTGACGAGGCCAGAAGGGAAGCCCTGATCGGAGGTGACGTAGCAGCTTGGTGTTGTGGATCCCACTGCAATAATCTGGGCCGGGACGGGATTGCAGTGGTTTGTTGTAGTTGGAGCGGGTTGAACCACCGCGGCGAACTGCGCCTGGGGGGCGTTGATGCCCAGGATATCGCCAGAGCCGGCGCGTGTGTAGTGGACAAACCCGGTTCCAAAGCCGCCGTGGACGGTAATCTTCGGCGTAACTGCATAGGCGAAGCCGATACGCGGCGAGAAATCCGCCAGGTCGGGATTGACCAGCGTGCTGCCATAGACGCCGCTGCCAGTGACAGGTGTGATGCCGTTGCCGGCGACAGCGCCTGGACTAATGGTATCGACTGTCTGCGTGCCGGGATCGAAGTTGGAGATGTTGCTTTTCCATTCCGAGTAAGGCGACCCATACTCCCAGCGTAAGCCCAGATTGAGGGTCAGGTTGGGGAGTATCTTCCAGTCGTCCTGCGCATAGACGCTGTCCAATTGCTGCCGCAGGTGCACCACAAAATAGTTCGCCAACTGGTAGCTGGTCGTAGCCCCGAAAAGAAAGTCCGCCCAATAGTCGTCGGTGACCTTGGTTCCCGTCGCGCTGTAGCCGCTGCCATAGGTCCATGATCCATAGAGCGGATTGTTGTCGTTCACCGCCATCCAGATGTGTTCGTACTCATAGCCGAACTTGAGCGAGTGCTTGCCTTTGTCCCAAGTGAAGTTGACCTTGGGATCGAGCAGAGCGGGATTCTGCCATTGAGGGTTGGTGCTCTGACGGCCAAACGCGGTAAAACCCGTGATGGCCACCGAGGGCAGTCCGCCTTCGATGTTTGACGGGACGGTTTGCAGACCGGGAATGGTGAAGTCGTTCTGCCCGATCGAAAGCGTGTACTTGCCGGCCTTGGTTTTCGAGAGCCCGAGGCGGGCATCGACGATCTTGTTGGCGCCGAAGAGGTGCGTGTAGCCAAGAGCGACTTGCTGATCCAGAATGCGGATGGTTCCGTTTGCCTGCCCATCTAGCGGGAGCGGAATCGTGGGATGGTTCACGCCCGTTTCCTTGCGGTCGCTGATGCGTAGGAACCACGAGCTATTGGTGCTCTGCTGGTAGTCCATGCGCAGGTCGCCTTTGTCGGACTTGTCAGTGAAAGGAACCTCTTTGGCGTAATCATCCTGATATAAGCCGGTTCCAGTGGCGCCAGTCAGCGGCAATTGGCTGGCAAACGGTTGGTAGTAGCTGATAATTTGCGCCGACAGGGGGTTGATGGCGCTGGTGGGAACAGTTGCCGTGCCTGTGGCCGGGTTGAGAGGGTACACGGTACCGGTAATGGGGTTCTTGACCGAAACCTGCAAAATGCCGTTGAGCTCGTTCTGGGTGGGAAGAGTGAGCACGTAGAGGGGACTAAGAGTTTGGCGGTAGCCCTCGTAATCGAGGAAGTAGAAAAGCTTGTCCTTAACGATCGGCCCCCCGAAGTCCATCCCGAACTGATTGCGGATAAAGGTAGGTTTCTGGAATGGAACGCTGATTCCGGCGTTGCTCACCAGCAGCGGCTTGAAGAAGCCGGTCGCGTTCAAGTCTGTATTGCGCAGAAACTCATAGAGTGTGGCGTGATAGCGGTTGGAGCCGCTCGCCGAAGCGACGTTGACCGTCGCCCCCGATGATCTTCCGTACTCCGCGCTTTCGTTGTTGGTCACTACGCTGAACTGGGCGACCGAGTCTGGTGCGATGGCGATAATCTGGTTGTCGAACCCTTGGTTGCTTTCACCGTAGGCGTTGTTGTCCATGCCATCCAGCATGTAGTTGTTGAACATGCTGCGCTGTCCATTGACGTTATACGCGCCCTGGCGGACCAGACTGCTGATGGAACTGGTGGTGGCCGCAGTCGGCGCCTGACGCGAACCAGTCACCAGCCCGAGAAGATCCGAGAAGTTGCGGCTCACCAGAGGCAGCGCTTCGGTCTGGTAGTTGGAGATGTTCTGGCCACGCTCGCTGGACTCTGTCTCGAGTTGTAGAGCCACGTCGCTCACTTCGACGGTAGTGGCGTCGGCCTTCCCTATTGTGAGGGTCAGGTCGATGCGCTGGCGTCCGGCTACGGCGACGGTGATGTTCCTGGCTTCGGCTGGCGCAAATCCCGGCGCGGTGGCCTCGATGTTGTATACGCCTACACGGAGCGACGGAACCTCATAGTCGCCGGTTCCGCCCGCGACGATCTTGATGACGTTGCCGGTGTTTACATTGGTTACGGTGACGGCAGCGTTTCCTACTACCGCGCCGGTGGCGTCATGGATGGAGCCAACAAGGCTGCCATCCTCATATTGCGCTCTCGCCGGGATGCCACAGATTGCGATCACGAGGCCAACGAAGAAAAGGGGTCTAAAGAGGTTAAGTAAGTTCTTCATGGGTGCCAGCCTACAGAGGCACCTTCACGTTTCTGTGAATCCGCGGTGAATGGCGTGTGAATCGGGACGGCCGAGCTACGAGGCGAACCAAGTTTTCCTGAGGGTTGCCCAATCTCAATCCAAGATGACGAGTGCTTGCCGCGTGGGGCTTCCTTCGGTCGTGAGCGCCTGCATCCGCCGGTCTAGCGTCAATAGACGGCCTTTTCTATGGATTGTCAGGCCAAGCAGATACGCATCCGTCAACTGTTTGAAGCCGCTCAACCGAGACACGGCCGCAGCGCAAGCAACGGAAAGGGGCAAATCGTCGGCCCAGAATTGGTGATTTGGGTCTTGCCGCAAAGTCTCGGTCAGCCAATGAAGAGCCTCGGCGGGGCGTGGAGCGTCTTGGGCAAACCCAGGGTTGGAAATGGTTCGCACCAGGCCGGCTTGGGTGATAGGGCAGCTTGCCCAGCCATCGCGCTCGTGGCTGGCCATCCAGGCGCGAACCTTCCGATGGAAGACATGCGGCTCCCAGAAGCGAGCTACAAGAACGTTTACATCGAGCAGCCAGACGTTCACTCGCTTTCGTCCTCGATTTTCAGAGCGTGTTCCAGTGTGATGGTCTCTGCGTCTTCGCCGGGAGAAAAGACGAAAAAGTGTCCGTCCTTTCGAACTGGGATTTTCTTCTTCGACCCTCGCATCACCAGGAATGAGGTTGCTTCTCCCAGGGAAAGGGCGCGCGCCGCCGCAAACTCTTTTACTTGCTCCAGTGCATCTTCGCTCATATTGAGGGTTGTTCTCATTGGGTTCGGCTCCTGCTGCGCATCAATAGTTTAGCATGATGCGTATTCCACAAAACGCATCAGAAACAATCGGCCATGCCGGTATCCAGGCAGCCATCCTCGTTTCCTCGAAGCCAAGTTGCTCGCCGCGCATCTAAGCTGTTGTGATGACAACGACCGACGCGCCCACGCTTCGCACCCTTGGCAACTCCGACCTTCAACTCACCCCCATCGGCTTTGGCGCATGGGCCATCGGCGGCGGCGACTGGAAGTATGGCTGGGGGCCCCAGGACGACAACGAATCCATTGCCGCCATTCATCGCGCTCTCGATCTGGGTATCAACTGGATCGACACGGCGGCCATCTACGGGTTGGGCCACTCGGAAGAAGTGGTTAGCCGCGCAATCAAGAGCCATCCCGGCCCAAAGCCTCTTGTTTTTACCAAATGCTCCATGCGCTTACACACGGATCGCTCCATCTATCAATCACTCAAGGCCGGCTCACTGGCCGAGGAGCTGGAGGGCTCGCTGAAGCGCCTCGGAGTCGATACCATCGACCTCTACCAGATCCATTGGCCACACCCTGAGGAGGAACTCGAAGAGGGCTGGGAGACGCTGGCCCGGTTCCGTAAGCAGGGCAAGGTTCGCTGGATTGGGGTCTCCAATTTTTCAGTCGAGCAGATGCAGCGGGTGCAGCAGATTGCGCCGATCACGAGTCTTCAGCCGCCTTATTCCATGCTGCGGCGGGCGATCGAGGAGGAGATTCTGCCCTTTGCCGAGGACAACGGCATCGGCGTCATCAACTACTCGCCGATGGTTTCAGGGCTCTTGACCGGAGCGATGTCGGCAGAGCGGATTGCGGCACTTCCGGCAGACGACTGGCGGCGGCAGGGAGTGGAGTTTACGGAACCACTGCTCAGCCGGAATCTTCGCCTTGTGGAGTTGCTGCGGGAGATAGGCAGCGGCCATGGCGTAAGCCCTGGCGTAGTTGCGGTGGCTTGGACCCTGCATCATCCGGCCATTACCGCTGCCATCGTGGGCGGGCGCAGCGGACGGCAGGTCGAAGGACTGGCGCCAGCGCTGAGTTTCCGGCTAAACGAGGACGAATACACCCGGATCAACGCATTTCTCACTGCCAACCCGGTTTGAGCCAATTCGCGCCAGCGAACAAAAAACCCGGCCGAGGCCGGGTTTTTTGTTCCTAGATGAATACGAACTACATTGCTGCTACAAAGTCGGGAACGATGACAGCCGCATGATCCTGGAGCAATTGGGTCATCCGTGCGGCCATGCCCGTGTACATCGAAGCCGCGCGGAAGGCATTTACGCGGACTCCCTCGCTGGCTTGCGAGAATGCATACTGGCCCAGGGCCATCAGAACACAGAGACGAATCTGCATGGCGTCACTACGCAGGGTCTCCAACAGCAGGCGGTCCACTTCGTCGCTGTTCTTCGCGGCATAGTCCGCCATCTCCAACATGACCCGTGCATTTTGGTACATCGCCCAAAGACCCTTGGGGCCTTCCATGCGTTGCCAGGCGTCTTCGGGGGTTGCGTTAAGTCCTTCTTTCCAAAGGAAATGCTCGCTCAATTCGCGAGCGCTCCAGTCGGGACGCAATCGTGCCAAGAGTGAGTCCCAGGTTTGCGCGTTGTGCCGCCGTACTCCGATGCACCACCGAACAAGGTAGAGTGCAACGCCTGTAACCACCACGAGTTGGAGGAGAAGAATCATAGGTGATCCTTACGTCGGATTTTAGTAACCTCGGGAATGGCGGTACTAGCCAAGCCGTTTTTCCCGTCACTACTAGAAGTAACATAGATCGGTTCGCCTGTGGAGAGATTTTCTGCCACTTTCGTCTCTTGTTTTAACACAAAGTAACCATCAGTCACTCCAACTTTGGTAACCAGACGGCTATTGTTCCAGTCTGCGGGCCTGCGGGCTGTTTGCCGGATAAGTGGCAGGATGGAGGCGGCCAGCGCAATAGTTATGGTGAAGCAGGCGTCGGCGGATGCCTAAACCAGAGCTTTAACGTGGAGCCGCACGGAAGGCCTCGATGGTTTTCAGCGTTTCCGCCTATTTGATTGCGTAGAATCCGCTAACGTGACACGGGCGCTTCGAGCTCCTCCGGCCACAGCCAACAGCACACGCTGCATTTGCGGGCTGAATTGCTTCCGCTCCGCTTCTTTTTGGCTAAAGCAGAACACCCAATAGACCAAAGAGCATAGATAGCTGACCATGACGACCTGAGCCAGTCGGTTATATTGTGGCCCCATCGTTTGATGCGTATGCAGCATGGCCACGACAAGACTAACCATTGAATAAAAGCCGAGACCAGTCACGATCTGGAGTTCTCGGCTTCGCCATCCGATCGATAGCAATTGGCTGGACCCAGCCAGAACCAGGAAAAGCAGTACCCGGAGAATCGAAGCGGTTTGTTGTGTATGCATAAGCAGATGCCACTGCGAAGGCAGGTTGCCAAAACCCGGGATGACGGCGAAAGGCCAGACAGCGGCGCCTAGAGCACCGACCAGGCCTGCTACCGCTGCAAAGGCGCCACGCGGCAGTGACGCCCTGTACGGACGGAGTACAGACCAGGCCAACTCCACAAGAACAAGGAATTCGAGGGCCGAGTCCACAACCGTTTCGCCCAAATAGGCCGTGAAATAGCTGGACGGGAAGAAACGCAGCACGACATAAGCCGAGATGCCGCTGAATAGATCCCATGCACTGTACAGGCAGAAGACTGGCAATGTTCGCCAGGCACGCCGATAGACAAGCAGCCCCACAACTGCCGCCTCAATCAGACTACCGAAAAGCCAAAGCGCGTTGTCCAGACTCATCTTTGATCACGCATCTTGAAAAATCGATGCGATGGATTGAGTGTAGCAGCGAATCTGGCGCGGTTACACTACGAAAGAATAGTTACCCTTGCGATGACGCCATTGCCTGGAACCGGCGGCATCGGGTTGATGGGATACGCGCTTGCGACGACGCCATTGCCCGGAACTGGAGGCATCGGGTTGATGGGATACGCGCTTGCGACGACGCCATTGCCCGGAACTGGAGGCATCGGGTTGATGGGATATGCGCTTGCGACGACGCCATTGCCTGGAACCGGCGGCATCGGATTGATGGGATACGCGCTTGCGACGACGCCATTGCCCGGAACCGGCGGCATCGGGTTGATGGGATACGCGCTTGCGACGACGCCATTGCCCGGAACTGGCGGCATCGGA
>Ga0302189_10001676_pt1 | contig 18327 bp, 15 predicted proteins | sample II_Bog_E2_2_FD_194551 | JGI IMG/M metagenome (GOLD analysis project Ga0302189, IMG submission 194551) | Peat permafrost microbial communities from Stordalen Mire near Abisko, Sweden - II_Bog_E2_2 | ecosystem: Environmental > Terrestrial > Soil > Wetlands > Peat | place: Sweden: Abisko...
GCGTCTTAGACCAGATTTGGGGAGTACAGCGACCCATCAATGCTTGTAAATTACTGATTTTAAGATTGAAAAAGCGCAGGAAAGGATCGAGACACCTCGACCGAAATCGAGAAACTTTGAGGTTGTTTTGGGATTCATGGCTGCCCCCCAGGGATTCGAATTGTGCTCATTCAATTGACGTTGCACAACGCTAGAATGACAATACCCGGTTGAATACCCGGAAAAATACGACCGAAAATCACCATCCCGGAGTGCAGTTGGACTCCCACGTACCCGGGGCAACAAGAGCCCCACCGCTGTACTTTGTGTGGAGAACGAATGCGGAGATAATACAGCCCTAAGTCGGAATCGTACTGTTCGCCGCGATAGAAAGACGGCCGCCACGAAAGTTCTCGTGTTGCACAAATCGCGGCGGTCGTCATAGGCGTAGACCTCGAATCGTAGTCACATCCCAGGTGCCCAAAAGCGAGGCACCTGGGCCACCCAACTTCAGTGGTGATCCTCACTTTTCATCCCCGGCACCTGGGCCACCCGCCCGCCGATGGCCGGGAGCCGTCGCCCTGGTCATGTGGAACATGAGAAAAATACATTTTTCTCATTGCTGAAAAACACCCGCAGCGAGGACGGCAGTCAAGGGCGCGCGATCTGTGCGCGTCGCGCTTGCGCGAGCGAAGCCCCTTGACGGTCGCCGCAGCGGAGGGTACGCGGCGTGAGCCGCGCCGGGAAACACTTTCAGCTTCGATCCTTTGATTTTCAACACGTTAACGCCGCAGCAACCGCAGGTTACTCCCGCAGGAACCGCGAGCCGCACATTATCCCCTTAGCCGCTTTGTTTTCAACATGTTTACACGCGTAAACACGTAAACGCCAGTGTTTGCGCGGTCTCCGCCCGCATCGCATTGGCGCTGCTCACGTTAACGCAGAGTTACCGAACAGTATCCCTGCAGCAACCCGCTGGGGGTGACGTGTCGTAGCGCCAACTGCCGATGCGTAGCAGCGTGTTCTTTGCGGGTAGTACCAACTGCCTTGGAGGGACACGATGCAGATCGCACCGGGCAAGCCGGCAAGATGTAGTGGATGTAAGAGCCATACGGTGAAGGCGTAGCGAACCACACCGGCTCCGAGTCTTGCGGGTCTGATCGCAAGGTCAGATGCGAAGCGTAGACAGGAGGAACTATGGGCCAGGCAATTGAGCCGCGAAATACCCCGAACTTCAGGACGCCGACGCTCTGACACTACGCGGAAGGCAACATCCTGGGCAGCGTCACCGCAAGTTGCTCTGGAGTCCTGCGCGGTCGTAAGACCCTGGCACGTAGGGACGCATCTTGCACGGAAGTTGGGAGATCCCGGGTTCACCCGAGCGCAGCCAGTGCGCACGGGACGCATCGGGAAGTTCAAGAACTGGAGCCGATGATGAACGAACACGGGAAGTCGGACAGACCCATAGTACCGGGGAAGTCTCCGAACAAAACCAGAACACCGGCGGCGGAGGAGATGGAGGGAAGGGGTCTGGCCAAGGGGAACCTGAGCCAGCAAAACGCGTTCCGGACTCAGAGCCGGGCTGACGCGCTCAGTGCGCTGGAACAGGTACGACAGACGGCAAAACAGAACAAGGAGATGAAGTTCACCGCCCTGATGCACCACATTTACCGGATCGACACGTTGCGGTTCGCTTACTCGCAGTTGAAGAGGCAAGCGGCCCCCGGCGTGGACGGTGAGACGTGGCGGCACTACGGCGAGGCGCTTGAGGATAACCTCCAGAACCTCTCCCATAGACTGAAGCGCGGAGCGTACCGGGCCAAGCCGGTTCGCAGAGTGTATATCCCCAAGGCTGACGGGCGCTTGCGTCCTTTGGGCGTTACGGCGCTCGAAGACAAGATCGTCCAACGCGCCACGGTGGAAGTGCTTAACACCATCTACGAAACCGACTTTCTCGGCTTCTCTTACGGCTTCCGCCCCGGACGCAACCAGCATCAAGCGCTGGATGCGCTCTACAGCGGACTCCGCGACAGAAATGTGAATTGGGTGCTGGACCTGGACGTGCGCAGCTTTTTCGATAAGCTCTCGCACGAATGGCTGGTCCGGTTTCTCCAGCACCGCATCGCGGACCAACGCGTTCTGCGGCTCATCCAGAAATGGCTGAGCGCGGGCGTGTTGGAAGAGGGAAAACGAACCGTCATGGAGGAAGGTTCGCCGCAGGGCGGAAGTGCTTCGCCACTGCTCGCGAATATCTATCTCCATTACGTCTTCGATCTCTGGATTCAGGCATGGCGGCGGAAGCGCGCGCACGGCGATGTAATCGTGGTGCGCTATGCCGACGACGCTGTGATTGGATTCGAGTTCAAGGACGATGCCGAACAGTTCTGGAAGGAACTCAAGGAACGAATGACGAAGTTCCAACTGGAACTGCACCCGGAGAAGACGCGGCTGCTGGAGTTTGGACGCCATGCGGCGGACAATCGAAAGCGCCGTGGTCTGGGTAAACCGGAGGCCTTCGACTTTCTCGGCTTCACGCATCTCTGCGGGAAGACGAGCAGGGGACGGTTCACGGTGCTGCGGCAGACGATTCGCAAACGACTGCAAGCCAAGCTGCAACAGGTGAAAACCGAACTGCGGCGACGTATGCACGACCCCGTGCCAGAAGTCGGCGCGTGGCTGAAGTCCGTTGTGGGTGGGCATCTCCGATACTTCGGAGTTCCGGGCAACCGGTACGCCCTGGCCTACTTTCGCTTCACCGTGGGCAACCTCTGGCATCGCGCTTTGTGCAGGCGAAGCCAGCATGGTCGCGTTCAGTGGGAGCGAATGCAACGGCTCATCGCCGCGTATCTGCCTCCGGCCCGCATCTGCCATCCCTATCCTGCGCGACGTATGCGCGTCACTACCTGAGGCAAGAGCCGGATGCGGGAAATCCGCCTGTCCGGATCTGTGCGGGGGGCGGACCGTGAGGTCCGTCCCTACCGCGACCTCCATTTTTCAGGAAGCATTCTGTCTGTTGCATTTGCAGTTTTCCACTTTGCATTTGAAGGCGCTGAGCAATCGTATACATCGCTGCCAGGCTGCCCCATTGCATCAAAATTCAGAATGCAAGCAAAGTGCGCTTGAGGCTGCACGAGAGAGTGGCAGAGCCACAATCCGTTGTGGACACCACCCGCGCATTAGCCGCGTGCCCTGGTCAATTGTAGACAGCAAGATCATGGCCGCCAGTCGTAGATCGATCTCACTCGGTGTCGCGTCGCTCCGAACCTATTACAGGTTCCTCCGTTGGAAGGCAATTCGTCATACCGAGGTGTCGGCACTAGGCTCGCGCTATCCGGTGAAGATGTTTCCTGACTCGCTAGCACCAGCCGAAAACCGATCAACCGCACAGCATAAAAGTTGAACGATGTACTACTATTTCTGGGGAATGCATTGGTTCTGGTGGTTTTTCTGGGTTCTTCTCTGGGTTTTGTTCTTTTCCTTTATGATGCCCATGCGGCGAACTACTTACCGGGGAATGCAATCGCCTCTGCAGCTCTTGCAAAGAAGATATGCCGCCGGGGAGATCACAAGCGAGGAGTATGAAGAACGGCGGGCCAAGCTCTTGCGGGATGCAAATGTGAAGTAGGGGTGTCTCCCTGGATTCAGCCAGCCACAGTCTAAAAGAAATCCAGGAATCGTTGCGTTTATTGGGCAAGATTCCGTGGGCCGTGGATCCGCACAACATGGTGGGAGATCACTCCGCCAGCAATCGCACCACATGGTTGACGATCATCAGGTCCTCGGCGGGCGGAATGACGCGCACTATCACGGCTGAGTGTTCTGCCGAAATCACCGCTGCGCCATGAACGTTGTTGCGCCCCGCGTCGAGCGTGATGCCTAACGCGCCCAGTCCAGCGCAGATCTCCGCACGGGAGGCAATGTCGTTCTCCCCGATGCCGCCGGTGAAGACTAGCATGTCCAGCCCACCTAACTCGGCCACGTAACCGCCGATCCACTTGGTGATTGTCCAGTTAAACTTCTCTACGGCAAGCCGCGCCTTCGCGTTGCCGTGCGCGATGGCGGCGCGCAGATCGCGCATGTCGCTTGAAAGTTCACTCATGCCCAGCAGACCGGATTTCTTGCTGACAACGACCTCCAACAGGTCGGCGGCGTCGGTTGCATCTTTGGTTGTCTCCGCGATCTTGCGCAGGATAAACAGCAGCACTCCAGGATCGATATCGCCGGTACGAGTGCCGCTTATGATGCCGCCAAGCGGCGTGAGGCCCATCGAAGTATCAAGGCCCTGTCCGTTCCGGATGGCCGCGATGGATGCGCCATTTCCAAGATGGGCAACTACAAGTTTCCCCGGCACGTGGGGTTCCAGTTGATAAACGATCGATTCGTAAGACAGGCCGTGCGCGCCGTAGCGGCGTATACCCATCGCGGCATACTCCTCCGGAATCGGCAAGCGGGTGACGACTTCGGGCATGTGGCGATGAAAGTAGGTGTCCAGGCAAACGAAGTTGGGAATGCCGGGGAACAAGCGCATAGCCTCGTGCATGATATAGACGGCGATGGGTGTGTGCAGTGGCGCGAAGGCCTTGTAGCGATCCATTTCTTCGATCAGTGCAGGGGTGATGCGCCGGTTTGTCTGAACAGTAGGACCGCCAGAAACCATGCGGTGACCGATGGCCCCCGGTGCGGGAAAGTCCTTCGAGTGCAGCGCATCCGCCACCAATTTGAAGGCGGCGGCCCGGGTAGGAAGGGCCGGGGTCTCATCGACCACTTTCTTACCTTTGGCATCCTTGATCCAGAACTCGCCCTGATCGGTGCCGATGCCGTCGACCGCGCCGTCGTGGAGTTTACTCGGTTCGCCGTCGCCGACTTCATACACTGAGAACTTGATGGAAGATGAACCACTATTCAAAACCAATACGAGCAAAGACACCATGAACATAACCTCTCTGTTGGATCTGAACGAGTCAGCGGGTTGAAGAGTTAAACGGAACGATACTTTATACTTCCCTACGTCCCCAACTTGGCTCCTTCACTCTTTTAGCGCAAGAGTCGGTATGAGGTTCGTGCAATCCCAGATACCAGAGTCGGGACCTGATGCACCCACAGCGCCGACTCCGCGCTGGCGGGTGCATCATCGCCATAGGTGGGATACGGCTGCGGCTCAGTACTCGTGGTCATGGCAGCGAGGATTGCGAGATCGGTTTGCACCTGGGCCCACTGCGGCGGGTCCTGCTTCGTCGTGATGGGCGCGCTCGGGTCTGCGTAGTAGGCCTGGATGTCCTGCTTGATGCCAGGCGGGATAGGCCGCGTGGGTCGGCGCGTGAGTCGGTGGAGGAGATCGGCGTATGTTGAGTCGGTGAGCGGATAGCCGCCGGGCTGTACCACTCGACCTGTATCGAGGTCGCGATTGGGCAGCGGATGACTCGGGTCGTGTGATCGCAAAAGCAAGTTCAGGCCGGCGCTTATGATTGCCGGAATCGCTTGCGGAGATTGATTCGCGGAAACAGAATCGTCTGCTCGGGTTGTAGACGGGAACGGAGTCGGGGGAGCTGTAAACCGCGCGAGCATTCGGTGCATGATCGTCGCAGACTCCACCACGCTGTGCAGGTATTGGGCCTCTGTTGCCGGGGTTGGCCCTTTCACATCGATCAGTTTCAATGAGCCGAACTTGGGCAGGATAAACAGGAAACCGGCCAGCACATAGGTTCCGATTCCCGCATGACGACCATATTTCTGCCAGTCGTTTTCCGTGGCCATCACGGCCACTTCCCTGTCGATCTCCGCCGCATCCGGCGTCTCCAGTTCTGCTGGCTCGTGGCGACGATGCAGGAGCGTGATGGCGTACGCTACGCGCGGGATGAAGGTATGCACCACGAAACGGTATTCACGAACATTAAAGCGCTGCCGCCCGGGTGAGAACTCGTCGCTCAGTCCGTAGGTCTGGTAGTAAGCAAGCGCAAGCTGCTTCACCGGCACCTTGAGCCCAATGTGGCGAAGGAAGCGGACCGGCGCCATGCGGTGATGCGCGATCTGGTCAATGTCAAAGGCGAACTCGGTTTGTACGTGCTGATGCTCGCCCTCGGCGTAGCTCACCTCGCGACCGTATTTCGCACGCAGTCCGGGGAACTCCACGGGGACACAGAGATTGGTCGCTTCAGGGTGGCCGATCGAGTCGCCCACGTAGTGAGACAGCGCACCTACTGCGAAGGCGAGTTCATCGGCGTTGTGCGCATTGCGAAAGAGATTCACCACGAAATCGCCCGAGCGCACGTAGTGGGTCAGGTTTGAAAAAGCCTTCTCGCCAAACGGATAGTAACCCATGTCCTGGATAACGCAGCCGCCGTACGCATAAGCCCGCGCCTCCTCCAGTTGAGCCGGCGTCAGGTTGGGATAGCGGCTGAGCAAGAGCGGAACAATGGAATTCTGCCAGTTGAGATCGATGAGCTCCTCGTGGGTAAGGAGGGAATATGCCTGGGCGCGCATGCCGAAAAGTGCAGCCAGTAGCAGCACAAGTGCCATCAGGATGCGCATCTCCGCTCGGCCTCGTTTCATCTTGCTTCGAGCCCCGTTGGATCGCGGGCGTGTTCGCGGGTTGTTTGCGCCCGCTCGTTGCTGAACGGCTTCTTGTGCGCCGTCTTCATCTATATCTATGTTCATTGTCCTCGAATTCTAGACAATGAACGAGATTGGACTCTGTTCATAATTGACCGGACTCCCCGGCGCCTTCTTTTGGATAGTACTCATAGCAGCCCCGCGTCAGCCTGCCAAGTCTGGGCGCGCTGAGGAGTGGACTATGAACGCATCGGCCGTTGAAAGAATTACGCCTCCGGAAACTGAGCCATCCAACCACGTACGCCGGGCGCTTCCGCCATCCATCGGGTTTCTGGTGAGGTGGGGCCTCTTTGCCCTGATCGCAATTGCCATCGTTCTGTCGCTCGTTCTCGGCCTGGTACAAAAGTGGCTTTGGATGCGGCAACTCAACTACGAAGGCATATTCTGGACCCTCCTGTCTGTCCAGTGGGGACTCTTTGGTGTAGCGTTATTCGTCTCAATTCTCTATCTAGGGATCAATCGGCGCTTCGCGGCGACGAACATCGATATGTCGGATGGAAGCAGCTTCTTCAGCAGAGCGTTTAGGCACCCCGCCGACGCCAGCAGGACAATCAATATCGAAGTCAGCTCCAAGATGCTGGCATTTGCTATCGACGCAGCCACCGTGGTCCTCTCGTTACTGATCGCGCTTAGTGTTTCGGGCCAGTGGGACAAGTATCTTCGCTTTCGCTACGGCGGATCGTTCGGAGTTGCGGACCCGCTTTTTGGCGTCGACTTGGGGTTTTACGTTTTCCGCCTTCCGTTCTATGAAATGCTCCAGGGAAGTATCACGATCTTAACGATCGGGGCCCTCGCGATCCTCAGTCTTTGCACGCTATTCGGAATGCGGCAGTCCAAGTTCACGGGGAAGATCACTCTGCGCGATGGCATCGCTCGGCACTTTATCGTGCTGCTCTTCATACTCGTGGCCAACTTCGGATGGGGCTTCATTCTGGATCACTACGAGTTGGTCTATTCGACCCTCGGCGTTGTTCACGGGGCAGGCTATGCGGCGGCGCACGTCACGAGAGTCGCTCTCTGGGTGATGACCGGCGCCTCGGCGCTGGCGTGCGTGCTTTTGGCATTCGGTTTCTTCCGTCCGCGAAAGAAGCAAGTGGTCACCGGCATTGTGACTTACGTAGCGCTGTATCTGGTTGGAGTGGTAGCGCTACCTTATCTCTTTCAGACATTCGTCGTAAAACCGAATGAGCTAAGCCTCGAGACGCCCTATCTGAGCCACTACATCGACTTCACGCGCAAGGCTTATAAGCTGGACGGTATCCAGGAAACCGCTTATCCAGCTCTCTCGGATCTAACTCCTGAAGTGATTGCAAGAAATCAGGCTACGATCCAGAACATACGCCTATGGGATTCACGACCGTTGCTTCAAACTTATCAGCAGACTCAGGCGATTCGCCTTTACTACGAGTTTTATAACGTGGATGTCGATCGATACCATCTGGCGGATGGCTACCACCAGGTGATGCTTGCATCCAGGGAACTCGCGTCGCAGCTTCCCGCACAGGCGCAGACCTGGGTGAACCAGAACCTTGAGTTCACGCATGGCGAAGGGCTAGTGATGAACTTCGTCTCGACGGCAACCGGAGGAGGGCTGCCGCAATATCTTCTTGAAAACATTCCCTCCGAATCGCAGTACGGTATAAATATCAGTCAGCCAGCTATCTATTTCGGAGAAGTCGCGCCCGGGTACAAGATTGTTTCAACCGGGATTAAAGAGTTCGACTATCCCAAAGGCAATGAGAACGTTTATGCGAGCTACCAGGGAAAGGGCGGAATTCCGCTCGACAGCATTTGGAAGAGGCTTCTGTTTGCATGGACGCAGAAAGACATCAACATTCTGCTGACCGGCTATCTTAAACCGCAAAGCAGAATTCAGATATGGAGAAGTGTTCAAGAGCGCGTTTCACAGGTCGCTCCCTTCCTGCTTCTGGACAAGGATCCGTATGCGGTGTTGAGCGAAGGGAAGCTGTATTGGATTCAGGACGCGTATACGATCTCGGATCGCTTCCCCTATTCAAACCCGCAGACAAGTGGTTCGGCTCAGGGAATGAACTACATCCGCAACTCCGTAAAGGCAGTTGTGGACATGTATGACGGAACGGTATCACTTTATGTGATGGATCCGAAGGATCCTGTTCTTGGCATGTACAAGCGCGCGTTTCCGGGTGTGTTCAAAGATCTGAGTGAGCTCCCAGCGGATCTCAAGGCCCACCTGCGGTACCCAGAAGACCTGTTCGGAATCCAATCGACTCAGTATGAAACCTTCCATATGACCGACCCGCAAGTCTTCTACAACCGCGAGGATCTTTGGGTTCCGCCGCAGGAAAAATACGAAGGGGCGGTTAACCCAATGGACCCGTACTACATGCTGATGAAGCTTCCTGCAAGCGGACAGCTTGAGTACCTCGTCATGACTCCCTTCACACCGCAGAAGCGAGACAACATGATTGCGTGGCTGGCCGCGCGGTGCGACTTCCCCGACTATGGCAAGATGTTGTTCTACGAACTCCCTAAAGACAAGCTGATCTACGGACCAAACCAGATCAGCGCCATGATCGATCAGAGCACGACCATTTCGCAACAACTCACGTTATGGGATCAAAAGGGATCGGGCGTAATTCGCGGAAAGCTCATTGTGATCCCGATTGAGAACTCCTTCCTCTATGTCGTTCCTCTGTATCTGAAGGCTGAAGGCACGAACTTCCCTCAACTGAAGCGGGTGATCGTTGCGACGGGAGACAAGGTCGTCATGGAGCCTACGCTCGACGAGGCACTCGCCTCGTTGTTTGGGACAGCGCCCGGGCAAGCGGGGCCAATGCCGGGGAAACAAGCTCAAGTGCAGGCGCCGATGTCGAAGGCGACGCGGGATCAAGCTGAGGCTCAACTTGCAGAAGCGCAAAAGGCGATCAACGCGCTCAAGCAGTTGCTGACGAACCCGGCCCAATAGCCTTCCGAGGCGATAATCCCTAAGCAGGCGGACTCCATATCCGAAGCCGGAACAGGGAACGAGCAGGCTCAAATGAATTTGCAAATGCTGAGAGATACCGCGCAAGCCCTCGTCGCAGGCGACAAGGGCCTGCTTGCGATGGACGAGAGCACTCCTACCTGTAACAAACGCTTTGCCAGTTTGGGAATTCCACAGACCGTCGAAGCTCGGCGCGCCTATCGCGAGTTGATTGTCACAACCCCGAGGCTCGGTGAGTGCATCGGTGGCGCGATCCTCTTCGACGAGACAATCCGCCAGAAGACGAGCGACGGCACTCCCTTCATCAAGGTACTCATTGAGGCGGGTATCACTCCCGGCATCAAGGTGGACACGGGTGCTAAGGAACTGGCCGGACGTCCCGGTGAAAAGGTGACCGAGGGCCTGGATGGATTGCGCGACCGCCTTACTGAATACGTTCGCATGGGCGCCCGGTTTGCCAAATGGCGCGCAGTCATTGCCATCGGCGACGGCATCCCGAGCCAAGGCTGCATTGAGGCCAACGCGCAGGCATTGGCTCGTTACGCAGCACTGTGCCAAGAAGCTGAACTAGTTCCGGTCGTTGAACCTGAAGTACTCATGGATGGCGATCACGCGCTGGAGCGGTGCTACGAGGTCACAGAGAAGGTTCTGCGCGAGGTTTTCTGCCAGCTTTACACACAACGAGTGATGCTGGAGGGAATGATTCTGAAGCCCAATATGGTGCTTCCAGGATCGGCCTGCCCCAAACAAGAAGCTCTGGATGAAGTCGCCGACGCGACGGTGAATTGTCTCTTGCGAGCTGTTCCCGCTGCCGTTCCTGCGATTGCGTTCTTGTCAGGCGGCCAATCACCGGAACTGGCCTCGGCTCGTTTGAATGCGATGAACGTGAGATTCAAGTCGCGGTTGCCTTGGGCGTTGGCATTCTCGTTTGCCCGCGCCATTCAGCAACCGGCCCTGGAGCTCTGGAAGGGCCAGGAGGCCAATGTCTCGGCTGCGCAACAGGCACTCTATCACCGCGCACGCTGCAATCAGGCTGCCCGCCGCGGCGAGTACTCCCAGGCGATGGAACAGAGTTGACCGGAGGCATCCAAATACCGGCATGCAACTGAGAGTTGGAAGATAAAGCATGAGTCAAACACCGTTGTATCCTCTGCGGTTCGACCCGATCTATCAGTACCGTCTGTGGGGCGGGCGTCACTTGGCCAATCTGCTCTCCACGCCGCTTCCGGGCGATGGACCTATCGGCGAAGCGTGGTTGCTGAGCGATCGATCTGACCATCAAAGCCTGGTTGCGAATGGACCGCTCAAGGAACAGTCTATCGGTCAATTGATGGGGCAGTTCCGAGAACAGTTGATGGGCAAGCTCGCTTCGCGCTTCATCCGTTTTCCACTGCTGCTCAAGTTTCTGGACGCACACGAGATGCTCTCCGTGCAGGTTCATCCCAGCGATGCGCACCCGGAGTTGATTCCAGCCGGAGATACGGCAAAGACCGAAGCATGGGTTGTAATCAAAGCTGAAAAAGGAAGCCATATCTACGCTGGCCTGAGATCGGACACAACTGCCGGCACTCTGCGGAAGTCTCTTGACGACGAGACCATTGCGGACCACCTCGTATGCATAGCCCCGAAGCCGGGCGATGCCGTATTCATCCCCGCGGGAACGGTTCACACTCTGGGCAATGATATTGTGGTTTTCGAGGTCCAGCAAGACAGCGATGTGACATTCCGGCTTTACGATTGGGGCCATGTCGACTCGAAGACCAAAAAACCGCGGCCGCTACAAGTCGATCAGGCTTTTGCCTGCATAGATTTTGGAGCGAGCGATGGTGGCTTGGTCGCGGCCCGCGTGGAGACTACCGTACCTGTTGAGCGCGAGAGACTTTTTGATTGTCCTGCATTCTTGCTGTGGCGATTGCTTGGCCAGGAGCCGTTCCCTGTTGGAGCCACAGCAGAGCCGCGGGTGTTGGTTTGTATCGAAGGCTCAGGTCAGGTAACGCACGAAGGAACTCCGTACGCGGTAGGCAAGGGAGATGTTTGGCTCCTGCCGGCCGAGGCCGGAGCGTGTGCGTTTCAACCCAGCGGAGAAGTAACTCTGCTGGAGATCGCAATCCCTTGATCGTGCAAGAAGATCGTCCTTGTAACAGGATAAACAGCGAAAAGCCAAGTTGATTTCGCGGAATCTAAGGCTAGGAGATGAATGAAAAAGCTCATCGTGTTCGATTTGGACGGCACCCTTGCACCCAGCAAGTCGTCTCTCGCTCCGCAGACTGCGGCGCTGCTGCATGACCTTTTATGCATCATTAAAGTGGCAGTGATCTCCGGAGGCGCGTGGACCCAATTCGAAAAGCAGCTTCTCACCGATCTTCCCCAAGGCAGTCTCCTCGCAAACTTGTCCCTGCTTCCAACTTGTGGGACAAAATTCCTCCAATACGAAGGGAAGTGGACGGAGCTTTATTCAGAGGATCTTTCGGCGGAGCAAAGAAAGAAGATCATCGACTCCCTGGATAAGGCGGCGGGAGAGGCAGGCTATCGCGCCAAGAAGGTCTGGGGAGAGGTGATTGAGGACCGGGGAAGCCAGGTGACATTCTCCGCGTTAGGTCAGCAAGCGCCTTTGGCAGAAAAGGAAAAGTGGGATCCCGATTTTGCCAAACGGAAGAAGATCACAGCGATCCTGCAGACTCTTATCCCAGAGTTTTCCATCCGCATGGGTGGTGCAACGTCAATTGATGTGACCAAGCCGGGCATTGACAAAGCCTACGGCATAGGTAAGCTGCGGGATACTCTCCACCTTTCATTGAAACAGATGGTCTTCATCGGAGATGCGTTGTTTCCAGGCGGAAACGACTACCCGGCGGAAAAGGCGGGGGTTGTTTCAATCCCTGTAAAAGGGCCTGACGATACCAACCTTGTAATCAAGACTATCCTTGCTTGTCTTGGCGAGAAGTGAGCTTGGCAAATCCAGTAAGCGGGTGAGGAGATTCGATGAGCGGCTTCAAGTTGCAACGCCTGGGCATAATTATGGAGCCTGAGCCGGGGAACCCACATGAAGCGGAAGGGGTTCTGAATCCGGGAGTCGCGCGCGGTCCCGATGGCGAACTCTACCTTTTCCCGCGGCTGGTTGCGAAGGGAAATTACTCGCGCATAGGGATAGCGCGAGTGCGGTTCAATGAAGCCGGCGATCCGACGGGCGTGGACAGGCTTGGCATCGCGCTGGAGCCTGAGGCCGATTATGAATTGCGGCCCGACGGCGGCGGTGGCTGCGAGGACCCTCGCGTCACGTTCGTTGAGCCGCTCAAACGCTACATCATGACCTACGCGGCATTTTCACCACACGGACCAAGGATCGCGATGGCGGAATCCGAGGATCTCTTCCGCTGGAAGCGGCTGGGGCTCGCAACATATGCTCATTGGCACGGCATCGAATTGGCTCACGTGGACGACAAGGACGCGAGTCTCTTCCCGGTCGCGATCCCTAATTCATCCGGGCACCGCGAGCTGGGTATGCTCCACCGTCCGCTCTTTCCAGGCACTCGTCCAGAGGAAATTGCAATCCAACATGCATCACGTGATGTGGACCTTGATCACGAGAGTATCTGGATTTCCTATTGTCACCCCGCGCCAAATGGCTCTGAACCTGAGCGTCTGGGCCGGTTCACATCTCATCACCGGCTGGCGACTCCGGTGTCACCCTGGGAGCGGCTCAAGATCGGCGCAGGTACGCCGCCCACTCTCACCAGGCACGGCTGGCTGATTGTTTACCACGGCGTTAGCGAAGTGACCGGTGCGGGTGGCGATGGCCATCATCTTTGCTACTCGGCCGGTGTGATGGTGCTCTCACAGCAGCATCCGCGCGTGATCCGCTATCGCTCGGTTGATCCGGTGTTGACACCGGTGCTTCCGCAGGAACGCGATGGTACGGTTGCCAATGTCGTGTTCCCAACGGGTATCGACCGGCGCGACGATCTCGGAACTCCAGATCGCTTCGACGTCTACTACGGGATGGCAGACAACCGGATTGGCGCGGCGCGCCTCGACGTTCCCGACGAGCTACCGCCGGAGGCAGTCGCCAACCCTCCGGAGTAAAGGTGCAAAGCGTTCAATAGCCAGCTGCGCGGCCATTGAGAACCACATGATTAGGAGCGGCTCGCAAAATGGAGGTAGGCTCATGCGCATTCGTAGACAGTGGCTGGTGTTGGCGCTCCTGGCTGGTTTTTCTGTTGCCGCCAGAGGACAGGATGCGAAGGACATCGTAGGGCAGGCTGTCTAGACCGAGTTGGCCGCGAGCCGCGACGACCACTCCCACTGGCTGTATTACGAAGTACCCTCCGCATCGGTTACGCAGTGGGTGGCTGAGACGAGCGACGGCAACCTGCGGCGTGTGCTCCGGCAGAATGGCATCTCCCTCTCACTGCCCGCACAGCAACGCCTTATTGATCGCTTTATCCAGAATGCGCAGGCGCAGGCCAAGCAGCGCAAAGCCGGCCGGCATGACGACAAGCAGGCGGCGGAGATGCTGAGGCTATTGCCCAATGCCTTCGTGTGGACCATCACCGTCAGGAACGCAAGCGACACTACACTGCACTTCCGCCCGGACCCCGATTTTCAACCGCCCGATTGGGAAACCCGCGTTTTCGCCGCCATGGAAGGGGACATGATGGTCGACAACACGCAGCACCGCATCGTCAGCCTCAAGGGCCGCCTCATTCACGACGTCAAGTTCGTCTTCGGGGTGTTCGGCGATCTGAAGGCCGGCGGTACCTTCGATGTCGAGCGGCGCGAAACCGGCAAGTCGGTCTGGCAGATTACCCAGACCCATGTACATATCCAGGGCCACGCGTTGCTCTTCAAGAACATCTCCCAGAACGGGGACGACGTGCTCTCGCGGTTCCAGCCACTTCCCGGTGACATCTCTTTGCAACAGGCCGAGATCGAACTGCTCAAGCAGCCCGAATGACATCTTCGCCGCCTTCGGCGCCCGGTCATCGAAAGTGCAGCGGCTCATTCAGAGACTGTCTGGCACGGGCTTGAGGCACTCATTATGAGAGCAGGGTTGAGATTGAAATCAATCTGAGCCTCACCATTATTTTTCGCAATCAGAGTGCAGCATGATGATCGACCGGGGATTGACGCGGTAGCTCGGCCCTCCCACGCGAGACCCTTTTGCTCCTTCGGCAATGTCGTCCGGAGTGGGGAGAGAGGTATCCATAGCGCGACGCCAGCCCCCATTTGCGCTGTCAGCGACGGGCGGAAGCGCAAATTCCAACGGTTCCCAGTATGCGTTAATGGCGATGTAACGCACCTGGGTGCCGGCGAGATTATGCAGGGACAAGGCGAGGCTATGAGAGCTACGACCCCAGTCTGGCATTCCAATCTTGACGCCATGCCACTCGATACGGCTTTTGCTCAGGTAGTCCTCGAGTGTCGTTTGTCCACGTTTTCCCTTCTCAACGAAGTGGAGGCGCAGATGAATGATCTGCCGCACAAAGCGTAGAACGTCGGCGTTGGTCTGACAAAGGCTCCAATCGAACCAACTGGTTTCGTTATTCTGGCAATATGCATTGTTGTTCCCGAGCTGGGTTCGGCACACTTCATCTCCCATGAGCAACATCGGCGTCCCGACGGAGAGCAGAGTGAGCGCGAGAAGATTCCTGATCTGCTGCATCCGCAAGTGCTCGATGCCGTCATTGGCTGTCGGGCCTTCGATACCGCAGTTCCAGCTCAGGTTCGCATTTGTGCCATCCTTGTTCGACTCGCGATTTGCCTCATTATGCTTCGCATCGTATGAAACAAGATCGTTAAGCGTAAATCCGTCATGACAAGTCACGAAGTTTATGCTCTGTCCGGCATGCTGATCGTATTCTTGATACAAATCAGGGCTTCCCGAGATTCGCTCTCGGAGCTTTAGAGTCGTATTCTCGCCACCCTTGACAAAGCTACGGATGTCATCACGATATTTCCCATTCCACTCCTTCCATTTATCGTGACCAAAACTACCAACCTGATATAAACCGCCTGAGTCCCATGCTTCAGCGATCAGTTTTGTGCCTGCCAGCACTGGATCAGAGTCAATCTCCCAAATGATCGGAGGGTTCAGCATCGGTTTGCCCGACTCATCGCGCGAGAAAACTGATGCGAGATCGAAGCGGAAACCGTCGACGTGCATCTCCGAAGCCCAGTATTTTAGACTGTCGAGAATGAGGCGCTTCACAACGGAATGATTGGCCTTGAGAGTGTTGCCCGCACCGGTATAGTTCGCATATTTGGTCCTATCCCTCTCCAGTATGTAGTAGAAGCTGTTTTCGAGTCCGCGGAAGCAGAGTGTCGGTCCATTCTCGTCTCCCTCTCCGGTGTGGTTGTACACAACGTCCAGAATTACTTCGATGCCGGCCCGATGCAACGCTTTCACCATGGTTCGAAACTCATCCAGACAGACGAGTGGATCGTTGCAGGTGCTGTAACCGAGATGCGGCGCAAAAAAAGATACTGGCCCATAACCCCAGTAGTTATCGAGTCCGGGTGCGGCGTCTTGAATATCGAACTGGAACACTGGCAAGAGTTCGACGGCCGTGATCCCGAGATACTGGAGATAAGGGATCTTTTCGACGAGTCCGAGATACGTTCCTCTCTTGGTCTCGGTAACGCCGGAGTTTAAGTGGCGGGTAAACCCGGCCACGTGCATTTCGTAGATCACTGTCGCGCGAAACGGATGCTTGAGCGGCCGATCTCCTTCCCAGTCGAAAGTACTCAAATCAGCAACAACGCTCTTCATGGAGGTCGCTGCATTGTCTCCGGGGTGACTCGCAGCAGAACGATCATAGTGTTTGCTCACGGAAACGCTTTTGCCATATGGATCAACCAGAACCTTGAGGCGGTCAAACCGGTTTCCGTCGGATGCTTCGCCTGGACCATCGACGCGGTATCCGTAGAGTTGCCCAGCCACGATTCCGGGTACAAAGATGTGCCAGTAATGAGAAGTGCGATTGATCGTCGAATCGAGCTTTGTGACTCTGGCCGGTTGCTGAGCGTCGGCGTGATCGAAGAACAAGATCTCGACCTGAGTGGCATGGGCTGAGAAGATACTGAAGTTCACGCCGGCCGCAGTTAGCGTTGGACCCAGCGGGTACGCAAGACTTGCGCTTGTGCCCTCGGCGGCGGCATTGTAGGAGTCGGCGGATTTCCGATGGGGGTCCATGTATCGCTCCGTGTACTGGCTTTTGTGGATCTAACGCGAAATGAAGCGCTACTGTTGCGATGCGCAAGGTTTCGCATGCCAGCTCTACCCCCGCACCAAGTTGAGAACGAGGATCGACATGAGTATGATGCCGAGGATGATGGTATCCGAGAGTGCGCGTTGGTTGACGAGCTCTGATGGCGAGAGGGTGTTTTGTCTCGGATTTAGGGCATTGTAGTAGACAGAGAAGGTTTCACCTTGCGTCCTTGCAACTGACGATCTGAATTCGTCGTAGTAGATTTGTGCGTGGGCGTAATAGGTAAAGGAAACGATCACCTCGTCAGGGTCTTTGGTGACTCGCAGAGGCAACTTCCTAACTCTGGAAAGCTCACGATGGCACTCGGTAACTCTGGCCTCAGTCTCCATCCAGATTGGTAGAGCAATAGATTGCGCGGTGTCGTTACTGTGCTTCGCGTTGAATGCTCCTGCGGCACGCCCATTTTTTACCTCTTGCTTCCAGGCGCGAGGACCTGCTGCATTCAGGAGTTTCCGCGCCCGTTCCATGATTCCGAGATTGGCCATCAGCATCTCCTTTTAAATGCCAGACCCCAAGAAGCGGAGGCGGCTATCCCAAACCGCTTGCGATAGCCTGGCCTCCACCTCGATTTCAGCTCGACCACCTTTAACTGTCGGTGAACATTGCCTTCTCTGGATGTCCCTTGGCAAGCGGAGCTGGGGCGGTGGCATCACTGAAGTCCTTCGTCCATTGCCAGTTCCTGATCTCCGGCATATCCTCCAGATGCTCACGGATATAGTCGTGGTGGCGCTGCAATTCCAGGTTGAAGAAGTTGATCGCATTCTCCGCTTGTTGACGAAGACGGGGTATGTGCTTCAGCGCATCCAATGCAAGGTGGAAGCGGCTCATTTCGTTTAGAACCACCATATCGAACGGAGTTGTGGTCGTGCCGTGATCCATGTAACCGTGCACATGGAAGCGGCCTTCATTGGAGCGCCCGTGAACAAGCGTATGAATGAGCCAGCGATTGTTGTGGAAGGCAAAGACTACGGGCGCGTTTTCGGTGAAGAGCGCGTTGAACGACATTTCGTCCATCCCGTGCGAATGCTTGTCAGGAAACATCAAAGTCATCAGGTCGACAACGTTGACAACGCGCACTTTGATGCCCGGGACGTGTTTCTGCAGCAGCCAAGAGGCTGCGCAGGTCTCGATGGTCGGCACGTCGCCGGCGCAGGCCAGCACTACATCCGGCTCCCCGCCTCCGTCGTTGGTTGCAAACTTCCATGTGGACGCGCCGCGCGAGCAGTGCTCCAAAGCCTCGTCCATGTTCAGCCATTGGAGTTGCGGCTGCTTGCCGCAGGTGACGACATTCACGTAATTGCGGCTGCGCAGGCAATGGTCGAAGACGCTAAGCAGGCAGTTGGAGTCCGGTGGATAGTACACGCGGATCACTTCACTCCTGCGCGCCAGAGCATTGTCTACGTACCCGGTTGCCTGGTGACTGAAACCGTTGTGGTCATTGCGCCATGCATGACTCGTGAGCAGAACATTGAGAGAAGCGAGCGGCCTGCGCCAAGGGAAAGCTTC
>Ga0302189_10001683_pt1 | contig 18263 bp, 10 predicted proteins | sample II_Bog_E2_2_FD_194551 | JGI IMG/M metagenome (GOLD analysis project Ga0302189, IMG submission 194551) | Peat permafrost microbial communities from Stordalen Mire near Abisko, Sweden - II_Bog_E2_2 | ecosystem: Environmental > Terrestrial > Soil > Wetlands > Peat | place: Sweden: Abisko...
CCTCCCCACACTCGGTCGCCCTCGTGCAGTTGCGCTTCACTTCGCTCGTTGTGACCAACTCGCGACGGGACTTACACCCGTAAGAGTGCGCCCATGCTGGGCGCACAAAATGAGGGCGCGGAAGGATCCGCGCCCTCGAGTCGAACGGGAGATGCAGCGCTAGAAGCGCACAGAGAGTGTGCCGACCAGCGTGCGCGGCGAACCGACTTGCAGCGTATTGTTGGCAAGAGAAAGCGGGTCGCTGCCGGAGAAGCCGTTGGTGCCAATCGAGGCGTAGTAGGCTGAGTTCATCAGGTTGTAGACATTGAGCTGGGCTTTCAGTTCCTTGAAAGCTCCGAGTTCCTCGCGCTTGTAGCCGGCGCCGAACTCGGCCAGGAAGCGGCCGCCGACGCTGCCGTCGTTAGTGTAGGTGAAGTAGCGCGTGGAGAGGTAATCCGCGCCGAGGTTGGCGAAGGCGCCGGACTTGTTCCAATCGAGCGAGGTCTTGTAGAGGCCTTCTGGCGTGTCCACCATGATCTTGCCCTTGATCGACATGCAATTTCCAGCAGTGTCCTTGTAGAGGCAGGTCCCATCCGCCGTGACGACGTTGCTGTCGAAGGTGGACTTGTTCCAGGTGGCGCCGTTGTAGAGCGAGACCATGGAGCCCAGCTTGAACGTCACCGCGCCATCGATGCCATTGGTTGTAACTCCGCCGACGTTGTTGAGCAGCGAAGGATTGCCTTGAATTCCTTTGCCGCTCGCGAATGCCAACAGGCGGTTCGAGAAGTTGACGTGGAAGTAGCTGGCCTGTGCCGAGTAGAGCTTGGAGGAAGACCTGAAGCCAGCCTCCTCGGTCCAGGAGGTCTCCGGCTTGAGCGTGGTCTTGAGCGTGTCAAAGCCGGCCTGCGTGGTGCCCCAGGGAGAGTTGCCGAAGCCGTAGCCGCCGGGTTGGTAGGAGCGCACGTTGTAGGCCGCGTCGCCGAAGATCTCGTTGTTCTTGTCGAGCTTATAGTTCGCGCCGAATTGGGGCAAAAAGGGCTTGCCAGAGGTCAACGATCCCTGTGCATACTTGCCGGGCACATATCCGATGCCAAGCAACGATTGCGTGGCAGCAGGAAGGATTGGCGGATTCGAGAGGAATGAGGCGGAAAGCTCACCATCGGTCAAGGTCTCCTCAGTCTTGAAGCCGGCGGCCAGCGTCAGCTTGTCATTGACCTTGAAGAGGTCTTGCAAGTGGGCATCGTAAACGGTGGTGTTGAAGACATACTCCCACTGGGTGATGAAGGGATGACTGGGAAAGTCATAGAGCGAGTGCATGGCGCTTGTGGTGCTGGTCGGATAGTAGCGCCTGGCCAGATTCCAGCGCTCGCCCTCAAACCAGAAGCCACCCTCTAGCTTGTTGCGACCGGTCTCATAAGCCAGCGAGGTCAGCAAGCCGCCACGTGAGATGCCGTACTCCGAGGTGCGCTCCGACACGGGCGAGACAAAATCGAAGGGGTTGTCTGTGTAAATATCGTTGTAGGTCGGCGTGTAAGGCGTGAACCACAGGCCGCGCCCGTCGTTGCGATGACCGTATGCGGTGGCCTTCCAGGTAAGGTGATCGGTGAGCGCCTGTTTGTAACTGATACCGCCGAGCACATCCTTGCGGAGTCCCGCGCCGCCATAGTAGCCGGCGTCAACCTGGTCTTCGTTCGACGCGAGGCTGCTGACTGGCGCAGGGTAGTTCGTGGGTGTTCCAATGCCCGCAGCAGCATACCAAAAGGCATTGGCGGCCTGCACAGACTGCGCCCAGTTACCGTAGTTATCCCAGTTATAGCCCAATTTCTGAACCCATATCTTGTTCACATCCTGGTAATCGACCTCGCGGCGGTCGGAGACGTCGACGAAGACCGAGAGCACGCCCTTGTCGCCGACAAAGTGAACCAGCTTGCCGTTGAGCTGCCAGTAATTCTGCCCGATGTCGCCGTGGCCTCTCCACTTATCCGAGAGCTGGTAGGCGCCGGTGAGATAGAACTTCGTGTGGTTGGGCAGCAGGCCGCTCTCAAAGCGGGCGACGGTTCGATAGGCGCTGAAGCTGCCGATGGCCTGGTTCACTTGAAAGCCGCGCGTGTCGGATGGGTCGGCCGAGTAGAACTGGAGGGTTCCGCCCAAATTGCTGGTGGAGGCGGTTTCCAGAGCGCCGGTGCCCTGCGAAAGCACGATGCGGCCGACGTTCTCATCGGTAATGGCGCGGCTGATGTGCAGGCCGTTCCAGTTGCCATAGGACATATCGCCCAGCGGTATGTCGTCGAGAGTGAAGCCGAGTTGGTTCTGATTGAAGCCGCGCACCGAGATGCGCACGGCCCACTCATAGGAGCCGTAGGGATCGGCGGCCTGGAAGTTGACGCTGGGAAGCTGCGCGATGCTCTTGATGGGGCTGGTTCCCGGCGCCTCCTCGATCAGAGCGGGGCTTTGCAACTCCTGCTCGACGCGAAACTCGCCGGGCGCGGTCACCACGACGGTTTCTGTGGTGGTGATCTTCGGTTGCTCCGGCGTTGGGTCCGCGGGAGCTTCAGTGGATGGCCCCTGGGCGGCGGCAACCGCGGCGCCAAAGAGGATAACCAACGCCAGATGGGAAGAGAAATGGCCTCGAATCATGGATTCACCTTTCATTCTATACACGACCGCGCATTGCGCGCGATGTGCGGATAAAGGGATGCGCAATGCCTTGGGCGGCAGAGGCTCCCGCTCCCCGCCCGGCATGGATTAGCCAGGGTCGGGCTCAAGAACCAGTTGGGCAGTTGGAGTAATTGCCCATAGGCTGAAAACTTGGGTAACACTTAAGAAGAATTCTGAACGGAAATTGAGAAAGGACTGTGAGATGTCTATGAATAACTGGCAAATTCGGTCTATATTGCTCTGACTAAATCGCATGAAGGAAGATGGATTGTCGAGGGATCGAGGCAGCCCGCCCGGGCGGCGGGCATCCGATCAACTCCGATCCCTCTTAATTTGCGGGTTTTTGGCTTGCGATCCATGCATCGATGCGGTCGCTCAAGAGATCGAGCGGCAGGGCGCCGGAATCGAGCACCTGATCGTGGAAGGCGCGCAGGTCAAACTTATCGCCGAGGGCATTCCTGGCACGGTCGCGCAGTTCAAGGATTTTGAGCTGGCCTATCTTGTAGGCCAGGGCCTGGCTGGGCCATGCGATGTAACGGTCCACCTCGGCCTGGATGCTGGTCTCGTCGATGGCTGAGTGGTCGTGGAAGTAGTCGACCATCTGCTGGCGGGTCCAGTGCTGGGAGTGGACGCCGGTATCGACGACTAGCCGGATGGCGCGCCAGATGTCGCCTTCGAGGCGGCCATAGTCCGAGTAGGGATCCTGGTAGAATCCGACCTCCTTTCCCAGCCGTTCGGAGTAGAGTCCCCATCCCTCTGTGTAAGCCGTGTACCGTTCGTATTTGCGGAAGGTGGGTATGCCGTCGAGTTCCTGGGCGATGGAGATTTGCAGATGGTGGCCGGGAAGGCCTTCGTGATAGGCGATCACCTCGGCGGAGTATAGATTGCGCTCAGTGGCGTTGTAGGTGTCGACACGCAAACGGCCCGGGCGGCTGCCGTCGGGCGCACCCGGTTCGTAGTAGGCCGGCGCTGAGGTCTTCTCAAGGTAGTCAGGAACCGCGGCCACCTCAAAGGGCGCCTTGGGCAGGCGGCCGAAGAGCTGCGGCAACTTGGCCTGCATGGGCGTGAGATAGCCGCGATAGGCCGCCAGCAGCGCCTCTGCCGAGGTTGGATGCAGCTTGGGATTGGTCTTGAGGCTGGCGCGAAAGCTCTTCAGGTCGGCGAATCCGAGCTTTTGCGCGATGACCAGCATCTCGGCTTCGTCGCGCTTGACCTCGTCGAGGCCGATCTGGTGAATCTGCTCGGCGGTTAGATCGGTGGTGGTGGTGCGGCGAATGAGGAACTGATAGTATTTCGCCCCATCGGGCAGGGCGGAGATGCCGGGCTCTTCGCGGCCGGCGGGAATGTAGCTGACCTCAAGGAAGCGCGCAAAACGCAGGTAGGCGGGCTGGACTTCTTTGACGATGGCGGCCAGCATCTCGGCCTTGATGCGCTCCTGGTCGGCGGGCTTGATAGAGACGGGAAAGCTCTTCAGGGGCATGGCGAGCGGCGAGTCTTCAGGCTTCTGGCTAGCCAGTTCCTTGACCTGATCGAGCGCCTTGGCCGAGAGATAGCCGGGCGGTACACGATGGTCTTCCATGCCGATGGACATGTTGGTCGTGACCTGGTCGAAGGCCTTGGGAATCGCGTGCAGGCGGGCGATCCAGTCGTCGTAGTCCTTGACGGTGGTGAAGCTGAGCTGGGCTACCAGCCGTGGGTAGGTGGTGTGGATGCCGCTCATCTGATTCATGGGCATCTCCCACTCCTTGAACCCCGCGGCCTCTTCGTCCTCGGCAAAGTGGCGCAAGAGCAGATCGCGGCTGGTCTTTTCCTGGTCATTGAAACCGGCCGGATCGATGGCTGCAAGTTGGGTAAGGTAGTTCTCTTCGCGGGCAAGCGCGTCGTTGACAGCCCTAACCGAATAGTCTGTGATCTGGTCGTTATAGCGCTTGTCTCCCATCGAAGAGGCGAGCTCGGGATCGTGCTTGAGCTGGTCTTGCCAGTAGTCCTCGAAGAGGGCGTTGAGAGCCTTGCGGTTTGCCTCGATCGAGGACGGGGTCGCGGGAGGGTTGGCCGGGCTCTGCGCCGGGAGCGCGGGAAGCCAAGCAAGCAGCAGACAAGCAGCAATGGCAGGAACAGGGAAAGCAAATCTTTTCATTGGAGTCGGACCTCGGCTTGAATTCTTGCCTTGAGTCGAGTCTAGAGCACGGGGGCGGGAAGCAGGGATCAGAAAAAAGACTCGCGATGCAGGCCGGCACAAAAGTGAATTCTGCCGGGTGGATGAAGCCGCTTCCTTTCAATGCGCATTGATGCAACCGACCCTATTCGAATTCAAGCTCAAGTCCATTTCCGCTGTCGGGCACGGTCACATGCCAGCAATGGGTTGCACTATCCCAGGCAGGATTGACATCTTTTCCCGCGAGCTTTGCATGGGCCCCGGACGCATCCCAGCCGTATACCTCGATGGTGATCTGCGACCACCACGGAGCATAGCTCCCCTGGTGTGGACTTACTTGGACGTGAAGCGCATTGCCTGTTATGGAGCAGGTACTCTCCATGCGGAGAAACTTTCCCTGCTTGAAGTCGTAAGACTCGCCATCATCCTGATACAGTGTGCCTCGGCAATCTTCACCCACATATACGCGCAGGGTAAGAGGACCGGACGGCTTCTCCATTGTGCTTTGAGTAAGCGGAGCGATGGGAAGGATCGAGCCGCCTCTCACGTAGACAGGCAGCATAGCTATGCTCGGTGCGATGATGACTGGCTTGAATGCGGCGCTGCCGTCCTGAGGCTTCGCATCCTTCTTCTGAGCTGCATCGCGGCTTTCCAATTTGACCGAGCGATCGATTCGCTCGCCCGTCCAGTAGTCGTACCAGATGCCCGGCGGCAGTTGCACCTCATATTTATCCAACTCGTCCGGGTAGGGCGCGGGCGCAACCAGAATATCCGGCCCGAAGAGAAACTCACTGGGCGCGTCGAGATCGATGGGATGACGGTCCTCGGCCACATCCGGAAACTCGAGGAAGAGAGGCCGTTCGATCGGCAAACCTGTTCGCGACATCTCCTCTGCCGTGGAGTAGAGATAGGGCATCAGCCTGTAGCGCTCTTCGATGGCGCGGCGACGAATCGCCTCCTGCTCCGGCCCGTGCACCCACGGTTCCTGATCCTTGGTTCCGGCAGCAGTATGATCCCGGTCGATGGGCTGAAAGGCCGCGACCTCAAGCCATTTGGTCAGCAAATCGGGCTGCGGTGAACCGGCGTAGCCGCCCACATCCGCTCCGCTGAGCGCGAAACCACTGAGGCCCAGGTTCTCAAGCATCGGGGTGGTCAGCCGCAGGTGGTTCCAGGTTGAGCTATTGTCGCCAGTCCATGTGGCCGCGTATCGCTGGCCTCCGGCATAACTTGCGCGAGTCAGCACAAATGGGCGGAGGTTGGGCTCCAGAGTTTTCAAGCCTTCGTAGGTCGCGCGCGAGTTTTCCATGCCATAGACATTGTGGATCTCGAGGTGGGTCGCGGTGCGCTGGTTAAAACCCGGTTCATCGATGCGATGCTGAATATCGTCCGGCATTGTTTTCGAAGCGACGCCAAAGATTGCGGGCTCGTTCATATCGTTCCAGAAGCCCGCGATCCCATCGGCGACAAATTCTTTATAAAGCGAACCCCACCAGGCGCGCGTCTGTTGACGTGTGAATTCGGGAAAGAAGGAGTCGCCCGGCCACACCTTTGCAACGTAGGTTGAGCCGTCTGGGTTCTTTACGAAATGATCTTCCGCGGTTCCCGAATCATGAGGAGCGTAGCCGGCATCCGGCAGTGCGGCGATGTGAAGATCCGTGATGGCAATGACGTGAAAGTGCTGACTTGCGAGATCTTTGATCATCTGCTCAAAAGCCGGGAATCTCTCCCGGTTCACCGTGAAGGGACGATTGTTTTGCTGATAGTCGATGTCGAGATAGATCGCGTCCGCGGGAATCCTGTCGGCGCGCAGGCGATCTGCAACCTCGCGCACCCTTGACTCGGGGTAGTAGCTATAGCGCGATTGCTGATAGCCGAGTGACCAGAGCGGCGGGATGGGCGTGGGGCCGGTCAGCCATGCGTAGTCCTCCACGACCTGCTTGGGACCAGGGCCATACATGAGGTAGTAATCGACCGGACCATTGGGAGCGCCGAAGGAATATGCAGTGGCGAATTCCTTGCCGAAGTCGAAGCTCGCCCGCCATGTGTTGTCGAAGAAGACGCCCAGAACGCGGCCCTGGTTCCAGGATAGAAAGAATGGAATGCTCTTATAAATTGGATCGGTAGACTCCTGCCAACCATATGCATCAGTATTCCAATCTGTGAATGCCTGGTTGCGCCGATCGAGCGGACCGACCTTGTCGCCGAGTCCAAAAAAGTGCTCCTCCGGGGCCATCGTCTTATAGATTCTGAAAGAGGCGCCGTGAAACTCGATCGGGCGTTCGTCCTGCTGCAAAACGTGGCCGGCGAGATCGCTGACCGTCAATCGCAGGTTGGTGTCGAAGCTGATTCGCAGCGCTTTGGTGCTGAAGCCCGCTCCCTCCGGTGTCACTGGGATACTTGCCGTTCGCGACGTGGCGAGCACAGCCCAGGACGCATCTTCGCCGAGCTTTCCGTTCTGACCGGCACGCACGCGAAGCACATCGTCGCGCAATGCAGTCACCAGGAGCGTAAGTCCATTGCTCGATACTTCGAGACCGTTTGGCAGAGGATGCGTTTCGACGATGGCTGGATGAGTTTCAGAGGGAGTCTGCGCCCCGGCTGTGGAAACCGACAACGCGGACCCGATGAGGAGAAGGATAAGCGCCGCATCGTTTCGATTGGGAATGGTGATCACTGGTCTGGCTCCGTGTCGCATTCAGATTTCTTTGGCGAACTCTCGGATTTGGCATGACCGAGTGGATTCATTGCAGATCATAAACCGTCATCGACTCGGCCGGCTTTTCGATGTGCAGCTTGCTTCCGATTCGCACAGGCACGGCTGCCGCCGCCGGAGCAAGAAGGCGGGATTGCGTGCATACCGACAGCGAGGTCTCTTCCACTTGCCGGTCAAGAGCTTTGCGGGTTGAGCTTCGTTGACGACGATCAGGAATGTTTCAATCGAATGATCGGCCCTAGAGCGGTATCTCGATTGGGGCTTTTATTGCCTAGGGCCTGTTAACACTACTCAGACGGACGGCGTTCCACCCCATCGCGCAAAGACCGCGCGCTGGTGACCCCGGCTTGCGAGCGAAAATCTGGCCAGACGAAGCCGAATCCGAAGGCTGTGGCGGGTCCACCGTCGAGGGCGAGAATGAAGTATGGCCGGATTTTCGCCGCAACCCGAAGGGACGGGGCCAATTTCCACGATTTCGTTGTCGCTCGTCGTTTCAGTAACCGGCTACAGCGCACTCCTCGCTCCTAGAACTCGTGGAAATTGGCTCCCGTCGACGCCGTCTGAGTAGTATTAACAGGCCCTAGTCTATCGAATGACGAGTACAGGCCAATGCGCCCAACCAGCCGCCGCCGCTTGCCAGCGCGCTAAGGGACAGCCGCAGGTCCGCTTCGAGCAGGTTGAGTGAGGGCCGTGGACTCGGCTACCCGTGGCTCGTTCGGTCTGGTGTTTCTTCACCTGCGGAGCTAAACAGGCTGCGGGAAAGAAGGCCCGGAAGTATTCTAGGTCGAGGAGCAGGGAGACGTGACCTCACATCGACATAAAGTTCACCCTCAACTCGGCCGTGCCGCGGTGCGGATCTTTGCCGCAAACGATCGCATGAACCAGACTCTGATCGAACATCTTGACCCTGCAGCCTGGAGAGCCAAGCCGCCTGGCAACGTGCGCACCATTGCGGCGATTTTCACGCATATGCACAATGTCCGCTCCAAGTGGGTCAGGCTGACGGCTCCGCATCTGAGGATTCCTCCTCTTCTCAACCGAGCGCATTGCACGCCGCAGCAGGCTCTTGCGGGATTGGCCGAGAGCGCCTCGTGTTGCGCGGATGTGCTCGCTGAAGCGCTGGACGATAGCGGACGCATCAAAATGTTTTTGAGAGATGGCTGGGCTCAGCCCTGGCCGGTTGGCCCGGAGATGCTGTGCTACATGATCGCCCACGAAGCCCACCATCGCGGGCAGGCTTGCATGCTGGCGCATCAGCTCGGATTTCCGTTGCCGCTGAAGGTGTCGTCCGGGATGTGGAATTGGGAGAGGCTGTGGAAGGAGTGCGGGTGGCCTGGATGACTTTAGGGCCTGTCCCTGGGGACCCCGATGGCGGGCCCGGCTACGATTCCCAAGGCCCCCGATGAGCGGCCATGTTCATGGGTTTGAAGGCTCATGTTCCCTGCTGAGGCATTTGACCTTATCGAGTGTTTCTGGGCCGGATCGATCGCATGGAGCGATGGGAATGCGATAAGCTACAGCCATGCCAAGCCTTCGCCAGGGGTCCATCCATCTGTTTCGCGTCGCGGGGATCGATTTGTATCTGCATTGGTCCTGGTTTCTTGTGGCAGCCTTTGAAGTCCAGAGCCGGCAGGGCAGGTACTCGTCTGTGATCTGGAACGTGTTTGAGTATCTGGCTCTGTTTTTGATTGTGCTTGTGCATGAGTTCGGGCACGCCCTGGCTTGCCGACAGGTGGGAGGAACGGCGAACCGGATCCTGCTCTGGCCTTTCGGCGGGGTCGCGTATGTGAATCCGCCGCAGCGGCCGGGGGCAACGCTGTGGAGCATCGCCGCGGGACCGCTGGTGAATGTGGCGCTGCTGCCGGTGCTGGGGGTGCCAGATATTGGTTGGCCGCAGCTATCTGTTTCGGCTCTGTTTGGCTTGACGCAGGGATGGGCGGTTACGATGCCCAACGCCTACGCGTTGGTCGAGGGGGTTTCCTGGATCAACTTTGGACTTCTGATATTCAATATTCTGCCCATCTATCCGCTGGATGGAGGGCAGATTCTCCGTTCGCTGCTGTGGTTTCCGCTGGGAAGAGCACGAAGCCTCATGGTGGCAACGATCCTCGGCTTGTTTGGTATTGTCGGATTATTTGGCTTGGCCGTGATCAGTCTCTCGCTCTGGACTGCGGCGATTACTGTCTTCCTGCTGATGAACTGCTGGAATGGACTGCGGCACGCGCAGGCGCTGTTGAAGATGGCCAAGCTGCCGCGACGCCCAGGGTTTGCCTGCCCTAGCTGCCGGACGGCGCCGCCGCTGGGAGCGTATTGGCAATGCGGGCAGTGCCGGCAGCCCTTCGACACATTTGAGACTCGGGGCGCTTGTCCGCATTGCGGCGCCCAATATGCCACGACGATGTGCCTGGATTGTCAGGTTCAGCGACCCATGAGCGATTGGGTTGTTGGCGCTTATGCGGGGGCTGGCGTGGTGAATGGCGGGGTTCCGGTAAAGTAGAGCTTTGGGGGCTCGTTTGAAAGAACGGTCCCTCAGGGGCTAAAGCCCGCGTCTATTCTGTGGCAATTTACGGCACGATTACAGTCGTGCCCTAAAAAGAAACTACTCTTCACAAAGGTTGCAAATGGTTGATTTCATTGAAACTCGCATTTTACGCGGATTTCGCACCGTCCCTACGGGACGGGGGCTTTGTTGAACTCTGACCCAGGACTGCGCTGCGCTTGTCCTGGGCTATTATCGATTCTCCCTCCGGGAGAAAATGTCGCTGGCTGTTTCATCGCATCGCGGGTCGGCCAAGCCGGCGGACGACTGATACAAAACCCCTGTTGAATCCCGGCCAAAGAGCCCGTTGGTTTTGTTGAGCTCATGTACGGGGGAAGGACCGCACTCGTCCCCGCAACGAGGCCTTCATTGAGCCAGGATCGTTTCGTTGCCCAGGATACGGTACAGGGTGGAGCGGCTGATGCCGAGCTGGCGGGCGGCGCGGAGCTTGTTGCCGCGGTTCAAGTCCAGAACATATTGAACATGCTGCTGGATGACCGTATCGAGGTTGAGGCTGCCGGATTGCGTCGCCGGATGCATCTCGGGCGGGGCCTCGAGGCCTGTGGGAAGGGCGAGGTCGTCGGGGCGGATGATGCCGTTGACGGCTTCGAGGAGCGCGGTTTCAAGCACGGCGGCCAGCTCACGGACGTTGCCCGGCCAGTTGTGCTGCAGGAGGCGGGCCAGCGTGCCGGGGCCAAAGATGACAGGGCGCTGTTTATAGAGAGTGCAGATGCGCTCGAGCAGCGACTGGGCCAGCACTGTGATGTCTTCGCGGCGCTGGCGCAGCGGGGGAATGGCGAAACGGACAGCGGTGAGGCGGAAGGCCAGGTCAGGCAGCAGGAGGCCCTGAGCGGCCATCTGGCGCAGCGAGGTCTGGGAGGAGGCCAGCATCACGAAGCGGCCCGGCGGGCGATCCTGGAGCGCCTTGAGGACGCCCAGCAGCAGACCCTGGCCCGGAGGAGCGAGCAGGTCCACGCGATCCAGATAAGTGAGGCCGGCGAGGGTGGCCGGGTCTGCGTCTGTGACCAGCCATTCGCGTGCGTCGCGGCGCAGAAAACTGCCGCCGGAGAGAGGGGAGCGGCTGAAGAGATAGCGGGCCAGGGTATGCTTGCCGGTACCGTGCTCTCCCTCGATGGTGGCCACCTGCACGTGCGGCGCAGCCATCTCAGCCTGCATGAGCAACTTGCGCCAGGCCGCGCTGACCCCGACGGGCTGTGTTTCGGCGGGGGTTTCCACTTCGACGAGTGTCAAGCCTGAGGATGAATTCGGGGGCAGGGGCTGGTACTGAGCGGAGCTGTGCATGGCTCTCAACGTGCCTCGCCTCCATGGCCCAAAATGCGATTCCAAGGCCGACAGAGTTTTCATCGGCGAAGGGGGGAAAAACATGAACCGGAAAGACTGGGTGTCTTTCCGGTTCGGGAGGATCAGGAGACTTGGGTTTTGGCAGGTTGGGAGGCAGCTCTTAGCGGAAACGCTTCGAGGGCTCGTCGGAGTAGATTTGTCCGTCGCGAATGTGCACCACGCGATGAGCATATTCGGCGATATCCGGTTCGTGAGTGACGAGCACGATAGTATTGCCGCCGGCGTGGAGGGTATCGAAGAGCGCCATGATCTCGACGCCGGTCTTGGAGTCCAGGTTGCCGGTGGGCTCGTCGGCGAGGATGATGGAGGGCCGGTTGACCAAGGCGCGGGCGACGGCCACGCGCTGGCGCTGTCCGCCGGAGAGCTCGTTGGGCTTGTGGTACATGCGCGACTCGAGACCAACGCTGGTGAGCGCCTCCTTGGCCCGCTCGATGCGCGCTGCCGCGGGGGTGCCGTTATAGATCAGCGGCAGTTCGACGTTGTGCAGAGCGGTGGCCCGCGCCAGCAGATTGAAGGTCTGGAAGACGAAGCCGATCTCCTTGTTGCGGATGCGCGCCAACTGGTCGTCGTCCAGTTCGCTGACCAACTGGCCGTTGAGCCAATAGCGACCCTTGGAGGGCGTATCGAGGCAGCCGATCAGGTTCATCAAGGTGGACTTGCCGGAGCCGGACGGTCCCATGATGGCCACATACTCGTTCTGCTTGATGCGCAGGTCAACGCCGCTGAGCGCCTGCACCTGCTGCTCCGAGCCCATGTCGTAGGTGCGCCAAAGATCCTCGACGACGATCATGTCGCCGTTTGGCCCAACCGACTGTTTCACGTCGTCTTCGGTACTGATGCTTTGTGAAGCCATACGAATCTCATCCTTTGCCGGTGGCAAGATTTTCGTTCGATGCAGGGCCGCAGCGGCCGCACGAAATGCAGTTTGCCTCGTCCTAAGAGCTTCCGCCCGATCCCGGCGTAACCGGCTTGGCGGTGTCCCGCTTGACCAGCGCGTTGCTTTTGAGGCCGCGCAGTGTTTTGTAGGGGCCTATGACGATCTCGTCGCCTTCCTTCAGACCGCTGAGCACTTCGATGTCGGTAGCCCCGGTGATGCCGGTGGTGACGGGCACGAATTTGGCCCGCAGCTTGCCGCTCATATCCTTATCCAGGATGTAGACGCCCTGCACAGAGGCGCTTTTCGCTGTGCTGGAAGAGGTCGACGCCGCCTGGACGCCGCCCTTGGGCTTGTCGTCATCGGGGTTGTGCATGGTGAGCGCCTGAATGGGCAGCGAGAGGACACTCGGCTTGTGGGCCGTAGTGATCTTGGCGGTGGAGCTGAGCCCGGGACGCAGGTCGCTGGAGGGCGCATCGAGCGTAACGACGACCTTGAAGTCCTTGGCCTCTTCGGTGCCTGTAGTGGATTGCGATGTGGCGACACCGGTGGAGCGCAGCAGGGCCTGATCGCCGGCCAGTGTTACATGGCCCTTGAAGACCTTGCCCGGCAAGGCGTCCACGGTAACGTCGGCAGGCTGGCCGATCTGAATGTTGACAATGTCTGTCTCGTCCACCTTGACCTCGGCGGTGATCACGCTCATGTCGGCCAGGGTCATCAGCGTGGAGCCCTCGGCATTCTGAATGCCGACCACCACCGTCTCGCCCTCGCGGACAGGAAGATTGGTAACGATGCCGTCAAAGGGCGCGGTGGAAACGGTTTTGCTGAGCGCATCCTGGTTGAAGCGCAGGGTGGCGACCTGGGTTTGCAGGTGCCCGCGCGCTGAATCGGTCTGCGCTTTGGCTTGATTCAGTTGCGCCTCGGCCTGGGAAAGCGAGGCCATATCGGTGTCGTAGGCCGCTTTCTTGGCGTCGAAGTCCTGCTTGGCCAGGATGCCTTCCTTGAACAGGCTTTGGGCGCGCTCCCAGTCGAGCCGCTTCTGCTCGAGGTCTGCCTTGGCATGCTCGACGTTGGCTTCGCCGGTCTTTTCGGCCGCAACATAAGAGCCAATGTCGGTCTTGGCGGCGGCGATGTTGGCCTGCTGAGCCTCGACGTTGGCCTCCGGCTGCACGCTCTCAACGGTGGCGATGACCTGGCCCTTGGTCACGTGATCGCCCTCCTTCACAAGCAGGTGGGTGATGCGGCCAAAAGAGGTGGCGCCAACATTCACATAGGTTTTGGGCTTGATCTGCCCGGTGCCGCTGACGACGGTGGCCAGATCCTGCCGCGCGATCTTGGCGGTGAGGACCTTGGTGTAGCCGGACTGCTGACGGTAGACAAAGCCAGCCACAAGTCCGATGACGACTAAGACGCCGAGAATAATGAGAATGATTTTTTTCATGCGGGGTACGTGCTCCGGGTCTCTTCAATTTCAGTGTACGCAATTGCGGCCGGTACGGTTCCCAAGAGGGAGCAAAATCAGCATCCGGCGTCTCTGTGGTTTTCGCCGCCCGGCGCGCAGACCCGGCGGAGCTCTCGCAGGCAGAATCCCCTCGAACTCCCCCTGCGAAGGGCGCGAAACCGGCGCAAGCAGCAAGTAAGCAAGGAAGCGGGCCAGAACGGGACGAGCGCTCTTATTCTTGGACGCGGGAGGGGGCACAGTCGTCTCAAAATCGCATTCTTCTGAATGTTTTGGCGTCTTGCGACGCCGTTCTTCTGCTCACCATGGCCTGATTTCGCCGTCCAACTGGCAGCCAACTCCCTACGGGATCTTGCCCAGTTCATTTCGGCCCCGTAGAATAAAGGATCGCAGGAGTTTTAAAGGCAAATGACGCTCAACCGCTATCGTCTTCTCTTCGCCGCACTGGGTTGCGGCCTGGCACTGAACCCCCTCTCCGCCCTCAGGGCCCAGCAGACGGGCAATCCGCCCCCACAGGCGCAACCGGCTAGCGGCCAAAATCAGGCAGGGGACCAGGAAGCGGACCCGCTCAAGCGCGAGCGCACGGACAAGCAGAAGTTAGCCGTCCATAAGGCCTACAAGAGTGAGCTCAGCACCGCCTACAAGTCCTGGCTGGAGCAGGATGTAGCCTACATCATCTCCGACGAAGAGCGGGGCGCTTTCAAGAATCTGAGCAACGACGAGGAGCGCGAGGCCTTCATCGAGAACTTCTGGCTGCGGCGCAACGCCAATCCGGATTCTCCGGAGAACGAATTTCGCGAAGAGCACTACCGGCGCATCGCCTACGCCAACGAGCATTTTGCCGCCGGCAAGCCCGGCTGGAAGACCGACCGCGGCCACATCTACATCTCCTTTGGCCCCCCGGACTCGATCGACGCCCACCCCTCAGGGGGCCAATATGAACGGCCCCAGGATGAGGGCGGCGGCAGCACCGCCACGTTCCCTTTCGAGGTTTGGCGCTACCGTTACCTGGAGAGCATCGGTGAGAACGTCGAACTTGAGTTTGTCGACACTTGCCAGTGCGGCGACTACCATTTCACCATCGACCGCAGTGAAAAGGATGCTTTGCTGCACGTCCCCGGCATGGGCCTGACCCAGGCGGAAGAGATGGGCGGGGCGAAGAAGGCCGACCGATTCAAGGGCGGCATCGAAAACATCAACGCCGGTGGGGCGTCGTCCTCGCAGGAGTCAAAGGCATTCGACAAAATCGAGATGGCAGCGAAGCTGTTTGCGCCGCCGCCGATCAAGTTCAAGGACCTTGACGCATTCATGTCCGAGCACAAACTGCTCTCCGGCCCGGTCTTCCCCTTCGATGTGCGCACAGACTTCATCAAGGTGACCGAAAGCACGGTCCTGGTTCCGATCACACTGCAGATGAAGAACCGCGACATCACCTTTGTTACCAAGGACGGCGTGGCCAAGGGCGTGGTGAACATCCGCGGCCAGGTCACCACCCTGACCCACAAGGCCGTGCAGACCTTCGAAGATACAGTCGAGGTCGAGCAGCCGGCCGAATTGCTGGAAAAGACCCTCGACCGGCAGTCAGTCTACTGGAAGGCCCTGCCCCTGCTTCCCGGGCTCTACCGCCTGGATATCGGTATCGAAGACGAGAACAACAAGGACCACAAGGGTTACTACGGCCGCAGCCTCGAAGTGCCTACCTATCACGATGAGAAGCTGGGTACCTCCTCGCTGATTCTGGCCGATCAGATGAACACGGTCTCTTCGCGCGAGATCGGCAGCGGCAGCTTCATCATCGGCAACACCTTCATCCGGCCCCGCGTGAGCAGCGCCACCCCGGCCAATCCGAACCCCCCGGTAAAATTCAAACGCAACCAACAGCTCAGCTTCTGGATGCAGGTCTATAACCTGGGCATTGACGAGGCCACCAAGAGCAACCAGGCCACGGTGACCTACCAGATTACCGATGCGGCCACGAATATGGTGGATCTGGAAAAACAACTGGAGTCAAAGGATTTGGGAGCGCATAGCGACCAATTGACTGTAGAGAAAACTGTCCCGCTTGCTGGCCTACAGCCAGGAAAATACAAGGTGACGATCAAAATAAATGACGGAATCTCAAAACAAGAGATTGCGCAATCGGCGCCTTTTGTCGTGGAATAGTATGTATCTCGCGCGGCAAGCCAACCGGACTGAAGATTCGGAGGGCCGCGGGGATTCGATTTCGAGGAGATTTGCCAGGGACGCCGCCAGGTCACCCGCAACAGTGATAATGCGCAGGCTCCAATTCGCTCTAGTCGCCGTGCTGATTGCCGTAGCTGCGGCTCCGCTTCGCGGAGCTGCCCCTGGGTCGATTTCCGGCTTGGTGTGCGACTCGTCGGGCACTCCGCAGATCGGCGCAGAGGTCCAGTTGCTGCGTCCCGATCTGACGGTCATTGCCAGCGTTTACACCAACTCCAGCGGCCACTTTATCCTCTCCTCAATCCTGCCTGGCCGCTATGCGGTCAAGGCCATGGGCGCCTGGTTTCTGCCCTCGCTGCGCGAGGACGTCCGCGTCCGCACCAACACCATCGTCAACCTCACCCTGAACACGCTGTACGAGGCGATGCAGTGGCTGCCGGCTGAACCGCGCGCCGGGAATGCGCAGAAGGACGACTGGGCCTGGACCCTGCGCTCAGCCTCCAATCGCCCCCTGCTTCGCTGGCTCGAAGACGGTCCCCTGGTAGTCGTCTCTGACGGTTCCGGTTCGCATCGCCGGCTGAAGGCCCGGCTGGTGGCCACTGGCCAGGAGGGTGTCTTCGGCGAGAGCGGCGAGCGCATCTCCGCCGCAGTCGAGGAGACGCCTTCCAATAGCCGTGAATTGCTCGCTCACGTTGAATTTGCGCCCGACACCGATGCCGGCATGGAGTCCATGCTCGGTTTCCGCCAGGACCTGGGCTTTGCCGGCTCCGTGCAGTCGGTGGCTGCCGTGGCTCTGCACCCGGAGATGGCCGCCGGCGGCGCCGATGGGCTGGATGAGGCCGCTGTCCGCACCTGGGAGACGATTCATCTCGGGGACGAGTTCGATGCCGAGGTTGGCTCCAATGAAGTTCTGGGCCGGCTCTCCTCTCCCTCTTCTGAGACCTTGACTGCGATGCTGCCCTTTGCCTCGGTTGGATGGCTGGATGGCAACTCCGCGATTCGCTACCGCATGACCACCTTGCTCTCGAGCGCTCACAATTCCGAGGGCGCGGAGGATACTCAGGCCCAAACCTGGCTGCCTGCTCTCTCTGCCCGCAACGGTGCTCTGGAAATTGAACACGGCAGACACCAGGAACTGGGCTGGGAACGTCGAACCGATCTCTCCGGCGTCTCCGTGATGGTCTTCGCCGACAGAATCGACAACCCGGTCATTGAGGCCATGGGCCACTTTGTCGCCGGCGATCCCGATGCCAAGACGGTACTTTTTGATCCCATGAGCGGACTGCTCCACGCCGCTGGCCCAGAGTTCTCGACCGCCGGAGTGGCGGCCACCTTTGAGCATCGGTTGCCAGGCGGCAATCACTTCCGCCTGGGCTATGCCAACGGCGACGCCCTTCAACTGGCCGCCGTGCAGACCACGTCGGCATCTTCGTCGCGGCCCGTCTCGATGGCCCAGGTGCTTGCCGGCCTCCATCCCCGCCGCACCCAGGCGTACACGCTTTCACTCTCCGGGACCCTCGAAGGCACTGGAACGCGATGGCGGGCCAGCTACCGCTGGCAGCCGGAGGAAACCGTCACGCAAGTCGCTCCCAGCGCGCAGAACGCAGCTGAGCCCTACCTGAACCTGCACCTCCGCCAGCCCATTCATCTTCGCGGCGACAGCCAGAGCAGCTTCGAGGCGGTGTTGGATGTGCGCAACCTGCTCGCCCAGGGCTACCGTCCGTATCTGCTGAGCGACGGTTCCCTGCTGATCTTCGCCCAGGACCAACGCGGCATCCGCGCAGGTCTCGCCTTCAGTTTCTAGCTTTCAAGCCCGGCAATTGTCTCTCTTCTGCGTTTTGAATCGGCCCGCGACTGTGCTATATTTTTCAAGTGGCAGCAGGAAATTCCTGTGTACTCAAACTGTGCGCAAGCCCTGCCATTGATGTTTTTTCTAAAAGCTCGGACGCGTAGCTCAACTGGCAGAGCATTCGGCTCTTAACCGACAGGTTGTAGGTTCGATTCCTACCGCGTCCACCATAGAATCAACAACTTAGCTCGATTCGCGCTCTGCTTGCGCTCCGTTTATCTGGAATGCCAACTCAGCAACCCTCAAGCCCGCTGTGCTCATCTCATCCGTGACCACATCCCCGTAAATGTTCATGGTCGTGCGGATGTCCGTGTGCCGCATCATTTTTTGTTGCACCGCAATCGGGGTTTTCACAGCGTCCAGCCAAGAGCGGTAGGTGTGACGGAAAGCGTGCGAACTGATGTGCCCGATGCCAGCGGCCTTCGATGCCCGTTCCAGCTCTTGCCGTGTGCCGGTGTAGGAGTACGGAAGTCGCCCGAGTTTGAACGGACTGG
>Ga0302189_10001684_pt1 | contig 18254 bp, 15 predicted proteins | sample II_Bog_E2_2_FD_194551 | JGI IMG/M metagenome (GOLD analysis project Ga0302189, IMG submission 194551) | Peat permafrost microbial communities from Stordalen Mire near Abisko, Sweden - II_Bog_E2_2 | ecosystem: Environmental > Terrestrial > Soil > Wetlands > Peat | place: Sweden: Abisko...
GAAAACCCCGACCCCGACGTGCAGAACTTGAGCTTCTACACAGCCGAAGGCGGGAAGTATTTCTACCTCAATTCCCATTTCGTCCCCCACGGCGACGCGGCCTCGCCGGAGTTCTCTGCGTCGCAGGTCGTTTCCAGCATCCCCGACACGGCATGGCACGCCCCGCATACTCCCGGAATTGGTGATGCCCTCTCCCTTGAGATCACCAAGCCAGACCATATCGACCAGGTTGGCATCATTCCCGGTTGCGGCTCCAAGGAACAGGATTGGTTCGGCTCCACTCGGATCAAAGCGATTGAGGTAGTCGTCAACAACAAGTACACCCGCCAGGCCCTTCTTCCGGATGAGTTTACCTTCCCTTGGCCTGAGTCACATAAGGCGTACGAATGGATCGACCTCCCGTCGTACCCTGGTAGACCCGAATCAATCAATCTCGTCATCCGCAGCGTTTACCCCGGCTCTGCCGACCAAGTCACATGCATCGGAAAGGTCGTGCTTCGCCAATGGTTAAAGACGAGACCTGCCGTCAAGAGTGGCATCGATGGTCATGAGCTGCCCTGAGGGTTGATTCAGTCTGGCCTACGGCCCGCCCGCCAGGTGCTTGCGGCGAAGCAATGGGACTACCGCTAAATGGGATGCGACCAGCAATCTCGCGCTTGGAGAGGTAACGAATATATAACCTGAATCACAGTGTATGCTGGCCAAGTCGAGACGAAGTTCGTCGTCGGGGTTTGGGCTCATCGCTGGTCCAATGCAGAAGGTGATTCCTCGCGATTTGGAGCTGAAAGAGCGACATTGTGGACGAAGGAATATGGGTCTTCTGGGTGATCTCCCCAACCTCTACCTGATGCGTTTGCCAATTCTGTGAGCCTTGCGATATCCGTCTGGCGAATGGAATTAGTCACTTCATGTCTTGATTTGTCCAGTGCTTTGGCTCCAACTGTCTGCAGGTATTCAGGCACTGCCGCGGCCTCAACCAGAACCTTTCCAGACCCGGCCCAGTGGCGATCTTCACCATTCTTCTTTACACCGGAAATCCAAAAGGACTCCCCGGTCTCCATGTCAACGTAGTTGCCTCCCATTTCGGCGCGCCGCTGGCCCTTAAGCTTCATCAACCCGCGCCCGTCGAAGTACAGAGTCCGGCCGGTCTTCGATGATGTTACGTATCCGATCCAAGCAGGGCCGTTATCCGAATGGCCACTCTTAAGCTCAAGGTACCTGAGAGTTTTCATGGTTCACAGTGTGCCACAACAGCGAGAGATTGAACAATTGAAAATGAGGCTTCAGCGTCGCTTCTGGTGACCAGCGACCCGGAAGGAGCTCGCAAATAGAGAGGTTCCGTCCGAATCGGAGACTAACCCACTGGAGATTCAAAGAAACTCTCTCGGGCGTCTCAAACGGTCCCTTTTCAATATGCGTGAGTCGGTGGAGAATAGGGATGGTCCCCCACGTGATCGCGCCCCTGCTGCCAGGGTCGAAGGGCGCAAGACGACGCGTGACGGGTCAAAGATGGGGGGAACCCGCCCGCAGCCCTCCCATACCAAACAAACTCGCAAATCGAAGATGGAATGCGCCGAACGGACCCACGACAATCCAGACAGAACAATAATCCATAGTTCAGACCGCCGCGCGAAGCAGACCGGAAGACCGCTATTGGTTTGGTGCTCGGACCTCGACTTTAACGCCGGTCATTGCCTTACAGTCAGTGAGAGAATATGCCCATTTCTCGCCTGTTGCGAATTGAGTAACAGTCACGTTGCTGGGAAGCTGGATTCCCTGAACGTCCAGGAAAGTATACGTAAAGCTGGCATCCCATTTGTCCGGATTGCTCGTTCCGCCGCCAGTTTTCACTGACTGCAAAAGAAAACCATTAGGGCCCTCCACGAAATTCGTCGTGAAATGAAGTGGCTGCGGAAGCTCGCTGACCACGTTGGAAATCCGCATGTCGGGAAGAAGCATTAGCGTTGCCGAGACGTTATTGCCGTTCATCAAAACTTTGAATCCTGTATCGACTTTCTGGAAGTTGAACTTTGAAGGCATGAGGGGGAGAATCTCATCCATGGCAAATGGTAGCCATGAGTTTATTCCAGAAGAGACAATGGCCTGAAACGAGGTTTCGAGATCAGTCCCGAAAGGAATTCCAGTGAGGTCAGTAGCTTTAGGTACTTCCGAGACCACAGCTCCCGAGCGGTCCACGAAGACCCGATGCTGCATGGCTTGAAGATGCTCGATAGTCTGAATTGCAGCCGGAGGAACCGTTCCGAGTGTATCGAGGAAGTGCTTTTCCCAATCGAACCGTACGGCGCAGTTGAAAGAAATCAGCGGACGGGTAAAAGGTGTGTCATAGAGGCCGTGAGCCCTTGACAACAAAGTCGAATCTGATTCCGTTGACTGCGAATCGGGTGCTTCGTCCAACTTCTTTTTCGCCTCCTCTGGTCGGCCCATTGTTTGTAACAGTTGGAAATGAACGCGGAGGTCTTGATTCAAGGCATCGGTATAGCTATCCAGATGCTCAAATTTCACGCTCTTCGCCCATTCGACGGCCTTTCGCTCATATTCTTCTGCTTTTGCGAGATCTTGATCTGCGGCCGCAAACTCCCCAGACTTGGCTTCCACAGAGCCTCTCACGGAATATGCTGCGCTCTTCCCCGAATTGTCATCGTGTCCGAGCTCTACGACCTCCACCGCCATGTCGGCGTAGCGGCGAGCGGCGCTTAGCTCACCGTTCATCAACAGTGCCCAAGAGGCGTAGACAAATGCGCTTCGCTTCTCGATGAATCTCCGGTCCGACGGAAATTCCGCTGCAATCACCGCAGCTCTCTTGCACACAGCCGCCGCCTCAACCCAATTTCCGCCTCCTCGCGACTTCACATGACACTCGTCGCTCGCAGGAAAATACTGACCAGCGAGTTCTTCCTCATGCGGCGTTGGATCGTCCTTGCCTAGAGTGAAAACAATTGATGTTCTCCCCTTCGCCACGAATGGAACTCCATCCTTCTCGAATGGTTTCAGCTTCCACTTATTCACGCAGTCAAGTGCAGACTGCTGGAGCATTGCGGGGCCACTTACAACTTTCGTAGAAGTGATCTTCCCGTCAACCCCGATTTGCATCTCAATGACAACCGTGCCCACAACCCGAGCAGCTTTGGCAATTGGCGGAAACACCGGAGCCGTGCGCTCAATCACATGATCGTTGAGAATTTGCTCGTTCACAGGAGTAGGCTGTTGCGCAGCCAAGCTAAGAGGGAAGAGTAGTAGAAAACCAAGCCATGCCAACTTAGTACGTCCCATATATGCCCTCGGTAGTGATTGTTACATCATACTTCTCGTGGAGAGACCGGTTCCTATTTCTTGGGCGCTGTTTCCAGTTGCACAAACCATCCGCAATTCGGACCCTGGTACCGAAACGTCCATGCACCGCGTTGCGGATGGAATACGCAGTCCTCGAAGCTTCACAAAATAATTGACTGTCAACCCGAACGATGTTACTGTCTTCTATGGAAAGGAGGCATCATGCGTCAAATTGCATTGAGTTCCGCACAAACAATTCGCGTTGAATTCTGCGCGGCGCAGGATGGCTCTGTTTCTCGCCTTCCCGCACGCGCCTGACCGAATACTTAACCCGAAAACTGAAGGAGTTGTATGACGACCAAGGATTTCTTGCGTCGGCACTTCTCCCGCGTGGGTGCGCGTGTGCTTGTGCGCGGACCCAGCCCCAGGCAGCGGGAGAAGATCCGAATTGATATTGGCAGGGACCGCTCGGGCGAATTCTTTGACATTCGTTGCGAAGAGGGTGTAGCCCCCGAGGTTCTCGACGTGCGGCCTCATATCCACCATCTTGTCTTGATGGTTCGCGATGGCGAGGCCAGAAACAAGTTTCTCCTGGGACGCGACGAGCGGCACTGGTTCGCTGCTGCTGTGCCGGGAGATAACGTTCACGATGTGCGGACGGCAATGGAGAGTCTCCGGCCTCTGGAGGCCGAGGGCCGTAAGGTCATCCGTCAGGGTGAATGGTTCTTTGTCCCCGATCGCATCAACGAAAAAGGTGCGGTCATTCATCGCAATGAACCGCTTAGCCGTGGGGCGGGAAGCAAGCCTCACGTCTGTGCAGAGATGATCAGACGAGGCGGCGAGACCGTTATGGTTTCCTCGCAGTACCCAACGGGCATCAGTCTCGCGAAGTATCAAGAGCTCATCTCGACCAACCGCAACGCAGCGGGCTTTGCATGGCGCCGCATGACGCGCGATGCAGAAGTCTACGCACGCGGCGATGTCCGCCATCGGGATCACAAGACGATCTCGCTGAACGGATGGCATCGCGCTTACATGAACCGGGAGCGCTTTGCGCGGCACGCGCCGCAGATCGCGTTCCTCGACTAACCGCCCGGTGCATCAGCTCAAAAGTGGTGCACTGGGTCTGAATGCAAGCTCAGGAGGAATTATGCCGCCGATTGCAAATAATCCGATAACGTTGAGCCCGCTCGCCACCGTCTAATCCAGCCGATCGGCTGGCAGGCTCTCATCCTTCAACTCATCAGTTGAAACCGCATGTGCACACGTGTGCCTGCATGGTTCGCGCGCCCGCGCGCAACAGGAGAGCTTTGTTTTGAAACGACAAGATCGTCGAGGAAGAGGTGCGGAGTTCCCAGATTCGCATTTGGATGTGGACTTCGCTGAGATTCTCTATGGAGAGAAAGACAATAACCGGTCCGGCAGTCGCCAGGCGCAACGGAAAGCCCAACAGTTCTGCCGGCAAGTACAGCGAGCACTGAACCTCGCGCTTGCGGATTCTGAAGTGGCAGGCATCGGCTGCGATGTCTTTGTGGATGAGGTATCGCCTGGACCTGATTGCGGCCACCTGCTGGTTCACATCGTTGTGCAGGATGGATTTTCCGTCGCCGATGCCATGAGCGCGCTTCGACGCGATGCATCGCGTCTGCGGTCGGAGGTGGCGATGGCGATCACGAGAAAGCGCGCGCCAGAGTTGGCGTTTGTGCCTGTCTTCGTGGAAGGAGGCAACGATGAGTGATTCGTTGATGGCTCCGCTTCGGAGTTGGCTGGCTGCGCCGCTGGATCGAGACGTGTCGGAGGCGCTTGAGCGCCTCCGGCGTGCCCCAGACGTTCAACAGGTTGCGGTGATGCCCGATGTGCATCTTGCATCTGAGGTTTGCATCGGTGTCGTCGTAGCGACCTCCCAACTCATCTATCCGCAGGCCGTGGGCGGGGACATTGGATGCGGCATGTTGGCGGTTGCGGTCGACCTGGAAGCTGCGGCGCTGCAGAATCCGAAGATTGCCGCTCAGTTGCTGAATGAGCTTGGACGGGCAATACCATCGCGTAGGCGCAACCGGGACGCGGTTCTTGTGCAACCAGTGGAACTCGCGAACGATCCACTGAGTCATGCAAGCCTGGAGGCAATTCGCCGGAAGGAGGGCGAGATCGAGTTTGCGACTCTCGGTAGTGGCAACCATTTCCTTGAGTTGCAGGTGGACGAAGAGGATCGGCTCTGGTTGATGGTACACAGCGGATCGCGAGCGCTCGGGCAGGCAATCCGCGACCATCATCTGGCGCGCGCAATGCCCGTCAATGGCCGGCTTCGCGCACTCGATTCCGAATCGGATGAGGGGAAGGCGTACCTCCACGATGTTCTGTGGGCCAGGCGATTCGCTGAGGATTCAAGGAAGGCGATGGCAGGAGAGGCAGGTAAGGTGCTGACTCGACTACTGAATTGCAGCATCGCATGGGAGACGATGATCGCATCGGATCACAATCATGTCACGCGCGAGCACCATGGCGGACGAGAATTGTGGGTGCACCGCAAAGGCGCGATGTCGGCCCAGCAAGGAGAGCCTGGTGTCCTGCCTGGATCTATGGGCAGTTCAAGTTTTCATGTCGAGGGACGCGGCTGTGTTGAGGCGCTTTGTTCGAGCGCTCACGGCGCGGGCCGAGCCTGGAGCCGGGGCGCGGCGAGGGGCAGGTTCACCGACCGTGATCTCCAGCGGCAGATGGAAGGCGTCTGGTATGACTACCGGCTGACAGGCAAACTTCGGGACGAGGCTCCCGCTGCGTACAAGGACATTCATAAGGTCCTCAAGGCACAGCGGGAATTGGTCAAGGTGACTCGGACGCTGCGACCGGTACTCAACTACAAGGGGATCTGAACAACGTGGGGGATGGTCCCGAACCATTCCCCGCGCCTTCAATCTCCTCGTTGGAGTTCTCATTTCCGGCTAGTGAGAGTGGAGGCTTTCATTGTGGAAGGATGGATTCGCATGTCGATTACAATTCCAGCGAGAATGGCGAGCCAGTAAGCCAGGATGTCCCACGCGGAGAAGAAGCGACCGAGAAGCAGGACTCCGGGGAGCGTCAGACGGAATGCATCGATTGCGGGCGAATGATACAGCTTGAAGAACTCCACGGCTGTTGTTATGCCAACGGTAAGCAATGCACCAGGAATTAATCGCAATGAGGGCAAAAAAGCTGAGACGATCCAGTAGATCATCAAAGCCCACAGCATCGATCCTCCGTATTTCGCGACGACCTGTGGTAGTCCGAGCGGAATGAATCGAATCACCAAGCCGCCAGCGATTGTGGCAGCCGTGAGAGCAAGCGAGAGGATGAGTGGGCGAGGTCGCATTCTTTCTAACCTGAGTTGTGCAATCTGGCTTATAGTCTGTGACGAACGCACATTGCGTAAATCAACAACTGAAGGAATCAATTTTGCAGGCGCTCAAGCGCACGGATGGATCGCCTGCAGATCAAAAGTGGCACAGATCCAAAAACTCCAAAGCTACAGTCGATGAGACGCCACGGCAGCGGGATTCTGTCGGATAATTCGCGCTACCAAGAGCAAGGTGTTCTTCCCACCCTAGCCCCTGGCGAATGTAGAGCTTGCGCCGGTTCTTGGCATCACGCACTGTGATCTTCGGCGATTCCCAGCGCCCCAGGTTTGAGAATCTCGCGCATCGTTGTTAGCGGCCGATCTTGCTGCATCTCGCCGACACTATGACCGCGGCGCACCTTGTGCGAACCGAGTCAAGACGGCGACGGCATAAGGCATCAAATGCCCTCGGGGGAGACCTGGCGGAAGCTGGCAATAGGACCATTCGGCAGGGTTGGCGGCGGGCGATGAAGAGTTGTCTGGCGCGCCCGCACCGCAATGGTGTGATGGACGAACGCTCCAGTCCCCTGGACTATGCATTCTGTCTGATAATTCGCGCTACCAAAAACCGCGTGTGCGCCCCACCCTAGCCCTCGGCAAATGAAGAGCTTGCGTCTATTCCTGTTTTGACGCTCTGTGATGTCCTGCGACTACCGGCGCCCTCGGTTTGAGAATCTCGCGATCATCGAAAACGGCCGATATTGCCGCATCTCTCCGACACCATCACCGCGGCGCACCGGGTGTGACCCGAGTCAAGAGGGCGACGGCATCAGGCAGTAGATGCTCTCGGGGCGGAAGCCGGCAAAAGGAGTTTTGGGCGGGGTTGGCGGCGGCCGGGCAGTGAAGAGATGCCTGGCGCGCCGGCACCGCACTGGTTCGACGGTGGATCGTTAGACTCCTCTGGACCATGCATTCTGTCTGATAATTCGCGCTACCAAAAACCGCGTGTGCGCCCGACCCTAGCCCTCGACAAATGAAAAGCTTGCGTCGGTTCCAGGCTTCACGCTCTATGTTGTCCAGCGACTTGCTGCGCCCGCGGTTTGAGAATCTAGCGATCGTCGAAAACGGCCGATATTGCCGCATCTCGCCGACACCATCACCGCGGCGCACCAAGTGCGACGCGAGTCAAGAAGGCGACAGCTTCTGGCAGTAGATACTCTCGGGAGCCCTGGCGGAAGCCGGCAAAAGTAGCATTGGGCGGGGTTGGCAGCGGGCGCGCGCAGAAGAGTTGCCTGGCGCGCCGGCGCCGCAGTGGTGCGATGGTCGATCGCTCGAGGCCCCTGGATTAGACATTCAAGGCCAGCAACAGATCGATGGAGTTTTGAGCGCGCGCAACCCAGGCCTGGTGAGCGGCAAGATCCATCGGGCTCTTGACGATCTTGGCCACGCTTCCGTTATTGATATCGAGTTGCATTCCCGAGACATCGTAGAGGTGATCGCGGCTGGCCGTGAGCTCGAAGGCGATATCCACCCAGCGGATCTGGGCGAGCGCACAGCGAGAGAAAAACTCACGGTGGATGTAGCTTACGATTGTGGTGTAGGCGGCAGGAAACGGCGAATTGTAGGCGACGCGGTGGACGATCGCGCAAGAGATGATGTTTTCCACCCGATCGGGCACGGCGGCGCAGATGACGTTGTGCTGATCGATCGAGCGGGAGATGATCGTGGCGTGCCAGATGTTGGACACGCCCTGATTAGATGAGGCCATATTCATTGCATTCTCCTTTTAAGACCTTTCGCAGGTCTCGTAACGGAGAGCGTAGCCTCCTACGACCGACGATGGAAGTCTACGCGAACACTTTCTAAATGTCTTTGCGGACATCTCAAAAAAGGCATCAGACGACCATGATTGACCACGTTATTCAAGAATTGTTGGATCCGGTCCGTTCTCGTGCCCATGCTTGGCGCTGACCTTCGTCGCGGAATCTCAGGGGCACGTTCGACCGCGCAGTCTGCGACGCCAGAATGCCGCCGTCTTATGGTGGGATTCCGGCAGTGCCCAAGCTGCCAGCCACGTGTGCAACGCACCAGCTGTCCCGGCTCGAACGACTTGGACCTTAAGTTCCGCACTGCCAGCAAAGCCCCCAAAGATTGCACGTTTCGACGCCCGGTGCCGATGAATGAAGAGGTCTATCGATCGATAGCAGAAACTGCACTGCTGGACGTTCCCTCATAATCAAGAAAGATATAGAGTAGCCCCTGACAACACCGATTTAGGTTCAATGGGGGGCAGAAGTGCAACAGCTAAGTCTTTTTGATCTACAGCCGGCAGGAGCCAAAACCGGAGCTGCGTCAGCCAAGCCGACCGCCACCGGGGCCCAATCCAGTTCTCAAGTACCTGAAATTGAAGTGATTGCAAATTTTGCAGCGCTGACCAGCGAGCTCCTGGCCGCCGATGCGGAGGTGTTTGGTGGCAACATCCCCGCCGATCACGACCCAAAGCGCGCCCGGTTGATTGCCTTATTCTGCGCGCGCGGAACCTCGCTCCTCGAGATCGGAGTAGCCTTGGCCGAGTACAAGGAGGGCTACAAGACCCGGAAGCAGTGGGTGCGTGCTGGCGAGCCGCTCGCGAAGGCTTTGGGATTCAAGAGCGTCACCTCCCTGAACACCTTGATCAATGATGCGCGGCTGGCGGGCAAATTGCCGAAGGCACTGCTCGCGGCCCTGATCGAAGCGGGCCTCGAGCCAACCGAGCACAAGTACAACGCCTATATCAATGAGCTCATTGAACTCAACTTTTCAGGAGGTGCTGTCGAGGCACGGGCATTAGTGGACGAGACGTATACACTGTTCATCGCAAAGAAACGTGAAGCCGCGCAGAAGAAGAAAAAAGATAAAAAAGCCGCCAACAACGACTCCGCCGTTCGGCTTGCAAACCAGATTGCCTCCAGCCTTCGCAACTGCTCAGAGCCGGCACGTCGCGACTTCCTGGAGACGATCATCCAGCAGATGAATGGCAAGGTGAGAAAACTCTTGCCGGGATGCGAGATCCAACTACTGCGGCCGACGGGAGAAACACCTGAAATCTCCACCGGGCTGCTTGCCGAAACCGCGACCGAGACTGCCACCGAAGCACGTGCCGTAGCCCCTGTCGAATCCGAGAGCATAGAGGTCAAGTCGAGCGAAGCTCTTGTTCCCTTGCACCAACCTGCCGCGAGCGCACAAACCATTCCCCGGATGCGGCTGTCTCCGGCATTCGGCCCCACGGCTACGCCACTGAACTCGATCGTAGGTTGCAGCCTTGGCTGCGAGAATTGCGAGCGCTGCGATTCGGCGGAAAGCGTTCGCGAGCATTTCGGCAAGCAGTTCCCCGATGTGACCAGGAAACGCAAGTCCGGAGGCATATTATTCAGTAAGCATCCAGTCTTCCTACCGGCAGAACTCTATCGCGTAATCGAGGTCAAGGAACCGCAGATTTTCGTGATGCCGAATTGCGCTGACCTACTCGATCCGGCGCTGTCGCGGGACGTTGTTTCGGAACACATTAACGTATTCAGACACGCTCAACAGCACCTTTTCGTCCTCGAGACCAGGAACTCTGACGGACTGCGCGAACTGAACAAACAGTTCTTGAATAAGTACGAACGGTGGCCGCCCAATCTCTGTATGGGTGTAGATATCCAGTACGGACTGGATTTGCTCGCCACGCTCAGAGATACGAAAGCCGAGATGAAATGGGTGGATTTCAGCCGTTGGACACCCTACTGGGAATATAAGCCACGCTCCCTGGATGACGACGATATGAGCGCGGAGCTCAAAAGAAGTAGCATCCGCTGGGTCAAGATAGGACCGGAAACAGGCGATCATAAAAACCTCAGCGCTGCCGCAAAATCCGATCTTGCTTATTTCATCACCCAGGCGAAGAAGGCAGAGTGCCGCGTCTACGTCAATCGGTTCGAAACTCTTCAAAAACACATGCGCCTGGATTTGCCTCGGTATGGCGAAGAATGGATAGAGGGCAAGCTGCGAATCAATGAAATTCAACAGCCACTAGAATTCCGGCCTGCACGACGCGAAGTCGAATCGACGTTTAAGACTACGTTTCCCCGCGACATGGCCTACTCCTACTAGCTTCGACAGGCGCCGCCGCTCAAAAGGTCTGATGAACAATCACCAGCGTCAGGTGCTTGCTCTCGTTGTAATGATGGCCTGAAACTCGTGGCGCACCCGCCTGCTGCGGATGCCTTTGCGTTCCGCTGATCGTCTCTTCAATCTCTCTTGTCGCGGATGGAACTCCTAACGGAACCCCTCTGCCTGCCGAAGCCAACACACCTGGAGATTTCGCATGCATGAAATCGAGTTGACTCCTCACTCCCCAAATCCCGATCTCGCGATCCTGGTCGCGCAGGCTTCCAAATTTTTCGGGGCCGCAAAAAGCGAAGCGACCCTGACTGCATATGCCGGGGACAACCGTGACTTCAAAGACTTCTGCGCGGCAAACGCGCTGCCGTATCTTCCTTCGACGGTGGAGAGTGTGACGCTCTACATCAGTCATCTGGCATCCCGTGTCCCTCCTGTCTCGGTAGCAACGATCAGCAGACGGCTTGCCGCCATCAGTTATCTGCACCGCCAGGCCGGACTGGAATCACCAGCCACGCCGCGGAGGCACTTCGTCCTGCGCGAGGTTCTTGCCGGTATCAAGCGCACGCTGAGTGCTGCTCCGCATGGCGCCAAACCTCTGTTGAGCGACGAGATCCGTCGCATCATTGCCGCATGCCCTCCAACCCTGCTTGGCACGAGAGACCGCAGCCTGATCCTTTTGGGATTTGCAATTGGTGCGAGGCGCAGTATGCTGGCCTCGATCATCGAGATTCGCGATCTCACTTTCACAGATCGGGGTCTATATATATTGTTGCGGCACGGCAAGACAGAGAGATTCGAGGCAGGTCCTCGTCCGATTGCCGTACCTTTCGGCGAGCATCCGGAGACCTGCCCGGTCCTGGCCACCCGGGCCTGGATTGACGCCGCTGGCCTGAGCGGAAGTCAAGGAATGCTCTTCAGGGGCATCGACCGACATGGAAACGTAAGGGCCACTCCACTCTGCCCGCGGTCCATTGCGAAGATTCTGGCCAAGGCCGCCGGCCGGGCAGGAATTGATGTTGCCGCTGCCCATCTATCTCCCCATTCTCTCCGAGTTGGAATGGTGAGCCAGTCGGCAATCAACGGAGCCGAAGAGCGAAACATAGCCAGGACCACACTTCATCGTTCGGTCGCGATGGTCCGCCGTTACATCCGCGACGCGGATCTGTTCGACAACAACGCGTCGGCTCGTCTCGGGTTGTAAGTGCCACAATTTAAACCGCGAGTTTAGGGGCCGGGAAATGAACGTTATGAGCCCTGAAGGGACAACTGCGCCGCAATAGCGCAAACGAAGGAAGGATTGCAATCGAAGACGACGACTCGCTGAACTCTGCGGACTTCGTGCCAACTCGCCGGTGGCTCGACAGCTGCGGACTCATTCTTCGCCCCGATGGCTGCCCTGGCTTCGATTTCACCCGCGGCAGAGCTCGCGATCACGATGCCCGTTTTGTCGAACGGGACCGGACCTCACCGGTCACTCTGTCCGGGCAAGGTGAGCTTTAACTTCACCCGCCAGGCGCTGGCGCGCACAGCATTTCAAAAGCCACAACTCCGCAAATCATCTCAATCGATCCACATCTGCGACTGTCGCTGTTTCCCTGCCAGACGCGTGAACAATCCGATCGGAGAATAATCATGATCATCCACTCCATCTCGTTGTATTTCGTTTCACCTTCTAACGCTCCCAGCTTCGTGGCCTGCCTTGGCGAAGGTGGACTCGGCTGTGCACTCAGCAAGAAATTGCAGCCTGAACTCATCGGTATCGACCTGCTGCATAGCCGGGAATCTCCCTCCATGTTCCTGTGCACAGAATTCTGGTGCTCAGGGGATGCGTACTTGCGAAGAGTCGGTTCTCCGGCACGACTAGCACTCGCAAGTCTGCTCCGCAGCCTGTCTACCGGCCAGATTGAGTTCGGGGCCTTTTCATTTCCAGAGCGCGCCGATGGTGGCGAATCTGTTCCAGCACCGCCCGCTGTTGCACCTTCAACAAAACCATGCGGGAGCCGCTTATGGTCCACAAGAACGTGATGGCTCCTTTCTTCAGGAGATCGCGTCCACAATCTGACTTCATGGACGGTCGCCCTTGGGCCTAAGGGATGGTTTGAATCTCCTTTCCCTCAACTCAGAATTCGCCCCCGCTGCAACCAGAATCGAGCAACTGCTTTTCGCGGGAGCTTACGCATCTTCGGTTCGCCCCTTTTTGAAAGATGATCGTTTCCTTCTCACCCACACACGATAGAGTCTGGAAGAATTTTTCTTGGCTCGATGAGAAGATTTTGTCCCCGTGGCCATTCTCGCATTTCAATGTTCCTGAGACTCTGAGTGCGTAGGGGCACGAAGGGTCATTTATGGCAGGGGCAAATCGCGTTAGCAACGGAACAAATCTCTCCGCGCCGGCGGCGCACGGTAATGAACCGCCGCTGCATGCAGCTCTCGAACCGTATGTAGATGCTGACGACATCGCGTCGTTCATAGGGGAGTCGCGCCGGAACGTTTTGCGCATGGCTCGCGAGGGCAGGCTTACCTGCTATCCGATGTCTGGATCCCAACGGCACACCTACAAATTCAAGCGCTCGGAAGTGTCACGTGACATCGAGAAGCTACGCCGGCCCAGCGGCACAGCCCCAGAAGAGCGCTCGAACGCTCGTTTTCACAAACGATAGGAGATTGATATGCCCAAGAAAGCGGACGGGTGGCTTCGTCGTAAAACTTATGCAGAAGGCGAAGTCTGGCTTTTCTGTTACGACGTGCCGCGGCCTGGCACCAGGCCCGCTGAAAACACCAAGGTCATCGGCCTGGTTAACGATTTCCCGACGAATTCCGACGCGGAGCGTGAAGCTCAGCGGCTTGGCTTCTGGAAGCTCGTGCATCCCACACTCTCTATTTCTCCCACCTTCGACGAACTGGCTCAGCATTTCCGCATCGGAGAACTCAAGCGCAACGGGGCACTTTCGCGGCGCGCCGCAGAGACCGTTGGCACGCATGAGTCAATGCTCGATGGCTACATCCTTCCTCGATGGGCATCAGTCCGCGCAGTCGACATGACCGTGCCGATGGTGGAGGAATGGTTTGAGGAACTGGCGGAGAAGGCCGTGGGGAGGACTTATAACGATGAGAAACAAGCCCCGAGTGGCTATATTGCCAAGCCACTGGAATGGACGTCCATTCAAAAGATTCGCAGCACGATGTCACTCGTCTTTACGAACGCGCTCAGGCATCGTCTTCTGACCGGCGGTCAGGAGGTCAATCCCCTGCGAAGTCCGAAGCACGGTGGAGCCCGCTGCATTTCCGTTTCGGATTATGAGGCAACTGTTGTCTCCCTCGAGCAGATGATGCTAATCCTCGAGTTCCTGAACACAGAGACCACACAGATGGAATGGTTGATGGCTCTTCTCCACGCGTGTACGGCGGTTAGACCGGAGGAGGGCTTCGCTCTGAAATGGAGCGACATCGACTGGAGAAACAACCTGATTCACCTGAATCGCTGCTGGTCCAAAGGGAAGGTGACTGACGGGAAAAACTCATCGGCGCTGGTTCCAATCGCCATGGATCCGGTGCTCGCCGGTTTCCTCCTGGAGTGGCGGAAAGAGTCGCCCTACGCTGAGGACGACGACTGGGTCTTTCCCAGCTTGACGCTGAAGGGTAAGGTGCCCCGCTCAGCATCGACAGCAGCACAGGACTACCTTCGGCCCGCAGCTGTTTACGCGGGAGTCATCGAGGAGGGTTCCCGGAAGCGGTTCGGATGGCACAACCTGCGGCATTCTCTCGCTACTTTCCTGGCGGGACGGGTGGATCCAGCCGTGACGATGAAGATCCTTCGTCATCGGAGGCTTTCTACAACGTTGGAGATTTACACCCACCGTTCACAGGAAAAACAACTAAGCGCGCAAGGAATGTTCATGAAGGAACTGAAGATCAATAAGGGGAAGCCTAAACCGCGGAGCAGAATAGCGGCCTCACCCAGCGTGAACAGCAAGAAGAGGTAGGACGTGGCTTAAACCATGGTGGGGACTGCAGGGGTCATCGCAGTACCCACCTTCAAAATGAGAGGCAACAGAGCACGATGATCGGAGAAACACAGCAGGAAAGATTTGTGGATGCGGACGCGATTGCCCGGTCTTTGGGTGAGACCAGACGGTATGTTCTGTATCTCGCACGGACCTGCGCTATCCGTTCATACCCGATGGGTGGGCGCGAGCGAATCAAGCGGAAGTTCCTTCTTTCGGAAGTAACTAACGACTTGATTGGCCGCAAAAGGAAGATTCGCCGTAAACCGGGTAAGGCCACGAAACTCGAGTCCCGTCGGAATAAACATGGTGCCGGTCACCATGCTGCTCACAACTAAGGTGTGCTCGCCGAGAACAAGCAGGTTGGGCAGTCCGAGGTAACTCACGTAATCGGCCCGTCGGGTTGAGGAGGCGAATTCCCGTCAAACCGCACTCGAGCCGATAAAGAATGAGGAAGCCAAAAGGCAAAGCACTCGAACCGCGCCGTAACATTAACACCGTCTTCAGGGGGAATCACGTGGCTGAATCTCAACGGACAATCACCGCCTCGTTCGATGGCGCGTGCCAACCTTGCAACCCCGGCGGCCACATGGGCCTCGGATGGGTCATTGGCGACCAAGACTATCACGACTACGTGCCGCCATCGAGTGGCAACTCAAATAACGTTGCTGAATATATGGCTCTGATCCGTCTGCTGGAGACGGTCGCAGCTCTTCCTGATCCAGGTCTGTTGAGAATCTCCGGCGACTCTCAACTCGTGGTCGAGCAAATAAACGGAGAATGGAGGGTGCGAGCGGGAGCGTTACGTTCGCTCCATGCCAAGGCGCAGCGGCTGATCGAAGAGCTCACCAGGGCTGGCTGGAAGGTGTCACTGGACTGGGTGAACCGCACGGAGAATACCCGGGCGGATTTGGCCAGCACCGCCGCCCTCGGCGAGCGTGGCATCGAATTCGCGCAGTACGACCCTTCTCCCGGCTACACGACTGGCTTCCGCGACATGGCAAAAAATCTCGAGATTTCTGCAATTGGACTTGGCAGGGTGCTCGATGAACTCGGACTGCGGAACGGCAAAGGGGGGCCCACTCCCAGAGCAATAAGCGAAGAGTATGCTCAAGTGCGTTTCAATGGATTCGGGCGCGTGGCGGACTGGCATGAGGAAAGAGTCAAAGCCGCAGTGGCCGAGTTCATCAAGGACGAGAAACGTGCGGCGGCGATCCGAGTCAAACGCACACAACCGAAGCGGGCGCCGATCCGTGCCCAGCACCTTTGCGGGCATGAAACGGAGGTTGGACTTCGGCCTTCGAAGAAGCTGCTCGCAGAGGTCCGGGCGTCGCTTTGTAAGGATTGTCAACGCGGCGACAAGGCCAAGTTCGCCCGGGAACGCTCCGATGTGATCGCCCTTTGCGAAAGAGGTGACACCCTCGCAGACGCGGTCGAAACGGTGGTCGAGGATAAGAGGCTTCGCCCCAGCGTGTTTCTCGCCTGCTGGGGCTGGTGGGCTCACCGACAGCATGAAAACGTTCTCGACCGCATCAGGGGAACCTGTGAGAAGCCAGGATGGCACCCGGATGTGTTGGCGTCTGAGGCCGCGCTCAAGAGACAGAGGGAAAGCGAACTGAACCGCCTGATTAGGGCGGCGATAAATGCGTAGCCCGTTTGGTTGTCAGGTCCGGGGCGCTCAAAGAAACGGTGAATCTCATGCGATGAGAGGGATGTACGGATGGTTTAGATCGGTACCGCAGGGAACCCGCATCGCCCCAGACCTTCTTCTCCTCGCCATGCAATAAGTCGGGCAACATATGCACATCGGAAAGGCTCCAATCGCCTCACAGTAAAATGAGCACCCGCAAGTGTCCGACACTCCGAGACAACGGTTCGCCGAACCGATACATATCGATCTTCAGAAGCAACATATCAATTTCGGTTGCACAAGCAAGCAATCCTTTCCTACACCCGTGTGTTTTGCGCTTGACAGTAGATATAAGTCTTTGTAGACTGGCGTCCTCAGGTCAGCATTCTCCCCAGTGCGACAAATTTGAACGATCACCCTGATTGAACGAATCACACTGACCTGCAGAATTCCCGGTACTTGTCCACAATCAGTTCGGACCCAGCCCCCTTTTCCAAGGAGAGCGTATGAGAGCCATCGTGCGTGCATCTCTCGGAGCCTTGCTCGTGCTCCTCGTTCTATCGCAGACAAAGTGCCTGTCTTCACAAGAATGGCAACGGTTTCGTGCGGCCTATCCCTACCACATCCAGACGATTGCCCTCTCTGACAAGGATGTCGATGGCGCCCGGACCATGATCATCTCCGAGCCCCCGCCCTCGGTGACTCTGGAAGAGATCCAGGCCCTCGATCCGGCTCTCAGCCAGGCCACAACCCGAACGCACCGGCTCGGCGTAGACGGGTGGGTGAAGGACGTGGTAATCGACCTTCCCGCGCTTGCCCCCGGCAGACTGAATGCGATCGTCAATCGTCTGCAGGTTAGGCTCTTCGGAACGTCCTACAAGGCATATGTCGTGAGCATTCCGGCAGCAGCTACCCGGCCGCAGTTGCAAAAGCTCAATCTCCGGGTCACCTCAGGCGACTTGAAAACCTGGGTCTTTGGTCACACGCAAAAGACCCCGGTCTGGCCGATCTTGGGCGGCTTTCTGGTTGCCGGCTTTTTGTTCTTCCTCATGTTTGTTTTCATCAACAAGAAACACCTCTTCCGCGCATTCCTGACCTTCGTTTGCGGCGTCGCCTTCATGTTTTACACCTCGTGGCTCATCAGTTTGGCGCTCATCGCCCTATTGGCCGCAATCATCGCCATCCTGCTGATTCGCAAGTCGAAGTTTGTCCCCGGTGGAGCGATCGCAGCCGCGGCCCTCTGCGTGCTCATCTTCGTCGGCGTCAAATGGCAGTCGCAACATCGCGCGCCGGATACTTTGTTTTCACCTCTGCTCGGCGGAAAGGCACTGAGTTGCGCCTCCATTCTCGAGCAGCACCGCAATGGAGTTTTCATCAGCACAAAGCCGGGCCTGATCCTGTGGTCTTTCGGGAAGAGCTCTCCGCTGGACACGTATCCAATTGAGATTCGCCAGTTCGCCCTCGATTCCGACCTGGTCCTCGGTGCTGTTTCCTCTTCCGACCAGATGGCCATCCTGGCGCGCGAGCGCACCACGCCGGTGGCCGCTTTGCCCCCTTTGCGCACCGAGACCATTTTGCAACTCGCCGCCGCCCGCGAAGATGAGTTATCGCAGAGTTACGAACGCAATAACTCCTTCGCCGGCCGCTACGACGAATCTGAAAACATGGACTGGGCTCCGATTTATCTCAGCCCCCGCCTCATCGACACCGAGTACGGCAGCCTGCTCAATATCACCGACCAGCTTTTGAAGGGCTGGAGCGAGCACGGCAAAATCGAGTACGTGAACTTTACTTACCCCGACCCTTCGGCCTTTCCGTTCGATAAGGCGCTGGACGAGGAACTCGGTGTAAAGGAGCTCACTTTCAACTGGAACAC
>Ga0302189_10001696_pt1 | contig 18203 bp, 13 predicted proteins | sample II_Bog_E2_2_FD_194551 | JGI IMG/M metagenome (GOLD analysis project Ga0302189, IMG submission 194551) | Peat permafrost microbial communities from Stordalen Mire near Abisko, Sweden - II_Bog_E2_2 | ecosystem: Environmental > Terrestrial > Soil > Wetlands > Peat | place: Sweden: Abisko...
CCCTTGGAACGAATTTTAGCTATTAGTAAGGAGAAACTTGACCTGAGGGCAAAGATCGACGAACTTTCCACGCCCGCGACTTAGGCTTTAACTGCGTTCCGTTGAAAAAAATCTCCAAACCTACCCCATCCCGGAAAACCTCCGGAAAACCTGTCAAGTCCTCCACCGGAGCCAAGAAGGCCCCGGCAAAGGCCGCGCCGACCAAGAGTCCCATCAAGGCTGCTCCGAAAATTGCGAAAAAGGTAGCACCTGCGAAGAAGATAAGCACAAGCGTCAAGCAGCCTGTAAAGAGCGTCAAAAAAGCGGCTCCTGCCAAAGTTGTCCCGGCAAAGGCCAAGGCTGCGACTAAAGCCCCGGTAAAAGTTCCAGTTTCAAAAACTCCCCCGGCAAAGGCCGTCGTCAAGGCCCCTGCACCTCCTAAAGCCACCACGGCTTCCAAAGTAGTAAAAGAGTCTCCCAAGACACCTCCAAAAGAAAAAACAGGACTTAGTCTCTCCATTTCAGGTCTTGCCCCAACCAACGCCGCCGAAGCGCAAAAACTTCTTCAGGAAAAAATCCGTGAACTTCTGAAGTTGGCCAAAGAACAAGGCTATATCACCTTTGAAGATCTCGACGAACATCTCCCAGAAGGGATGAATGACCCCGAGACGATCGATGCAATCCTCGCACAGCTTCGGGCCGTTGAAATCGACATCATCGATGCCTCCGAAGTGGATCGTGTGAAGGAGGTCAAGAAAGACGACGACGACGACAAGGAGAAGGACGAAAAGGAAGAGAAAGTCGACGGCCGCCTCGATATTCTTGACGATCCTGTCCGCATGTATCTCAAGCAAATGGGACAGGTTCCCCTGCTTACCCGCGAACAGGAAGTGGAGATCTCAAAACGAATCGAGGAAGCAGAAGTCCAAATGCAGGATGTGCTCTACCGTTTTGGCTTTATTGCCTATGCCCACCTCGACATGGCGCAACGCCTGCTTGATTCCCGTGAACGTTTTGATCGCGTCATTCAGGACAAGAAAATCGAGAGCCGCGAGCGATACCTGAAACTTCTGCCCCGCCTCAGCCAGCAACTTCAGCGCCTTGCCGACAATGTCTCCGAACATTATGTTGCCAAGATCGCCCCTCTGAAAAAGGCTCCCACTCCGCAGGATCAGGAGCAGCATGAGAAGCTGATCGAGGAAGTCGTGAAGATTTATCCTAAGTTCTTCTTTAAATCGAAGATTGTGGAAGATTTTGTCACCCACGCCGACGAGCACATCAAGAATCTCCAGTCGCTCCGCACTGAACATCAGAAAAACGCCGCTAACAAGCTCCCTGACCCGCAGCAGAAACGCCATCTAGGATCGCTGACCGCGCAGATTGACGAAGCCCATCGCAAAAACTGGATGAGCATCGAGCAGTTTCAGAACCGCCATCGTGACCTGAAGAAACATTACCGCGCGGCTCTTCGAGCCAAAACCGAGATGGTTGAGGCCAATCTGCGACTCGTTATTTCAATCGCCAAGAAATATACCAATCGTGGTCTTTCATTTCTTGATCTGATTCAAGAAGGAAACATGGGCCTGATGAAAGCAGTTGAGAAATTTGAATATCGCCGGGGTTATAAATTCTCCACCTATGCGACATGGTGGATCCGTCAGGCAATCACACGCTCGATTGCCGACCAGGCTCGCACCATCCGTATCCCGGTTCACATGATCGAGACGATCAACAAGCTGATCCGCGTGCAGAAGCAGCTTGTGCAGGAATATGGCCGTGAACCCTCCGCGGAGGAAATTGCCGATGAAATTCAGCTTCCCGTAGGGCGTGTTCAGGCAGTTCTCAAGATGGCCCAACAGCCCATCTCCCTTCAGGCACCCGTCGGCGATAGCGACGATACAAGCTTCGGTGACTTCATCGAGGATAAGTCTGCTGAAAACCCCGCCGATATGGCGGCCATCGTTCTTCTTAAGGATAAAATCAAGGATGTTCTGGAATCCCTCACCGAACGTGAACGCCAGGTCTTGGAACAACGCTTTGGTCTTGTGGATGGCTATTCCCGCACTCTCGAAGAGGTCGGCAAGCAGTTCAAGGTGACCCGTGAGCGTATCCGTCAGATTGAGGCCAAGGCACTTCGTAAGATGCGTCATCCCACTCGTCTGCGGCAACTGGAAGGGTTCCTGGAACCAAAGGATCTCTAGGGAAACGCTCAAACTCATAAAAAACCGGATTGTTTTGTAACTTTCCGGTTTTTGAGGTGTTGTAATCACTGTCAACACCATGAGTATGCAAGCCAACAGTCATTCCCCTTCTTCTGAAGGTGAGGAACTCGATCGACTTCTTGCCAAAGATGCCGAGCTTTATCCTGTTCAGGACTCTCCATGGTTTGCCTCGCGTACCGCAGCCATGGCACGTGAACTTCCCCAGCAAGGGAAAGCTCATTTGTTTACTCTCCTCACGCCCCGACTTCGCTGGTTGCTGCCTCTTCCACTGGCAGGATTTGCCGCCATGGCGCTTCTCCTGACGCAGCACCTTTCCTCAACTTCCCGGGTCTTTACTTCCTCGGAATCCGACTTTGAACAGCACATTGAGATGCTGACCTCCAGCGATTCCACGCAGGATTATCTTGTCAGTCAGTAATACTCACCGGAGTTGAGACCACCACTGTTGTGTAGATGATTTTTGCCATATCGAGTGGCAATCGAATACACCCGTGGGAAGCAGGATATCCGGGCAGGATTCCAGCATGCATCCCGACGCCTTCGGGAGTGAGGCGCATGAAGTACTTCATCGGGGCGCCTCGGAAACTTCCCCCGCTTGGGACGGCATCGGTTCTGGTGCAAACGCTGGATTTTATGGTTTTTCCATGAGCATCAATGAATGCACCGTACACATTGGACTGATGATTCGGATCCTTTTCCAGAATTGTGAATTCTCCTTTTGGGGTCCAGTCGGTTCGTTTTCCTGATGAAATTGGTGAATCAACGGCAACTTTTCCTCCGACCAGTAGGTAGATCCGTTGCGTTCCCAGACAGACATGAATGGCCAGAGGTTGAGTCTTTGCATCCTTAAGCACTTCTGGAGTCACGATTCCCGCCTGCTGTTTCGGTGTTGCTTGGGGAACGCTCTCTTTCACGATCGGACTAGGAGCAGGTGTTGGTGTCGGATCAGCAAGGAGAGAGGGCACCGAAAGAAGCATGATTCCCGAGAGAAGGAAGGAAAAATATCGATGCATGGGGTGTCTGAAAACTTTATCAGCGCGCAGAGAGCCAAGTGAAGATTTTAAGGTAGCGCTGATGAAATTGCAGAGCGGCATCCTGGGATTTATTTAGTAATTCCTTAGCACTTTCTTGAGCCTGCGAGATCATTCGGATTGAGTAAGAGATCTGCGCATGGTTGAGCATCTCTACATCCACATTCCATTCTGTCCGAACATCTGCCCCTATTGCGCCTTCTACAAGGAATCGGCACCCCGGGAGCGCGTGGAAACCTTTCTCGATGCACTGCTCCAGGAAACAGAAAGATGGTCCTCCAGACTGCGCCCAAAAACGATTTTTTTTGGAGGAGGCACCCCCAGCGCCCTTTCCGTGCCGCAGTTTGAAAAACTTCTCGGAGGGCTTCATCAACGACTTGATCTTTCCGTGCTGGAGGAATGGACGATTGAAATGAATCCCGCCACGGTTGCTTTGGATAAGGCACTTCTCCTGCGCGATGCGGGCATCAACAGGGTCAGCATGGGGGTGCAGTCCTGGGATGATGCCGTGCTCAAGACGCTCGGACGCACCCATGATGCAGACAAGGCCGAGGAATCTTTTCATCTCCTTAGAGAGGCGGGATTTAAAAATCTCTCCATTGACCTTATTTTCGGGGTACCGGGACAATCCCTTGACTCTTGGCAGAAGTCCCTGGAACGAAGCCTCAGACTGGCTCCCGAGCATCTCTCGGCCTACGGATTGACCTATGAGGAGGACACGGAGTTCTTTCAACAGCTTGGTCGTGGAGAAATGGCTCCCGATGAGGGATTGGAGGCTGATCAGTTTGAGCTAACAACCTCGATATTGGAAAGCAACGGCTTTCATCAGTATGAAGTTTCCAACTTCGCCCTCTCAGGTAGAGAAGCTCAACACAACCAAGCCTACTGGCAAGGACGTGATTATCTGGGCCTTGGGCCGAGTGCTTTTTCAACGGTTGGGGAGCTTCGCTGGCGCAATATCCGTGATACGGGCATCTACAATGAAACAACACTTGGCGGGAAAACTGCCATTGATTTTGAGGAGGATGTCTCTGAGGAACTCAAACGGAAGGAACGGGCGGCCTTTGGCATGAGAACCCTTCAGGGGCTGTCACTCAGTGAAGGCATTCCCTGGAACGAACACCTGATAGGATTGAAACATCAAGGGCTGGTAAAACAGACCGCCGATCGCTGGCTCCTTACCCCGAGAGGACGACTGCTTGCCGACTCCGTCTCAGAGATCTTCGTGTGAAGAAGTGGGATCTCATCGTGATCGGAGCAGGGCCCGCTGGAAGCTCCTGTGCGGCACTCTGCGCCAAGGCGGGAATGACGGTCCTCTTGCTGGAGTCAGCCCGTTTTCCAAGGGAAAAAGTCTGCGGGGATTGCCTGAATCCAGCTGTCTGGCCGATCCTCGATTCGCTGGATATTTCCCAACGCGTGCAGGGGCTTCCCAACTCCTCACCGGGGATCATCCGTTTTACCATGGATGGACAACGAAGCGTTGAAATTCCGCTGTTAAAATCCTCCGCAGAAGTGGTCATCAGAAGACGTGAATTCGATGCATTGCTCGTGGAACGGTCCATCGAACTCGGGGCTGTTTTCCAGGATGGAATCCCTGTCACCAGTCTTCAGCGAGTTCAAGGAGAGTGGCATATCACCACGGCACAAGGAGTCATCGGATCAGCACCAGTGATTGTCGCGGCCGATGGTCGCAATTCCTCCGTGGCCCGACATCTCAGAATGCTCTCCTCCCCCATTCGTGATGATCGCGTGGGAATCCAGACCCAAATCTCCCACCCCGAAGGCTATGACGGTGCCCTCGAGATGCATCTCTATCAAAACGGCTATGGAGGTTTGGCAGATCTCGGGCAGGGCCAGGCGAATCTCTGCCTTGTCTCCAATGCGGGCGCGATGCGTCAGCTCCGTAAGGAGGCCGAAGACCTCTATCAGGTCAACCCTGCGATTGCCTGGCGCAGCATCATTCCCATCAGCCGCCCGCAGGCGCGTTCAGTGGCTCGGGATGGGGTCTTTCTCTGCGGCGATGCCGCCTGTGTGGTCGAACCATTTACCGGAGAGGGTATTGCCTTTGCCCTGCGCACCGGAAGCCAACTCGCACGCATTCTTATCTCACCACGCGAATCGCTCCCAGGGGATCGCGAAAAAATTTATACCTCCGCCCATCGGCAGATCTATCGCGGCAAACTAGCTATCAATCATCTGACGCGCTTCCTCTCGCAGCATCCCCGATTGGCTCATTCTCTGGCACCACTGTTGTTCCGTTTTCCCGGTGTTCTTTCTCTCATGGCTCGCAAAGTCATACGATGAGACTCATTAAGGAATATAATACCTTTTTTTATTGCATAGGAATGAATTAAAATGATTTCATCAAGGCAGTCATGAACGTTGAAATTCTCTCTCGCATCCAGTTCACACTGACGATTGCCTTTCACTACATCTATCCCCCGATGACAATCGGGCTGGGTATTCTCTTGGTCCTGATGGAGGGACTTTATATCAAGACGAAGAATCCTCTCTACCATCATCTGGCCCACTTCTGGACGAAAGTGTTCGGTCTGGTTTTTGCCATTGGGGTAGCCACAGGAATCGTGATGGAATTTGAATTCGGAACCAATTGGGCCTCCTACTCACGATTCGTCGGGGACATCTTCGGTAGCGCCCTCGCGGCAGAAGGCATCTTTGCCTTCTTCCTTGAGTCGGGATTCCTCGCATTACTTCTCTTCGGATGGGATAAGGTTGGCCCAAAGATGCATTTTTTCGCCACCTGCATGGTCGCGCTGGGTGCCCATTTCAGCGCGATCTGGATTGTGGTCGCCAACTCCTGGATGCAGACCCCAGCTGGCTATCATCTGGAAAAAATCGTCGGGAGCGTCCACACTCCTCTCCCCGCTGGTTATGTCGTTCAAGCGGAAGATATCGGTCATGTGCGGGCCGTCGTCGATAATTTCTGGACGATGGTCCTGAATCCCTCCTCCATGGAGCGCCTCACTCATGTGCTCCTCGGAGCCTGGCTGACCGGGGCATTTCTCGTCATCAGTATCAGCGCTTGGTATCTGCTGAAGGGAAAGCACAAGAAGTTTGCAGCGGCCTCTATCACCGTGGCGGTTGTCTTCGCCGCCTTCACGAGTGTTCTCCAGATGATCAGCGCTGATGTCACGGCATGCGGTGTGGTCCGGAACCAACCGATCAAGCTAGCTGCCATGGAAGGGGTTTACAATACGGTGGAGAGCACCCCGATGACACTCTTTGGCTACGTAGATCAGAAAAATCAGCGAGTCGTCGGCCCTAAGATTCCAGGACTCTTGAGTTTTCTCTGTTTCCATAATTTCACCACTCCGGTCATCGGGCTCAACGAGCTTCCCAATGATTCCTTCCTGGCAACGCAACATCCGGAGTTGAAGCAAGACCAGCTTGCCTCGGTCCGCCACACTTATTGGCCCATGGTCGGAGCAACTTTCCAATTCTACCATATCATGATCATTGTCGGTTCCGGTCTCTTCGGGATCGCCTTTCTCTCACTCATTCTCCTGTATAAAGGACTGCTTTTCAGGACTGATCTACCTGCAATCCGTGCCTTCCTTTGGGTGCTTGTCTTCTCTGTGATTGGTCCTCAGATAGCCAATCAGGCGGGATGGTTTACGGCAGAAGTCGGTCGTCAACCGTGGATCGTTTACAATCTTCTTCGCACATCGCAGGGGTTATCCCGGGCGGTTGCGGCCAATCAGGTGGTCTTCTCAATCATTCTCTTCACGCTGATCTACATCCTGCTCTTCACCACGTTCCTCTATCTCCTGAACAAGAAAATCCAGCATGGTCCGGGGGATGACGAAGGTCATCACACCAAGGCACCCGGAGTAGATCCAGATGATCTCTTCACAAAAGAAGCCCGAGCCTAGGATCTCCACCCATTCCCAATTTTCAAGACCATGCACATCCCCGATCTTAACACCATCTGGTTCATCCTCGTTGGCGTCCTTTTTACCGGTTATGCAATTCTGGATGGCTTTGACCTCGGTGTTGGCATCCTTCATCTCTTTGTCAAAAAGGATTACGATCGTCGCATCCTCCTCAATTCCATCGGGCCGGTCTGGGATGGCAACGAGGTTTGGCTTGTTACCGGTGGCGGTGCCCTCTTCGCAGCATTCCCCGGTGCCTATGCCACGGTGTTCTCGGGATTTTACAACGCTTTCATGCTGTTGCTCGTGGCCCTGATTTTTAGGGCGGTCGCCATCGAGTTTCGTAGCAAGGAACCCGGAAACACCTGGCGTCGCTCCTGGGATATCGCCTTCAGCGTCGGGAGTTTTTTGGCCGCTCTACTGATCGGCGTGGCCATGGGAAATATCACCCGAGGCATTCCTTTGAATCTTGATGGAGATTATACCGGCAGTTTTCTTGCCCTCCTCAATCCTTACTCCGTTTTACTCGGATTGACGGTGGTCGCCCTCTTTGCGATGCATGGGGCCATCTATCTGGTGCTGAAAACAGAAGGAACTTTGCAGACCGAGATACGGGAATGGGTTCCACGCCTGATCGGTATCTTCCTTGCTCTCTTCATTCTGTTCAATGTGGCCACCTTCTTCGAGTGCCCCAACCTGGTAACTGTGATGAAAAGCCGCCCTATTGGCTTTGTCGTCCTTGTTCTCGATATTGCCGTCGCCCTTTCGATCCCCAGGATCATCCGTTCGGGCAATGAATTCGGTGCCTTTCTCGCCTCCTGCCTCACCATGGTTCTGCTCATGGCCGTTCTCGGCATCTCTTACTTCCCCAACCTCGTCATCTCCCATCCCGATGTGGCGAACAGCCTGACAATTTATACGGTGGCCTCCTCACCGAAGACGCTCGCCAACATGATTGTGATCGCTGTGATCGGTGTGCCGATTGTCCTAGTCTATACGACAAGCATCTATTGGATTTTCCGAGGTAAGACCAAGATCGGTCATGTTGGATACTAAGCGAGGTTCTGGTTAGAAATGAGTCTTCAGAATCGCTCGGATACGTGTGAAAAGCGCATTCGAGCTAGGGGTGGAACCATTCCCGTCTCTCTGCGCAGAACGACTTGAGAGAGAGACTTTCCGCTTCTTATCGGCCCATTGCCATAAATCGTCACTGAATGGGGCTGGTGGTATTTTTGTTCTCGTTTTCATGGTGAGTCGATTTTGGGATTTTTACCGGTTGATTCGTATCAGGGCTCGAAATACGCCCTGGATCACAAGCTCCCTGGCAGGGATCAAATCAGGATAAAGAGGGTTTTCTGCCCGGAGAAAAGGCCGACCCGACTCGATCAAGTATCGCTTGAGGGTGACATCTCCGTCGATGAGCGCCGCCACGATGTCGCGATGACGTGGTTCGGCAAACTCCAAAATAACAAGATCACGGTTCAGAATTCCTGCCCCGATCATCGAATCACCCCTCACCTCTAGGGCGAAGGTCTTAGCCGTGCGGGGTAGGCGTATGGTCTCCGGATCCACAGAAATGCATCGATCCGCTTCCTGCTCTTGTCCTTCAGGGACTCCCGCAGGAATCATCCCGTAAACCGGCACCTCCATTATTCCCTCTTTGAAATGATGGAAATCGTTTTTTCTGGGGATGACATCCTCCAGGATGATGTTACGTGAGCGACCGGGCTGTCGGCGAATGGCCCCTTTCTTTTCCAGTAACTCGAGATGGCTCGCCACCGTCGCCGTCGAGGTGAAGCCGAAGCGATCCATGATCTCCCTCAGCGAAGGGACTCCGCCGCGTTCTTCAGCGCATTCGCGGATGAAGGAGAGAATTTCACTCTGTCTGGGTGTTAAGTTCATATACCGTTCATTTGTTCGGTATAGGAATCTTCCTGCCTCTACAAGAGTTTTTTAAAACTATTTCCTACCGACTGTGGGACTCGAACCCACACACCCCTTTCGGGATAAGGGATTTTAAGTCCCTTGCGTCTGCCATTTCGCCAAGTCGGCATGTGTTAGAAATAAGATACTTATGACTTTTTCACTGCTGAAATTTTTTTTCTTTTTGCAGGGATTTGTGCAAGAGCGACCGAATGCAATACCCATCAACAATTCAGAAAAGGAAAAAGGGAGTTCATCAGCAAGGAGGGCAGTTTACTCCAGCGAGAGATTCACGCAATCGCCGATTGAGGTGATTCCAGATTCGTACTGGTCGATCCTATTCCCTGCTCTGGTCAGACATTGGGAATACGGAATTGATCTTCCCCTCAGCGAGGCGAGACGGACATCAAGGCCAAGAATTTGAGAAACACGCTCCATCAAGCAATGGATACCCCTGCATATTTAGGGAAACGCAGATTTATTCGCAATTGGAGAGGATGGCATCGAGTTCGACTCGGATTATTGTCCTGATGTCAGGGGCAGCATGTTCATTATATTAGCGGGAGCTTTTCTAGCCTGCATCAGTTCCGCCATCTTCTTCATGTAGGGATCGACATGGTGAAAATACTTTTTGTACCCGGCACAGAGATAGTTGAGCCCCTCCTCTCCGTCCGGTGTCGTAAGAAAGCGGTGCTTGGGGCACTCCCCATGGCAGGCGAACCGCACATCACACTCGAGGCAGTATTTGGGTAGTGTCTCAGACTTGGCCTGACCAAAGGCCCTCTGCTGATCTGAATTCACCATGGCGCCGAGGGATTCGTTCATGATGTTACCGAGATGGTATTTCGGATAGACGAAGTGATCGCAGGAATAGAGGTCGCCGTTGTGTTCGACGGCCACTCCTTCGCCGCAATTTTCCAAGAAGAGGCAGAGTCCGGGACCGTGACCCGACCAAATACCCAGAGACACATCAAACATCTGGACGAAGACCTTGCCGACATCGCGGCGCACCCATTCATTGAAGATGGTGATGAGAAAATCCCCAAACTGTTCGGAGGGGACACTCCAGCGGGTCACCGGTGAAGATGGCTGTCCTGGCTCTGGCGGAATTGCAAAATCCAAGCCATTCACGAGGGCACTTTTATCAGGCAGACGCTCCACAAGCGGGATAAACTGAATGTAACCGGAACCCACTTCCCGGAGAAAATCATAAACCTCCACCGGGTGCTTGGCATTGCTGGCACTGACCACTGTCAAGGTATTGAACTCCACCCTGTGCTTTTTCAGCAGGCTGATCCCGTGCATGACCCGGTCAAAGGTAGGCTTCTGTCCCTTGTCCACTCGGTAGGTGTCATGCAGCTTACGGGGGCCATCAATGCTCAGGCCGATTAGAAAATCATGCTCCTGAAAAAACGCGCACCACTCATCATCCAACAATGTTCCGTTGGTCTGGAGCGTATTGTTGATTTTCCTGCCGCCAGAATGCTGTTTCTGGAAATAAACAATCTTTTTGAAATACTCCAGTCCCAAGAGCGTCGGTTCCCCACCCTGCCAGGCAAAGGTTACCTCCAAGGTGTTTTGTGAGGCAATGTACTGCTGGATGTAGGTCTCCATCACCTCGGGCGTCATCTTGAAATTTTCCCCCTTTGGAAAGAGTTTCTCCTTCTCCAGGTAGTAGCAATAGGTGCAGTCGAGATTGCAGATAGGCCCGATCGGCTTCGCCATCACATGAAAGTTTCTTGAGGTCGGGGAGGTCTTGTTCACGGGTGTAGGGAATAGATGCCAGAATCCATCATCGGGCAATGGGATTTATTTGATGATCAAAACGGAGCCAATAGGCGTTTTCCAAAATAAACTAAGCTATCTGGAAATAAACTGATAGCCTTAGCAAAGGTGCTTCCGATCCCCCTCCACTTTATCTCTGGAAAAAGCCCCCACCTACTCGGCATCAAAAAATCATTATGAAGAACGATACCGACACTGCACCCAAGTCCGATCAGACCTCCAGCATTCAACGTCGCGAGTTCGTCAAAATGATCGGCTCTGCCAGCGCTCTTCTGGCAGCTCAGGGTGTCGCCGGAGGGCTGCCGCTTAATGCCGCCCAGTCCCAAGCGATCCATGAACGCAGGAACTTCATCATCTTCCTCACGGATCAGGAGCGTCCCACGACCTGGTTCCCGGAGGGATGGGAGACTGCGAACCGCCCTACTCTGACCGCCCTCAAGAACACGGGGGTCACCTTCACTAATTATTTCTCGGTGACCTCGATGTGCACGCCGGCGAGGAATACACTCTTCACCGGACTTTATCCCGCCCAGCACCGCGCACCCGCCGTCGTTCAGCAGGTCAATATCGGAACGCCGGCGGCCAACCAACTCGACCCCGAACTTCCCAACCTTGCCACCGTACTTCGGGCCGCCGGCTATGAAGTGGTCTACAAGGGCAAATGGCACCTGACCGAGGGAACCGTCGGCCCCGATGGGGTGAAGGTTTATGACGAACCGGAACGCTACGGATTCGAGGGTTGGAACGGGCCGGACATCGGATCGGATTCAGACCCGGCCCGCCTCTACGGTGGAGGCTCCTACAATCAAGATGGTCGTATCGTGGAGGGCTACGATCCCACACAGTCCGACGCCACGGCAACTTATGACCCGTCCACTGGGTATGCCTACACTGGTGGCATCAATCCGACTTACCAGCAGCAGAGCGCACTGGCTTTCCTTCAGGAGAAGGTCAACACCTGGCAACCAGGCGACCAACCCTTCTGCCTTGTGGTCTCACTCGTCAATCCCCACGATTTAATCGGATACCCCACATACAGTGGAGACAAAGCGAGTGTTACCATGCAATGGGGTTATGACCGGAACATCCTGAAAGGTGATGTCATCACTGCTCCCACCACTCAGGAAAACCTCCTCACCAACTTCAAGCCCACCACTCAGGCGAGTTACAATCAACGGACAGATGCCATTCTTGGAACAATTCCCGCTTCCGACGCTTCGACAGGCCAGAGCGGGGATGAAAACTACATCAACCTCTATGCAAATGTCCTCAGGGAGGTGGACAATCGTTTTGGCCAACTCCTCTCAGTCTTAAATGGAAGCTCCGTGAGGAATCACTCATGGATCATCTACACCTCGGATCACGGAGAGTTGGGCCTGACCCACGGTGGACTGAAACAAAAAGGGTTTTGTGCTTATAATGAAAGCATTCGGGTACCGATGGTCTGGTCGAATCCTGTTGATTATAAGACCGGGGCTACCTGCAACCAACTTGTCAGCAGTGTGGACTTTGTTCCGACCGTCTGTTCGCTGGCTGGACTGAACCCCAAGGACTACCAATTCAGCGGGGTTGATTACAGCAGACTGATCAGCAATCCCACCGGACCTGCCATCCAGAACTCGATCCTTTTCAGCTACGATGACATCTACGCCGGGCAAAGCTACACACAGTTCCCGGCGGGCATTGTTCCCCCACCGAACCGCGTGAGAGCACTCATCACCAAGGAGTCGAAATATGTCTATTACTTCGACGGTGATGGAAAGGAACTCCCTCAGGACGAGTATTACGACATCCGCACCAAGCAGAATGGTGGTACCGACACCGATCAGGACATGCCTCCAGACATTCTTCCAGTCGGATATGTCCCTACAGGACTGCCGGTGGAATACAGAAATCTCTCCGAATGGGCGGACAAGAGGAGAAAACTGGAAAATCAGGCTCCCCTGGCAACTCCCGAAGTGGTCGCTCTCAGGACAGCAATGAAGCAGGAACTGATGAAGTCTATCAATACCAAGCTTCAACCCTTTGCCACAAGGCCACCCACCCCTCCTAAGGACTTCTCCGTGGAACTTCTCAACTGGACCAACCAGTATGGCCAGCAGCAAAGTGATCTCCAGATCCGTTGGATCTCCCGCAATACGACCCAGTATCAACTGCAAATGTCCCGCGATCAGGTGACCTGGACAAGTGTCGGAACGCCTCTCGAGGGCAACAACGGGCCGATGCTGATCACGGAGCAGGCAACAGATTTCCAAGTATTCTACCGCCTAGCATGGAGTGCCAACACCATTAGCACCATCCTGCCTGAGCCAAAATTCGCCTCGCCTCTTGGTCAAGGGACACCGGCAGCCCAAGCTGCCCCGTTACCCGATTTCTCCTCGGACGCTCCATACCTCGGATAAGTCACATTCCAAACGACCTATCATGAAAGCACTCCATTACACGATAGCCCTCCTTACGGTGGCTGGCATTAGTTCTCTGCTTGCCGCACAAAGCGGCGTCACCGAAACCACTGTCGGCAGCCAGTACATTTGGGCCGGGGCCGGCTCGGTCTCAACGATTGTCACCTTTGATGCGACCAACAGCACCTACAGCACAAATTATTCAACGAACACGAATGTCACCGTTGTAGCACCGGAGTTTCAACCCTCAGCTGTTGGCAGTTTTGTCATTTCATCCGTGGCGACCAATACAACCAACGCAATTCTCTCACTGGTTGGCAATCCACCAGTCGATAGCTACGGGGTTCCCCTCGCCACAAACGAATTCAAGTATGCGGGGAGCAACCAGCCCAATACCTACTACACGATCGTGACAGATGGATCCCTCAGCGGAACCGTCTTCACCGTTGTTTCGAATGGCACTAATAGCATCACGGTCATCACCGGCTCCGTTCCGCTGAAAAATGGTTCCATTAGAGCAGTCGAACTCCGCCCCTACTGGACTTTGGCGACCATGTTTCCCGCAAACATGGCCACGAATTCCTTCGTACCCACCACGAATTCAACCAACGTCATGACCAGACTCATCATCGCACCCGCATTCGTGGTTGGAGTAAACTCACCCCAACAATCGAGTCCCTCCTACTATTTTAACGCCTCTCTCACCAACTGGGTGAACTCCACGAATCCCACGGTCAGTGCGGCTGACACGATCGTCCCTCCGGGAAGCTATATCTACTTCCAGAATGACGGAGGCAATCTTAGCTACCCGGTCAACATCTATCTGTCTGGCACTTCCCTCAAGGGGCTGTTCCGTACCCCGATTTACGGATCGACGAACCTGATTTCAACCTGCATCTCCCTTCCCAGATCATCACCTTACAAGCTCTCTCAGATCGGGTTAAACGACTCGAACTTCACTCAAAGTCTCAACAAGTCAACACTTGGTCGAAACGATACCCTCGTTATTGATAATGGCCACGGCAAATCCGGCGGGGTTTATTACAAATTCAGAAACCAATGGTACAAGGTTGGTGATGATGCATTTTCCTCTGATCCCACCCTCGCCCCTGGCAGCGCATTCAGAATCGCAAAGCCGCCCTCGGCTTCAGGCACATCCGTATTGGTCAACACCAATAATATCAAGTAACCTTTCCCCTAAATAAGGCATCTCTAAATACCCATGAGCAACGAACCTCAACACTCTGCGGAAAAATCGACCACTCAATTTCCACGAAGAGATTTCCTCAAGATGGTCGGTGGCGCAAGCGCCCTGCTGGCGGCTGAGGGCTCGGTGAATCTCTGGCCACTCCAGGCAGCACCTGCAGCTTCCGGCAGAAACGTCATCATTTTTCTCACGGATCAGGAGCGCGCTCTTCAATGGTTTCCTCCCGGCTGGGCCGCTGCAAATCTCCCCTGCCAGACAGCTCTAGCCAATACAGGTGTCACTTTCTCCCACGCCTACACCAACACGGCGATGTGTACTCCCGCGAGGACGACGCTTTTCACAGGGCTCTATCCAGCACAGCATCTTTCGACCAATACCCTCAGTGAGGGATACGTGCAGTCGGAGAGCGAGCACCAACTCAATCCGACCTATCCCAATCTTGGAACGGTCATGACGGACGCCGGATATGAGATGGTCTATATCGGGAAGTATCACCTGAGCAAGGGCATCATCCAGCCCAATGGGGTCAATATCTGGGACGACATCGAACGCTACAGCTTCGGCCAATGGGATCCGCCAGACGCCGGTCGAAATACCGCGCTTGGCGATTATGGCGGCGGAAATGCTGACAACGATGCCCGCTATATCAGCGACGCCCTGGACTATCTCACTGACAAGATCAACAACCCAGGAGGCAAGCCCTTCTGTCTCGTGATTTCCTTGGTCAACCCTCATGATTTGCTCGGCTATCCCAATAACTACATCAACGGTGGCTATACCAATAACTTTGGTGGAGTCTCCGACTGGATCGCCCCCACCACACCACCAATCGGATTGCCCCCGACGGTGAATGAAAACCTTGCCACCAATTTCAAACCCACATGTCAGGTGGAGTTTCTGGCCCAGAGCGCAGGGTTGGGAGTGTTACCAACTGATCAGATGAAGATCAACTATCTCAACTTCTACGGCAATCTCATGAAGTATGTGGACAGTCAGTTCCAGCAGGTCATGGATCTGTTGAACACAGCCCCCACCCTGTTGAACAACACCTGGATCGTCCGCACCTCCGATCATGGGGAATACGGGATGGTTCATGAGGGACTTCGACAAAAATCTTTCTCTGTGTATGAAGAGGCCATCCGTGTCCCGCTCATCTGGTCTAATCCGGTCGATTACCCGGCCGGTCATGGCCAGCAGTGCGACCAACTCGTCGGTCATGTCGATTTCCTTCCAACTCTCTGCTCCATGCTGGGAATCAATCCAAAGCAGTACCGTTTTTCGGGCACAGACTATAGTTCCCTGATCAAGAACCCCGCAGGCCCGGCTGTTCAGGATTATATCCTCTTTACCTACGACGATATCTGGTGTGGACAGAACGCCGCAGGAAATCCCAACGGCATTGTGGGAGCACCTAATCGTATCCGTGCTGTGCGACAGCTCGACTACGTCTACGCTTACTACTTCGATGGCGAAGGAGTGGCACAGCCGCAGACCGAATTTTACGATCTCAGAACAACTGCTCAGGGAGGAACCGACACCGACCCAGCCACAGGAAATCCCCTCCAATATACGAATCTCTCAGCATGGGCTGAAGGATTACGCACCCTCAGAGGGTACCCAACCCTGATTACCCCGGCATTGCTGGCCACGAGAACCCAGATGCAGAAACAGTTGCAGCAGGCCGTGGCAACCAAGCTCCAGCCCCTTCCCATCCAGCCGGCGGTCCCTCCTCAGAACTTCAGCATTGGCGAGGTCAACTGGACCGACGACTACGGACAGCTCCAGAGCGCGTTGCAAATCACTTGGCTCTCGCGATCCTCGACCCAGTACGAACTCCAGCTCTCGACGGATCATATCACCTGGACCAGCGTCGGTGATCCCCTACCCGGCAACAACGGACCGATCATCCTGACCCAACCGGTCACCGGTCTTAATGTCTCCTACCGTCTGGCGTGGAGACCGAATCCCGACAATGAACGCATTCCTGAACCACAGATCAAGTAACTCCGGAATTCCAATCCCCTACTCAATTTTCCCATGAAAAACCTCCTCTGCGGTCTTGTTCTACTTGCCGCGGCGGCAATGATTTCTCGCCCTGCTCTTGCAGCAAGCGGTTTCAGCACCACGACGCTCGGCAATCAATACATCTACATCGAGCCGAGCAACACAACCTGCGTCGCCCCGCAGTTTCTCTGCCCGGGCAGCGGTCTGCTCACCCAGTCCGGCATCACGACCAATACCGTCTATGGGGTCACCGAGGCAGTCACCAATGGAACGATTGCCTACCTTTCTTTCAGTAATAACTATGCCATCGGCGGTGATTTCGCCGTCTCCGCAGTGGCTACCAATGGAAGTAACGCAATATTCACTTTGGTCGGAAAGCCACCCTTAAACAGCTACGGAGTGCCTCTCTCCAATAATATCTACCAGTATAACGGCAGCAACCAACCGACGACCTACTATGCCTTGGTCACTGCCGGAACCCAAAAGGGCAATTTCTTTACCGTGGTTTCAAACACCACCAATACCCTGACCATCGACTCCGAGGGGGTAAAACTTGCCGCCAAGGATGTGCAGGCCATCAATCTGCTCCCCTATTGGACACTCTCTGCACTCTTTCCATCCAGTCAGGCAACCATCTCCTTCATCCCGACCACCAATACCTCGAATGTCATGACGACTGTGGTGATCTCTCCTCCCACGACGACGGGTACCAACCAGCCGCAGAGCGTGGGACCCTCCTTCTATTTCAATGCCTCCCTTACCAACTGGGTCAGCACAACAAACCCCACTGTGAGTGCGGCGGATGCGGTGATCCCACCCGGCTCCTATGTCTATGTACAGAATCTCGGGAGTAACACCTACCCTTTGTATGAATTCATTTCAGGCTCAGTGATGACGAACCAGTTTAACATTTACTTCACCTCCTCTGCTTCCAATAGCGTCATCAGCTACTTCTCCCTCCCTCGTTCCACGGATTATCAACTCTCCAAAATCGGATTTACGGATTTGAATTTCACCCAAAGCCCCAGCAAATCCCCCCTCGCCCGAAATGATGTCCTTATCATTGATAATGGTCACGGAGGGGTCGGTGCCATGTACTACAAGTACAAGAACCTATGGTATAATACCTCCAGCGATGCCCTCTCAACCAATCCGGTGCTCCCGGCTGGAACTGTGTTTGGAGTGAAGAAGCCTGCTTCTAAAAACGCAACGTCGCTCCTGATTAATCAAAGCAATCTCCCGGCACCAACAGTCGTTCCTGCGGCCTCGATTTTCAAAGCCGTCTACCCTCTTCCCTCGCCGGGTCCGGGCGCTCCGACGAATACGCCCAACACAGGCGGGGATTAGTTTTCTTCTTGGCTACGTTTACAGCAAATAACTGAAAACGAGTTACTTGCCAGATTAATAATAGGGATTGCCGGTAAAAAATGGCATTAGGCGAAGCGAGTCTATTGTTTGAGGTTAATGAGGGGTATTTAAGAGCAAAAAGAGAAGAAAAAGGAAAGGAGTGACTATTTCCGGGATTTGCCTCATAGTAAAAGGGCTATTCGTCCCCAAAATGAAAACTCGTGCCCCCTCTAAAAAACGAACCAAGCTGAGAAAGGATCATGTAGAAACACCGGATGCTGAGGCCCTCTTCGGCTTGATTTACGGCCAGTTCACCTTGCAGCAAATTGCACTGCATGTAAAAAATCAAACTCTTGAAGCCACCAAGACTGCCTTCAAAAAACGAAAACACATCAGCTAGGTTATCGCTC
>Ga0302189_10001701_pt1 | contig 18182 bp, 14 predicted proteins | sample II_Bog_E2_2_FD_194551 | JGI IMG/M metagenome (GOLD analysis project Ga0302189, IMG submission 194551) | Peat permafrost microbial communities from Stordalen Mire near Abisko, Sweden - II_Bog_E2_2 | ecosystem: Environmental > Terrestrial > Soil > Wetlands > Peat | place: Sweden: Abisko...
GTTGTTTCGGGACCAGGGGGTCGGAGGTTCAAATCCTCTCTCCCCGACCATTCTATCTACAACATATCAAGCAACTTACAAGCTCCTTCACTGGAGCTATTGTTTTGCTAGGTCACCCAAAAAGTCACCCATAAGAAGGGTGACCTAAGATCATCCCGTTCGGAGGCCGTGCCCGATGGCATCAAAATTTGTCTCAATCGACGGAACTCTTCATTTCCGGCGTTCAGGAAAGCTCGAAATCGTTCCTCCCGCTTTGGAGCAAAAGCTCCTGTCTGCAACCGGCGAATTCTTCAGAGCAAGCACGATGACTCTGCCCTCGAATCCAAAGCTTCCTTTCTTCGCTTACGGTCTCTTCAAGCCCGGCCAGTTGGGATTCGACAGCATTCGTGCGTACTCGACCTCTGTCAACCCAGCTCAGGTCTCTGGGGTGCTCTATGAAAAAGATGGCGTGCCGCTCTTCGCCAACGGCAATAGCGATATCTTGGGAGCACTAATCATGTTTTCCCCCGATTCAGCACATACTGCATACAATCAGATCGCGGTTCTGGAGCCGGGGAAGCTGTACAAATGGGAAACAAGGACTTAGTTTATTCTTTTGATTACCGTAAATCATCCGTTCCCATTCGTCAGCTACGCGAAGTCCTTCTGTGGCCGCTCTGGCTACGGCGCTCGGGTTGGGGTTCTTGGCGGTCAGCCATGCCGCTCCCCACGTGGCGTAGACATTATTGGCTTCGAATGCGTCGGAACCGAGGTAGTCTGGCGGAATCTCAGCATCTGTCGAGACGGCAGTCTTTGGAGTGGTAGCCCGTTTGGGTTCGCGATATGGCCGCCAGATCTCGATCTGGGTCTGACTGGTAATCGAACTCCAATTACCAGGGTCAACCTTGTTGATCAGCCATTGGGCGTAGAGCAAGGCGAGTTCCTTCAGCGACGGTACGGGCCGTGGATCGATGGAGGGAGTAGGGAGAGCAGCCGGTGCCTCAAAGCTGCAGTCAACGCCGGAGACTAGTGGATTGGCGATGTCGGGGCGCAGTTCCGCTGAGGGCAAGATAACCGTGACCTTTTCTGCGGGCTCATCCAAATCGTCCAGCACAAGCGCGGCCTTCAGCTTTTCCCCGCGATCGGATTGGATGATATCCAGAGACTGGAATTCCTTGGCCAAGACATGAGGATCATCTTCCCGCTTGAGGATGAAGTTTGCCATGAACCGTCGACCGAGTTTCTCATCCGAGACCAGCATTCCAAGGGTCACGGGATGGCGACCCCGCAGCACCTCGCGCTTCGCCAGAATCACGAGTCGCCACAAGCGGGCGCGAGGTACAGCCGGGGCCACCGCATTTGCGTATTCAAACAATTTCTCGCGCCCGTTACGATGCATCAGCGGCAGCGCCTTCGACTTCACGAAATCCGGCCGTAAGCAGAGGATTGAACGCAAATACAGAAGGAAGCGGCGCCAAATCTCAGCCTGTTCTTTGTATGCGGCTAGGCCAATCGCCCTGATTGTGGCCCGCTTTGCGCGTTTACGGTACTTCTCGAACTTGGCGGCGAGCGCAAGTGTCTTGGCCCGTGCTTCTTCAGGGACGAGTTTCTCTCGAAGCGCGAACCGGAGCGCGAAGGCGCCAGCCTCAAATTCAAAGACGTTTAGCCCAATCTTCCGCGACGGGCCCACCGATGCCAGTTGGTTCTTGGCGGTTAGCACATGCCCGGCCATGACGTCAGAGTACTTTGCTTGCGCGAACACGCTGGGGACAGCGCTGGTGGCGAACTGCACCCTGGGGTCGAGTCGAGGAAAGTGACCACGCCTGGCGCTGTCGAGAGCCCCCGCCATCATTTGAGAGCCAGGGAGGATCGCGGCAACCTCACTTCTGTTGGGGGTGATCCGTCTAGTCATCGAGGCTTCCTCCCTCGGGACCGGCTGTCCCGAAGACAGATTAGAGAACAAACTTGTCAAAGCACTGATCGAGTTCCTCCGTTGTGGGCTCGGCCATGGCGGCAACGAAGAATAGCCCGCGCGCCTCCATGGCGGCTTCAATGATCAACTGCAAGCGATCGTCGTCAGGCAAGCAAGCTCGATGCGAGATGAGGATTTCCTGCGCGCGGTTGGTGTATTGGCGAAGAAGATCGCGGTGGATTGGTTCTGCTGCCGAGGCCGAAAAGAATGATGAGCCTGGCCGGAAGTGCGGCGTTCCCGAGAAATGCATACTTTACCCGGGGATATTTAGTATAGAGATACTGAGGACTGTTGGACTTTTAACACATAAATGATCGGATGGTATGAGCGATCTCGTTTGTAATCGGTTGTATGTGCAGAGACTATCGTCAAGTTGGTCATAGGCATCATCCCGCGAAATGGGCAGGAAAGCGATCTCATCTTCTGCGCTCCCTTCTTCCTACTACTCTTCTCTCGTACCACCAAAGCATTCTGATGGTAGCGAACGCAAAGAAATGCTGAAAACCCGTGAGCAGGGAGAGGTGTCAGACTCGCCGCCGTCGGGTCGAATGCCGTGCGGCGCGGAAGACGAGGAACACCCCGCTGAAACTGCTCGGGCATTCCAATCCTGGCAGGACCATCCATCCTGCCAAAGGATTGGGGGTAAAGCAGACTAAATCACGGCCGCCGGGGATTGGCGGGCGCGAAGATCTGCGAGCGCCTCCGGCCACTGGTTGGGATCTCCAGCGTGCCCGTCGCGGCGGCCTTTGGCGTTGAGAATCATCAGGGGCTCGCCGTCGAGGATTGGCTTGGCTCCGAGCTGCTTCGCAAAGAAAGAGGTTCCCTGCTCGGCACAATGGTGCTGGAGGTCCTCGGCCCACGCGACATCGAACGGACGAGCTGAGCGACCCGATTCACCGCCGACGATAAGCCACTCGATCGCGGCGAGATTGATCTGGCCCAGGCTTTCGAGCAGGGGTTCGGCGCTGATAAAACGGTGCTTCACCTTGGCCGCGCGCAGATGCTTGATGCGCGGAAGACCGTACTTGCGATCCTCGCAGCTGACGCCCCACCACACGTTCTCGGCCATCGCAACGTCGCGGAAACTCTCAGAGTTCAACATGTCGCGCATGCGCTCACTGCGCTTGGTCAGCACCTGATAGCTGTGGCGCGCTGCCTGGAGCATCACATCTGCGACTTCACGTATATAAGACTCCGGCACGTCCTCATGGAAGAGGTCCGAGGTCGAATTCACAAAGATCATGGAAGGCTTGCGCAGCCGAAGAGGCTCATCGAGTTTGTGAGGAGCCAACCGGAGATCGAACCCCTGCTCAAAGGAATGCCCCGGGACGCCCCGGAAACGCTCGCAAAGGTCGAGGCATAGCAGTGCTTGCATCCGGGCGAGACTTTGTCGCAGCCGCGAATGGGATTCCATGTCTTATCAGTCCAATTAATTGGTGTATCGTTCATTGAGTATTCTCCCTTATAAGATCGTTCGAGTACGACTTCCATGGTCGTCAAAGACCATGTTTCTATTACGCATTGACTCTGCCATCTACGCAGGCCAGTGCCAAAGCGTAGTGCTTCATAATCCATGGAACGGCTAGAATCTCGGGATTAGCGTTGTTGATCGAGCCACCCCTGTCCGGTCCTTCTAGAAGGCCTCTCCAGGATTCCAGCGACTCTTTAGGCCGACCGGGAGCCGACCTAGCTTTAACCCTTTATGCGCCTCGGGATGAGTCACTGGCGGAACTCATCGATTCGGCAATGACGGCACTGAGAATGCCGCTGCATCGCTGAATCGTACACCAGGCAGAAGGAACGAGAAACAGGCATGTGCTACAGTCCTGGATGTTGCGCGTTGCCAAGCGCGCATGAAGACAGCAACGGGGTCTTCACGCGGGAACTCACAGCAAAGCCGCAAGAAGATTGAATACCGCTCACCCGGCGATTCCTACGCAGGGGTATCACGTAGCTCCGGACAGAAAAAGAGACAGGACGCCACTATGGAGGTGGTTGGAATGAAACTCTTCACGATCGGTTTCACGAAGAAGACCGCCGAGCAGTTCTTCTCAACTCTCTCGTCCGCAAAGGTAAAGACACTGATTGATGTGAGACTGAACAATGTATCGCAGCTTGCAGGCTTCTCAAAGCGGAAGGATTTGCAGTATTTCCTCCATGTGATCTGTGGAGTCGAATACCTTCATCTGCCCGAGCTGGCGCCGACGCCGGAGATTCTCGACGAGTACAGGAATCGAAGTCACGACTGGCACGACTATGAAGCTCAGTTCCTGTCACTAATGAGAAAGCGGAAGGTCGCACAGACACTCGATAGAAAGGTGTTCGACCACGCGTGTCTTCTTTGCAGTGAAGACAAGCCCAATCAATGCCATCGAAGATTAGTTGCGGAACATTTGCAGAAGAAATGGGCCGGTGTTGAGATCACTCACCTGTAATCAGGCAAATGCAACCCCCGAAGCTAGATGGCCCGAAACACACCCCAAAGTCGATTTGTACATACTGGCCGACTTAACAGGACAAATCCCCGTCAGTTACTTGTGCGATCCGGAAGCTGACTTCCAATCCAGTTATCGACGCGGGATTCCAACATGTCGAGTGGCAGGCTCCCTCCACTGAGAAATTCATCATGAAACGCTCTTATATCAAAGCGGGGCCCAAGCTTCTGCTTGGCGCGATTGCGAAGATCAAGGATCTTGAGCTGACCGATCTTGTAGCTGAGGCCCTGGGCCGGCCATGCTATGTAGCGGTCAATTTCAGCTTGGATTGTAGGCTCATCTGCAGCGCCGCTTTTGCGGAAGTAGGCAACTGCATGTTCACGGGTCCAACCTTCGGAGTGAATGCCCGTGTCGATAACAAGACGAACGGCACGCATCAATTCCAAAGAGAGCCGCCCATAATCTGAGGCCGGATCCTGGAAAAACCCGATCTCCTTTCCGAGCGCCTCCGCATAGACTGCCCAGCCTTCGGCGTAAGCATTGTTGATGACGTGAAGGCGAAAATCCGGAAGTCCAGTGAGTTGCTGCTGGACAGAAATCTGCATGTGATGGCCGGGAATGCCTTCGTGGTAGGCCTGAGTTTCGTCGCTGAGCAATTTTCTATGCGCATAGTTAGAAGTAGCCACGACGATACGAGCGGGCCTGCTTCCATCCGGTGTGCCGAAAATATAGTGAGTGGGGTTGTTAGGCTGTGAGGCAGGCACAGCTTCCACCGTCAGCGGGGCTTTCGGAAACACTCGGAAGAGTTCCGGTAGGCGTGGCTGCATTTGGCCAACGTAGCGGCGAAAATCCTCCACGATCTGGTCTGGCGATTTTGGCACGTATCTGGGATCGGTGTTGAGCGCGGCGCGATAGCTGTCCAGGTCTTTGTAACCTGCTTTGATCGCGAGATTGGTCAGCAGGCCACGGATTCGCTCGATCTCTCGAACTCCGAGCGCATGAATCTCTGCCGGGGACATATCTGTGGAGGTTTGCTCTCGAATGGCTTGTTGGTACCGTAGCGCGCCGTCCGGCAAGCTGTTCAACCCAATCGCGGAGCGGCCACCCAGAGCGTAGTCCTTTGCGATGAAATCCGCGAAGCGGCGATAAGCGGGCAGCACCTCCGAGTTCACCACCTGTACGATCTCCTCCTTCAGGCGCTTCTGATCCTCCGCTACGATCGAAGCGGGAAACTTCTTCGTTGGAGCCAAGAACGGATTTTCGGCAATCGTGCCTTCGCATTGGGCCGGTACTTGATCGAGCAGAATCCGAACCGGCATCAATCTGTCTCTTTCACCTTGGCGAAGCACTTCGATCGTCTGTTCAAAAGCGCGGGGGATCTGGTGGAGACGGGCAATGTAATCTTCGTAGTGCTGAACCGTATCAAGCGGTACGGAGTTCGGAAGATCGGCAAGGCTATTGTGGATGCCCTGCATTTGCGAGATGGGCATCTCGTAGGTTTTTAACGCGTAGTCTGCGATGCGGTTATCCAGAATGTGAATCAGGAGATCGTGTGAGAGACGATCCTGCTCTGGAAAGCCGTCTGTAGAAATGGCTTCGAGCTTTGCGCGGTACGCGTGATCGACGGCATTTTGCTTCCTGCTGGCTGCCAGAGAGTAGTCGTCAAGCGTTGCATTGTCCCGATAGTCTCCCCGGGCAGTCTCGCTCTCTGGAGATGCCCTCATGTCGTTTTCGTACTGCTCCTTAAAGAGAGCGTTTTGTGCAGCAAGACGAGCTGCCACGGACTGGGTTGGCTGCAATTGAATATCCGGATGCGGCGCGTTCTTGTCTTGCGCTACCGCCGAGACAGATACGGATTGTATGCACAGGAGGGCCAGGCTGAAGGCTGAAAGCAATTTCGCCGCAAAGCGAGCCGAACAGTCTGTGATTGGCGATGGCGACCGTGGGGGGAGCATATTCATCCTAACCTCTTGCCAGTAACGGGATGCGCCTGCACGAACACCGACTGGGTCATGGGATTATGCCGCATTGACCGAGGTTTGTCTTGCAGCGCCCAGAGCCACCAGGCAGAGATCTCATTTCGTCCAAGGAGTCTCTGGCAGGATCGATCCCGATAGACCCCGTAGTGGCATGTCGCAGATACAACGTAACTGCGGATGCGGCGGGTCGGATCGGAATATTTCCATAGAATCTGCCTGAGTTGCTCCACGATGCGGACGACTCGGGCTAGCAAGTCCAATGGCTATCTTCTCGGCTCATACCGCATCGCCACCACCCCCGAGCCGAACTCCAGCCGGCTCACGAGCCTCAAGTCGATATGCTTCGATAGCCCAGCGAACAACGTCGGCCCGTGGCCCGCTAGCCTGGGCTGCACCACGAACTCGTATTCGTCGATCAATCCCAGCTCCGCCAACGCCAGCGGGAACTTCACGCCTCCCACGAGCAGTCCCTTACCCGACTCCTGCTTGAGCTGCTGAACGGCCGTGCCTAGATCCCCGCGCACGAGCTCCGCGTTCCAATCGACCTTGTCCAGGGTGCTCGACACGACGTACTTCTTTGCCGCGTCGATCGTCCGGGAAAAGGGTGCCATCCACTCAGGCCTCGCTCCAGCCCGCGCCGGCTGTCGCCACGCTGCCTCCATCATTTCGTAGGTCACCCGGCCAAAGAGGAGGGCATCGGCCTGTTCGAGATTATCGACCGCGTGACGATGCAAGTCTTCGTCCGGGATGATTGCTCGATGATCGCAGCAGCCGTCCAATGTAACGTTGATGGAATACCGAAGGGGTCGCATTCCGCAAGAGTACCGCCGTTCATTTAGATGCCTAGAGCTCAAGGGGAGATGCCAAATGCACGCTATTTGAACTGCGCAGCGAGTTCTTTCATTGCGGCATTTTCCCTGATAACTTCGCCGGTCTCTCGACTGTGCAAAGCTATCTCTGCGGCGATTGAGCGACCGAGAATCCGCTGATCGATATTGCCGAATGGCCCAGGCACGAGGCTTCCCAACAAACCGACCCAGGCCGGGGTATGAGAGTTGCCTACGATGATGCCGGGGCGAAAGATGGCGAGGCGGGTAAAACCGATGTTGCGCACGGTGTCTTCCTTCATGCCCATTACGCGGACATATCGAAACCGGCTGCGGGCTGTGCTTCCTACCGCAGAAAGTAGGCAAAACTGGGCGATTCCGGCGTCACGGCAGCCACGCGCAAAGGCACCGACGACGCCCAGTTCAAGTCTTTTCAATTCTTCTTCGCTCCAGCGCATCGATCCAGAACCGACACCCACACAGCTCACAGCACTGACTGGACCTTGGCTTAAAACTTCGCGGGCAAGGGCGACAGTGCGCTCGGTAAAGTCAGCAGCGCCGGTATCAATTACGACGTTGCGCACCCGCGATCGCGCCGCAATGGGCTTTCTGGTGACCATCACCACTTCCCGGCATTCCGGAATTGCTAGCAGCTCCGCGACCGTGGCGCCACCGACTTGCCCAGTGCCACCGAGGATAATTGCGGCGAAATTCTGATTCATACACAGGACCTCTGCTTATGGAAGGATGCAACAGCCCCGTTCACCACACGAGGAAAGCATACTTCGTCTCGGTTCTAAATTGAACCGATGAGGCTAGCTTTCTCAATGGGCGCTTTCAGGCTGATGCACTTGTTGAGCGCCCTCAGGAGTCAGCACAGACAATTATTCCTCGGAAACGCCGCAGTGTTCGCGGATACGAAATCATAGTGGAATGTCAGCAAATCGAGATCGTCGGCTCTTCAGCATTGGCGTGTGATTTAACCCAAGGATTATAAGGCGCCACACAACTACCGGAACGACTTAGCGGTAGCTCACATAGTGTTGATCGACGGCCTGTTCCAATGCTCTTGCAAAAGTCGGCCACGCGCAGGAGGAATCCTGTTGGCTGCAATCTGGCAGGTAGACTGGGATGCGCTGTGGAGGATCGGCGAGCGTGAGGGTGGAAGCGGACCTCATCTGTTCGAGGGTTTGAGCGGAGTAGTAGGTTCGTACAGAGTAGCTTCCTGTTGCGCGTGTCTTCCAGAGTTCAAATATGAGCACTCCACCAGGAGGGGTATCGTCACGGCGACCATCAACAATCCAGGTTAGATTCAGCAGGCCGGCAATATTCGTCAGGTTCGTGTCATGTCCAATCAAGAAAAGGGCGCGGTCAGCGGGTGCATTGGGCGCACCTGAAACCGGCTTGCCGGTGACTGACTGCTCTATGGATCTGCGGATATGGTCAAGCAGATTGGAAGCCTGCATCCGGGCAATTGCCTTGGTGCGTTGTGCAAAGTCTGATGCAGCAGTGTGAAGGTCGATGAGGGTGCGGAGATTTTCTCCGCTGACGCAACCCCATCCAACATTGGAAGGGTCCATTCCCTGCGTGTATTCCAGTAGCAGGTTCTCAGTAAGTGTGGCCGAAGTACTCAATGGCCCACGCAACTCTGCGAGGCGGTCTCCTTTTCCTTGGAGCAATTTTGTAGGAATGTCGAAGAGAGACGTACGCGGAATCTCCCGCGATGCGGGCGGTCCACAGGTTGCCAAAAGCTTGTCGAACGTGGCGAGTTGCATACGGTAGGCGTTGGTTAGATTCTTTGCATCGCCACCAATGCGTCCTGCAATGGCAGCGGTCGCCAGCGCTGAGTCAGGCTCTCCTACACCGGCGGGAATGGAGTGAAAGAGCGGATCATCGGTTCCCTCTGGCAGAGCCTGAACTTCCATCTTGCATCCTGGAAATAGTCCTGCAGCTAAAGCTCTGCCGGTTTCGCGGGTGCGCTGATCGGAGTCCGCGTGAATGGTAACGTGCACGGCATCCTCGCATCCGGTTGCGCTAAGCAGTCCCTGGCTGGCCAGTTGCATCCGATCATAGGAACCAAAGAGTTCCATCAGCCGGTAGCCATGCGCGGTGAGATAGCCTGGGGCAACGTCCCACGCTGGCCATGCAGCAAAAGAGTAGGGATTGTATTGTTCCGGTTTTCCCGTTGGCGATCGAACCCCATGACGGCTTACGTACACCACAAACTTCAGATCAGTATCCTGGCCGGTAGTGGCAGTGGATGCCGTTTGCGCAGTCATGAATGAGGCGATCAACAAGAATAGACAGGCTATGAATAACGTCCGACGCGTCATACAACTCCTAGGGGGAATAATCGGTTGGTGACTCAAAGAACAAGTGCACAGAAAGCAGTGGAGAAGAAGAAGGAGACCACATGCATTGTAAGGCATGTGCTCCGCCTAATGATGATCGGTTGAGGCTTAACGCGCCGGTCCAAACGTATAGCGGAGACCTCCGCCGTAAGTAGGACGGTAGTACTCGCGCTGGTTCACGAACTGCTTGCTTCCCTGGTAGAAGCCGAAGACGGAGTTCTGGAGGTTGAGCCCGTAGGCCATAAGGGTGAGGCCGCGGCCGAGCCGGAAGCTACCCTGCGCATCAAGTTGCTGATGCGGCATGGTGTAGATGTCGCCCGCCGGCCCTTTGGGGCCAAGTGCAGCGGGATCAGTGGTGGCGCCGGGAACCCAGTAGTAGCTGTAAATGCTGGCCCCCGTGTAGTTGTAACCGACGCGCAATGACATACGCCTGGTGTCATAGGTCGGGCTCAGGTTCCAGCTATTCGGAGTCTGCCGCTGCAGAGTTGGGGAATCGGGACGCCCCGGAAGGCCCTTCTCCTGCGAGTTGGTATAGGTGTAGTTGGCGGAAACTCCCAAACCCTTTAGCACGCCGGGAAGATGGCTCCAATGCTGCTGGTAACTGACTTCGAAGCCATACAGGTAAGCGTTCTGACCATTGGCATACATGGTGATCTTATCGCCAGAGCCGTTGTATTGCTGGATGACCGGCTGCAAGCTGGCCGGAACATCAGAGGCAGGGAGGTTTGTGAGTTCGACTTGAGGAGCATTCAACTGCTTGAAGAAGAATCCCGCCTGAAACATACCGAGCGGATGTAAGTACTGTTCAAAAAGCAGGTCATAGTTATTAGCATGCTCAGGCTTAAGGGAAGGGTTACCGATGGAGAGCGCGGTGGGGCTGGCCGTGGTGTCTTCCGTTGCATAGGGAACAAGTTGGTAGGGATCAGGACGTGCGACTCCACGGGCATAGACGGCACGCAGGACCGAATCATGAGCAAGTGAGTAACGCAATTGGATACTGGGAAGAACATCCAGGTAAGAGGGGTTATTGATTACAGGTGTTTCCGTACCGCAACCCAACGGGCATGGGCTATTCGGAGCGCCAGCCGGAATGAGGGTGACGTTGTAGCCGAAGGTGTCCATCTGCGTCTGTTCAAAGCGCACACCGGTCTGCACATGCAATTTTCCGATGTCGATGGTATTCATCACATACCCGGCGGTGATGCGCTCGACGGTGTGGAAGATGTTGGGATAGGTATCCGCCGCGGTCTTAACTGGATCCAAGTTTGCAGCGAGGTTACCGACTACGTAGTTTTGAGCGGTATAGAAATCAGATACAGGTCCAAACTGTCCGCCAAAGTACTTGCCTCCGGGATTGTAGTTGTGGTTATCGAAGGTTCCCTGTAGCGCGCTCATTAAGAGAGCGGGATCGGTCTTGGAAAAACCATCGTAGACGGTTTCCGTGGCATCCTGAGTCTTGTGGCCATTGCGAATTTTGAATCCGGCCTCGAAGGTTCCAAAATGCCCGCCCGCGTAGTAGTTCCGCGCATACGAGGCAGCCGCGGACAGATTGAGATCAGAGGTCAAGCCCTTGGAAGTGGTCAGATCCTTGAGCACCCACAAGGATGAATTGAGCAGTGGAGATCCCGCCTGGTCACATATTCCGAAGCTTGGTGCGTAGAGGTTGGTCTGTGTGCTTGGATTGTAGTTACATTTCTCCTTCGGTCCGAGCCAGGAAAAATCGGCCTTGGGGTTACCCGCAGAGTCGACCTCGTAAGAGCGCGCCGCGGCGATCTCCCAAGTCAACCAGGAGTTTTTTTGTACGTGCCTGCCGCCCATTGAGATGCTGCCAACAGAGGCATTCGGGCGTTTGCTGGAAGTGTAGAACTTGGGGCTAGGCGAGTTCGCCGTGAGACTTGGATAGATATATTGGCTGGGGGCGCAGGTGACGGCTCCCCCGGGGCACGTGATGCCCGTGGATTGCGGGCCGTAGTACCACTTATCGCCCCAGTCTTTGAGATCAGAGAAGAGGCCATGGGCGTAGATACTGTTGTTATCGTTGAAGCGATAGTCGGTGCTGCCGCTAAACCCGTAACGCGTGCGGTAGTAACGATACTCGCGGATGGTGTTGCTGTCATAGAAGGGCTGAGCCATCGTGGAGAGGGGATCAAGGCCGGGCTGGATGTTGTCGATGCCGCGTCCGTTGTAGTCCCAGGTTCCGCCGAAGAGGATGCCAAGCTTCTTATTGGTGCCGAACCGTTTGCCGAAGACGCCACCGAACTGTGATGCGGCGCGGCCATCGAGAATCGGCGTGTAACCGCCGTTGCCGTAGATGGAGAAGAGCGGCTGGTCGCTGGCATTTTTGGTGCGCAGGTTGACGGAGCCGCCGATCCCGTCGGCATCCTGATTCGCGGATAGTGTCTTGTTGATCTCAACGGCTTCCACAAGGTCGGAGGGAATCACGTCGAGACGGATCTGACGCACGCCGGGTTCAGGAGATGGAATGGTGATGCCATCAATCGTGGTGTTGGAGAGACGTGGTTCGGTGCCGCGAATGTCAACATAAACGCCTTCACCCTCGATGCGTTCAAGCACAACTCCGGGAAGGCGACCGAGGGCGTCAGCCACGTTGGCGTTAGGAAGGCTTGTGATAACCTCGGCGGGCAACACGTCGAGCAGGTTGTCAGCCGCGCGTGTCTGGTTGATGGCGTCAGCTTCTCCGTGAGCGCGCTCGGCGGTCACTGCAATTTCCTCACTCTTGGATGCCACTTCAAGCTTCAGCGCAAGGTCGAGAGTTTTTCCAGCGACCACGTTGATCTCTTCATTGTGGGTCTTGAAGCCGATATAAGTAATTACAAGTGTGTACTCGCCGGCGGCAATGTCACGTAGCGCGAATTCGCCCTGATTGTTGGCGCTGGCGACAATTCCCAACTGAAGCAGCTCGATTCGCGCTCCTTTCAGGACCGATCCGGTGTTGTCCTCGATGGTGCCCGAAATTGCGCCTTTGCCCGATTGAGCAAAAGCGGGCAAAGTAAATACGGTCAGGCCAAACAACAGCCAGCCGATCATGTGAGCCGTCCAGGCCCGTCTGATTGCGAACATAGTGCCACTCTCCTGAAAAGTTGCAAGGTTCCTGCACACAGGCAGGCCGATGGATTACGTGCGCAGTATGGCAAGGCAATCTGATGGCAATCTAAGGAAAGCTTCAGGCATCGGCTGTATTCACCGAAAATTCACGAGGCAAAGCTAGAATAAGTTCAATGCGGATTTTAATCGTCGAGGATAAACGCAGCCTGGCCGAGCACCTGGGGCGCGCACTGGAAGGCGAAGGCTATACCGTTGGATTTGCTTTCGACGGCGAAGAAGGATTGCGTCTCGGTAGGAGTTGCGAGTTTGATGTGATCATTCTGGACATTATGCTGCCCAAGATGGATGGATTCACAGTGATACGGAAGCTGCGTGACGAGCGTGTGCGCACACAAGCCATCATTGTTTCCTCGCGCGATTCGATGCGCGACGTTGTATACGGGCTGGATGCTGGAGCCGATGATTATCTGACAAAACCTTTTGCGCTTGACGTATTGCTGGCAAAAGTGCGGGCGGCTGTGCGCCGGGTTCCGGAGCCCATGTCACAAGGGTTGCAGTTCGAAGATCTGATTCTCCGTTCCAATCAGTACGAGTTACAACGCGGTGATCGCGTGGAGACACTGACGCGCACGGAATGTGCTTTGCTGGAGTCTCTGATGCGGCGGGCTCGCACGGTCGTCCCTCACGGCGTGCTCATCGAAGAAGGCTGGGGTTCCGATTGTGATGTGAGCTTTGACAGCCTCTACATGTTTATTCGCGCGCTTCGCTCCAAGATTACGCACCAGGGGGAGCCGGAGCTGTTGTATACCGTCCGCGGCGTCGGCTATTCGCTGCGAGGCGAGTCCTGCTAATGCGCCGCTGGTCGATTTCCTTACGATTGACGCTCTGGTTCGGAGGCATATTCTTCCTGGGTTGGCTGCTGTTTGGCACTGCGATGTGGTTCAACCTGCAAAGTACATTGACCGGGGAACGTTTTCAAACACTCTCCCGCCGGGTGGATCGATTGCAGGATCTTTTGCGCAAAACTCAGGGCGAGAACGAAGAGGATCGCCACCAGGATCTTCAGGACTTTGCCCGCGCCACAGGAAATGGCCTGAACGAAGTATTTCGCATCGACGGCACTCGCGCCTATCCATCCCCTTCGCCTGCTGCGCGGGCTTTCCCGTGGCCCACAGTGAAGAGCGGCGATGCAGGGCGCTTCCTGCGCATGTCATCGGCAGGACAGACCTACTGGGTTCTAGTGAGGCCATTCTCTCTTGGGAATCAGCCACTCTATCTGATGGCGGCGGCGCCCGAGGCTGGAAATCTGCTGGTGCTAAATCGCTTCCTGGTCGGACTGCTCGCCTCCGCGCCGATACTGCTTCTGATCTCCTCAGCTGGCGGCTATTGGGTAGGCCGGAAAGCGCTGAAGCCTGTGGATAGAATCACGTCCACGGTGCAATCGATCAGCATACGAAGCCTTTCCGAGCGATTGCCCGTGGCCGACACAGGGGATGAGTTGCAAAGACTCGCTGAAACCTGCAATGCGATGCTGGCCCGCCTGGAATCGTCGGTGAATCGGATCAAGCAGTTTACGGCCGACGCCTCGCATGAGCTCCGCGCTCCGCTATCGTTCACCAGGACGGTGGCGGAAGTTGCCCTGAGGAATCCGCAAGTCGATCCTGAGAGCCGCCGGGCCTTTGAAGAGATCGTTGACGAAGGAGCGAAGGCCGCTCTGCTGTTGGGAGATATGCTCACCCTGGCTCGGGCTGACTCAGATTATTCCGACGTGCTTTGGGAGCCGGTTGATCTGAGTGCCGTCATTGACAACGTATGCGAGAAGGCTCGCCCATTGGCAGACGAGCGAGGACTTGTTTTGTCAGTTTCCCTCGGCACCGAGCAGCAAGTGGATGTCATGGGAGACTTCCCGACTCTCCGCAGGCTCCTCTGGATACTTCTGGACAATGCGCTGAAATATACTCCAGCGCCGGGACAGATTGATGTAACTCTAACCACGAGCCCAGGGCAGGCAAAGGTCTTAGTGCGCGATAGTGGGATGGGCATCACAAAAACCGATCTGCCTTTTATCTTCGATCGTTTCTATCGAGCCGATCCGTCCCGCAGCCAAGTGGAAGGAAGCGGACTCGGATTGGCCATCGCCAAATGGATTGCTGAGATGCACAGCGCCAACCTCTCGGTAGTCAGCGAGGTAAACAAGGGAACAACCTTCCAGATTGTATTTTCACCGATTGATTTAGGTGTGATTTGATCCATAGCTTTTCACTTGGACCGAAATGGACTGGGCAGCTGATTTTGGCCCACTGTTTACGCGGTTCCCCAGGACGACATGCCCGATCAACCCTCCAAGGTGTGGCTTGCAGGAGTCCGTCCTCGAACGCCATTCTTTCAGAAGAGTCCAATCAGTGTTTCGCATCACGGCGATTTCTACGAGGCACGGATCGACCTTGGGACAATCCAGCCTGGGATTACCGAGTTTTCACCGAAACCGATCTTCATTAGGGCGCCAAAACCATTCGACATCAGTCTGGAATCAGTTCTCTCTGGAGACAACGTAAACATTCCGAGCCACCTGTTTCTTGTTCCTCCTGAGTGATTGGGAACTTCCTATCTATTTGGATAGGAGGTCTGGGATGATTGGGCTTTCGCTGTAGCAGGTAAGAAGTTGAAGAGCAGATCTCATTCGCCGCCCGCCGCCGCGCCCTTGAGGGGCGCTCGCCACAAATCAGGATGCCGGGATTGCGCAGGATATCGGGGTAGTGCGGCACTGCTGCTCTGGTTGTCGTGAGGTGTTTCCTGCCGTGAGGGCTGTCGCCGAGGTACTGCTGCCAATTGATTCTCGAGCGGTTCGGATGGAGTTGGATATCCGGAGATTCAAAATGCAAAAGTGTTGTAAGGTATGCGGCAAGAAAGTCTCAGGTGTCAACACGTACTGTAATGCTTGCCTGAACGACCCTACGTCTTTGAAGCAGGTGATGGCTCTGTCCGACAGAAATTTATGGCATCAAGAAAGGCTCGCGGAAATCCGATGTCTCTCGTGCAGCGGATTGCTGCTTCGTCTTCATGGTTGAGTATCTTGCTTGAGATTCTGTAGAAAGCATTCACGAACGACGCGAATGGCCAACTACGTGCATCAGCAAGCAGTATGCTGCACATCGACATAGAGGAGCGCCTCGGCATTGGATTGGTATTTACCCTCAAAGGGGAGCTCTCCGGTGCGCACGCCTTTGAACTCGTGGCCCGATGGAAAGAGGTAAGACGAAATTGCCACGGCAAAGTTTGCGTCGTGGATCTGTCCGCCGTAGGTGAGATGGACGACGCGGGCGAGGGCGCAATTTGCGCCCTCGCCCACGACGGTGTGCGCTTCCTTGCGCGCGGCCCAATGCTGGGCCCCGTGATTGATGTGGTCTGCAAGGCGAGCGTACAGGCTTCGCAGGTTGGCGGCGCAGGCTTTAGGTCCATGGTGTTCAATGACTAAGTCCGGCATCCTCGACCGGGATTTCACAAGACGGCTGCGACTCCCTTACGCCCTATCAGAAGTCGCTTCGCATTTCTCGCGGCAAATATCCTCGCTTAGATCCGTACGTTCTCCGCATCCTCACGTAGTGAAAGACAAAAAAGACCCGCGATCTAAGCTGCGGGCCGAGTCGTACGCACAGGAGGTTAGAGAACAAGCTTTGCAAAATTGAGATTGTTAGCTGATGCTCGTCTTTGCGACGATCAATGCGTCCAGTGCCATTGCCCCCTGCCCCTCTGCGTACACCAACACTGGATTGATATCGATCTCCTGAATGGCCGGTTCCGAACAAATGAATGCTCCCAGGCGCTGAATGAGCTCGGCTGCTGCTTTTACGTCCACTGTCGGCGATCCACGGAACCCCCTGAGCAGAGCCGCGCTTTTCAATTGATACATCTCGTCCATAATGGCTTGCACCGGAAGGTCTGGCGGCAACAAGCGCACATCGCCAATAGCCTCCGCCAAGACTCCGCCGAAACCAACCAGCAGCGCCGGACCCCAATCCTCGTCATTTTTTACACCCACGATCAGTTCCAAACCGCGGGCTCCCATCTTCTCGACCAATGCACCATCCAAAATGAGCCCCGGACGGGCGCGCGCGATGTTGTCATACAACTGCTTCCAGCCGGCCTCAAGAGCATCTTCATCCTTGATATTGAGGATTACGCCTCCGATGTCGCTCTTATGCGTAAGTGTTACCTCTTGAGCCTTGAGCACAACTGGGAAACCGATGCGTTCTGCAATCTCCCCTGCCTGTTGCAGGGTAGTCGCTAGTCCACCGGCGGGAACCGGGATGCCAATGGAGGCCAACAACTCCTTCCCCTTGTACTCCGTCATAGTTCCGCTCATTAACAGCGGGCTTGGCGGCAGCAAAAGCGGAGCACCCGTCTGCTTCCTTGCTTGCTTGGCGGCAAAGGTCGTGACCAGGCCGAGCGCGCGAAACGCCCGTTCCGAGGTAGGAAAGAACGGAACTCCCAGGGAGCGGAGCTCTTCGATGTGCTCGCGGATGCATGCGCGCGGATTTTCCGTACCTTCATCCAATGCCGCAAGAATCACAGGCTTTTTGGTTTTGAGCGTCCGAAGTGTCTCGCTAATGATGGGGAACTTCAGGTCGTTACCAGGTCCGTCGGCCAAGATCAACCCGAGTACCAGGCTTCCATAGCGGTCGTCAGAAAGAAACGCCATCATCGGCTTTCGGTAGAGTTCCCCGTCGTTCATCGCCTGTCCCGTCACATCCAATGGATTGCTCGGCGGGATGAACTCAGGAAGCGCCTCGAGCAGCGCGGTCCTGGCGGTGTCACTGAGTCCCGGTAGTGCCAGCCCGATCGACTCGCAGAAATCCAGTGCCAGCGCTTTGAATGCGCCGGATTCCGCGATCACCGCGGCGCCGCCCTGCGGCAGGGAGGGACACACGCTCAGCAATTGGGCAACGTCTACCAACTCTTCGACAGTGTCGACAACCACGACCCCGGCATCTTCCACCTTGGTGCGCATGACTTTGTAGTCATTGACCATGGCGCCGGTATGAGTGGCCGCCGATTCGCGGGCGGCACTGCTGCGGCCGGGATGAAGCAGCACGATGTGCTTACCAAGCTGTTTGGCCCTGCGAACCAATTTCAAAAACTTCTGTGGCTGCCGGAACTGCTCGATCAACAGAACGAGCACGCTCGTCCGATCATCCTCGATCAGGTACTCGACAAAGTCTTCCGCGCTGTTGGCTGCTTCGTTGCCGGTTGATACCGAATAGGACATAGCGACCTTGTGGGTTCTCAGGCTCACTCCAAGCACTGTCGCCATGGCGCCGCTCTGGGAGACCATCGCGATGCCGGCCTTTTCTGTTAGCCTCTTCGCGTCATTCATCATGAAGGTCAGCGGCGTGCCATCAACGAAATTCACCATTCCCAGGCAGTTCGGTCCCTCAATCGCCATGTTGTGCTCGCGCGCAATGCGGCCGATCTCTTCCTGCTCGAGACGGCCCTCCGGCCCGTTTTCCGCGAAGCCAGCGGAAAAGATAATTGCGCTCCTTACATTTCGCCGCGCACAGCTACGGAGTGCCTCC
>Ga0302189_10001702_pt1 | contig 18174 bp, 17 predicted proteins | sample II_Bog_E2_2_FD_194551 | JGI IMG/M metagenome (GOLD analysis project Ga0302189, IMG submission 194551) | Peat permafrost microbial communities from Stordalen Mire near Abisko, Sweden - II_Bog_E2_2 | ecosystem: Environmental > Terrestrial > Soil > Wetlands > Peat | place: Sweden: Abisko...
TGCGGCTGCCAACAGGGGCTGGATGTCAGAAAAATATCTTCCCCCGGCAGGTCAGGAGAAGTGTTTTTTCTTGACATCCCCTTTTATAGAACCCGCCCATGGGTTTCGAGGTCGAGGGCCGGCGGTTCGATCTCACCCCAGAAACTACTTTCGGACTAATGGGCTCCGATTCCACATCTACCGCAGGCCCTCGGCGCGAAGTCCTTCGGATCGGCGTATATGTCCAGGTGGCCGGCAGTGAGCCCGGCCCATTCGAGCCCATCAAGGCCACAACCGTCCTGATCCGCGACGACTGGGACAGAAAGCTCTCCGGAATCGGTGTCATCACGAGGATCCTCTCTCCTGCACCTATGGGGGTCTTTGAGGCCGACGGCTATCTCATACGCATCACGCCATCCACCGAGCTCTCCTTTCTGGGGGACCTCAGTTCCCTCGACGCGGTCTCTGCGAACACCTGGCTCCATTTCAGCGGCAAGCGCGGCAAAGACGGAATTCTCGACGCAGCCAAGGCGCAGTTCATCCCCGCCAAACCTACACAGTTCAAGGCCGTCAAGGATCTTGAGATCCCTACGGTCAAAACCCGCCCCGCCGGCGCCAAAGACACTGCCATGACCAGCAAGGCCACGGGCACCCCCGCGGCCCCAGACGACGGCGCGGCGCTTCTACAGGACGAGCAGCTCAAGATCGGTCTCGGCCGCTGGCACACGCTTCCCGCCGACCAGCCGCTGCAACAGCGTGTGCATCGTATCGGCATGTCCCTCGTGCCCGCCTACCAGCGCGCCATGGCCGACGACGACCCATCCAAAATCCACTTCCGCTTCTTCGGTGTCGACAACAACAAATTGCGTGGCGAGGCCTGCCTGCTGGATGGCGCGGTGCTCGTTTCCAAACAAACCATCGAGCGGCTCAGCAACGACGATCAACTTGCTGCCGTCGTCGCCGACGGGGTTGCGTGCAATTTGCAGAGGCAGGCTGCGCGCAGGGTCCTGACAATGCGCAAGGAGATCGCGCTCGATGTCGCCGGTGCGTTTGTCCCGGGAGTAAGTTTGGCCGCAATGTTTGTTCCCGGAGTGTCCACGAACAACCAGGAGGCCACCATGCAAGAGGAGCGGCTCCGCATCGCCCTTGCCCTCATGAACGATGCCGGCTACGATCCCTGGCAGGCGCCTGAGGCCTGGCGCCTCCTCGAGCCCAAGAAGCTTCCAGCAAATCTCGCCTCGGTTAAATACCCCGATACCAGCTGCTATCAGATCGGGATACTGAATCTGCAGTATGCGCGAAAATAGAGCGCTAGCGGCTATGCTGCGCGAAGGCAGCGAGGGCTTCCTCGGGCTCGGGGCGGACGCGGAAGTCGGCGTGGGCCTCGGCGAAGAGGACGCGCCCGGCGGGACTTATTACATAGGTTGCCGGGAGAGGCAGCCGCCAGCTCGATTCGCCATTCACAAAGGGAATGTTGATGAGGATGGACAGGTAGTGTTCACGCAGAACTTCGGGGACGGTGTAGGCGAGGCCGAATTTCTCTGCCAATGCGCAGCCGGGGTCGGAGAGCAGAGGGAAGGGAAGCGAGTGCTGGCCGGCCATGAAGTCGCTCTGCCGCTCGGTCTGCGGGCCGATGGCCACCATCAGCGCCTCATGCTCGCGGAGTTTGCCATAGAGGTCGCGCCAGGTCTCTAGCTCGGTGACGCAGTAAGGGCACCAGCGGCCGCGAAAGAACTTGATGACCAGGGGCCCAAGGGCGAGCATATCTTGAGAGCGCACCAGTCGCCCGGTGGCGTCGTATAACTCAAACTCCGGGGCCAGCGCGCCCACAGGCAGAATGCGCTCTTCGATGCCGGAGGCGAATAACTCTTCGACCGCCCGTTCGCTGACAGCCAGCCGCTCCGCCTGCACAAGCTGGCGTGTCTTCGCGGTGATCTCGTCGAGTTGGTCTTGGAGGGTGGTCATTCGTTCGCGGATACGGCTCTCTCTATTGTGCACCACGGGAAGGCGTTCTCTGTGTAGCCAGCGTGAGTACCCCCCCCGGTATTCTGGATGCAAATTCCTTTCTTTCAACGAGTTACGGGATGGGTTGTGCTGCAAAATCCTCATTCTGAAGGGGTTATCTGCAGAATCCTGACACTAAAGGAGTTAGGCGGCGGTTTCCGTCTCGGTGCGGAATTCTGTGGCCGATTCCGCGAAGACAAGGCCAACTCTCTGCGTGGCTTGTGGGACCGTACTCAATTCAAATCAAATTATGCGCTGTGGGCAGATAATTATGCGCAAAATGAGCAGTGATTTTTCAGTTAGCCCGCCTTCGCACATTTGATTGAGGTCCCGGGGTCTTTGGAATGTGTTACCGGGTGCAGGCGGTGGGTTGGCGTGAAGGAGATTGGGGGCGCTTGGGTATGAAATCCAAGAATCCGCGCTCTTCGCCGTTGTGGGCTGAAATCTGAAGAATGCCGCCGAGCGCGCGGAAACTTTCCCGGTAGCGGCCAATTTTCACACTTGCTTTAGGGTATTGGGTACAGACAATCCATGCGCTGATTGTTTGGCCTGGTTCGCATTCCTTATGAGATCGCCAGAAAGTTCGGGTTGACTCGACCTGCGTAATCGCATGGTCAACGTCTCCACCCTTCAGTTCGACAATCACATCCACAGACCTCGCCAGAGAAACGACAAAATCCGCGGCTCGCTGGCCGACTGGCGCGAGACAACCGTCCATCCGGATGCGGCGGACCATTTTCCGCTCGCCATTCAGGAGAACAGCACTCATTCCCGTCCCCGGATCGTGGACCTTGACCTTTGAATGGCGAATTTCTTCGATGCACCTATTGCTGGTCTTGGCCTGCTTACCCGCCATACTGGATCTCCAGCAACTGTCCGAATTCCTCTGCAATATCGCTAGAGACGTCGTCGAGATAATCGCCGTCGATTTGGCCGGTATCCTTGTCGAAGATACTTTTCAGCACACCGTTCTCGATCTTGTACGCGGCAAAGTCAGAGTTCTTGATCCAGTATTTTTCGGCGATAGTCTTCTCAACCGCAGCGTGATGTTCGGCGCTCTGAGCACCCACTTTGCCAGCCTTCAGCAGGTTTCCAAAGGCCGAAAGGATGTAGGGACTGTGGGTGGTGATGGCGTACTCAATCCAAAGTGACTTTTGAGACGCAAGCCAAGCGAACAATTTGACTAAGTCATTTTGTGTGGTGGGAAAAACACTCGATTCCGGTTCTTCAATGTAAACCATTCCAAAAGGAGGCACGGGCATTGTCGGGATATCAGGATACCGCGCCCTTCGGGATAGCTGACTGAGCGAATTGATCAGCGGCAACAGTTCTTGTGTACCGGACGACAGAATCTCAAACGGTCTACGGCGCGAGTCTTCAGATGATTCGAAAACTAGTCTTCCACTTTCAGCAATCACACGTCCCTTAATAACTTGGGTCGCCATCTGCCCAAACTCGTAGAGAACAGGTTGTTCGGTTTCATAAGACTCGCGAAGAGCTTTGTAATCAGCATCGAATACCGTTGCGTATAGCTGTGTGATCCAATCAACATTCTTGGTAGATAGCGCAGCCAACGCACGATTTGGCGTCGAATAGAACGAACGGCCTGTTGGAATATAAACGGAGTCCTCTATGATCGGCGGACCGGCGAGTGTTACTCCTTGGCTCTCGATCTGCTTTCTGATCCGCGAGGGCACAACCACTCGCAATCCCTTTGGCCCCTTGTTCAGCCAGTTAGCATACTCGTTGTCAAAAGGCGTTCCAAAATCAAAGTGTGGCGGCTCATGCGGCCTGTATTTCTCTGCTAACAGAGTGAAACTTTCCATCGTATATTCAATCTTGAATTGCTGACCGGACCAGCTACTCTCCGGAAATCTCGCCTGAAACTCCTCGTTGATTTTGTGCATAAGCACTCCTTGCGGCAAATTGCTCATGACACATTCCTCGACAAATTCCGGGACTACCTGGCCAAGGAAAAATGCGAGCTTGCACAGAAGACTCTTTCCGCTGGATTGGGGGCCGATGAGGACGGTGATCTTGCCGAAGTCTAGCTCGGCTTCTTTGATGACCGAGAAGTTCTTGACCGTCAGCTTGCGCATCGCGTCCTCCTTTGTCTTGAGCACCGTCCCTACAGGACTCCACCTTCAGGTTAATCATCTTACCCCACGCTGAAGCGCGGGGCTAACTAATACTGCGCCTACGGCGCGGCAAGACTCTACATCGTTTGGCACGAATAGACTCATGCTCTTTACTAAACACTACCGCCCGAAGCGTTGTTTGCCGCCCATGCCCATGGCGCCTAAGCCGCCTCGCATCATTTTGGCGCCTAGGCCGCCTTTGCCCATCTGCTTGAACATCTTGGCCATCTGGGCGTATTGGCGGAGGAGATTGTTGACGTCTTGCACCTCGGTGCCGCTCCCCTTTGCGATGCGCTTGCGGCGGGTGCCGGAGATGATTTCGTGGTTGCGGCGCTCTTTGGGAGTCATCGAGTTGATGATCGCCTCAAGGCGCGTGAATTGTTTCTCATCGACGTTCTTCGAGGCCTGCTGAAGACCGGCGAAGGGGCCGACCGAGGGCAGCATCTTCAAAATGCTCTCCATCGACCCCAGCTTCTTGATCTGCTGCAACTGGTCGCGGAAGTCTTCGAGCGAGAAGCCATCGCCGAGCAAGGCTTTCTTGGCCAGGTCTTCGGACTTCTTGCGGTCGAGCGAGGATTCGGCCTTCTCGATGAGCGACATCATGTCGCCCATGCCGAGGATGCGGCCTACGATGCGGTCGGGATGGAAGGGCTCGAAGGCGTCGGGCTTTTCGCCCACGCCGATGAACTTGATGGGCTGGCCGGTGACGTGGCGAATCGACAGGGCCGCGCCGCCGCGTGCGTCGCCATCCATCTTGGTGAGCACAACGCCGGTGAGGCCGAGCCGCTTGTGGAAGTCGGCGGCGGAGTTGACGGCGTCCTGGCCGGTCATGGCGTCGGCGATAAACAAAATCTCGCTGGGGTTGAGGAGTCTTTTCAGCCGCTCCATCTCCGTCATCAGCTCTTCGTCGATGTGCAGGCGACCGGCGGTGTCGACGATGAGCGTGTCGCAGCCCATGTTGCGGGCCTCGCGGCGTGCTTCGCCAGCCAGACGCTCGACGAGCGCCGAGCCGGCCTTCTCGCCTTTCTGGTCGCCTTCGTAGAGGCGGACCTCGACGGACTTGGCGACGACCTTGAGCTGTTCGCGCGCAGCCGGGCGATAGACGTCGACCGAGACGAGCATGGGCCGGTGGCCTCCTTTTTTGAGCCAGGCGGCAAGCTTTCCCGCAGTAGTCGTCTTGCCGGAGCCTTGCAACCCGGCCATCAAAATGACCGATGGCGGCTGCGAGGCGAACTTGAAGCGGGCCGTGTCTTTGCCGAGCAGCGTGATCAGTTCGTCGCGAACGATCTTGATGACCTGTTCGGAGGGCGAGAGGGCGGTGAGCACCTCGGTGCCCACCGCCTTGACGCGGATCTGCTCGATCAGTTCGGTGACGACGTTGAGGTTGACATCGGCCTCGAGCAGGGCGACGCGAATCAAGCCCAGGGCTTCGGCGATGTTCACTTCAGTGAGCGTGCCCTGGCCGCGGAGGGTTTTGAAGGCGCGCTGGAGTTTGTCTGTAAGGGTTTCAAACATAGGTCAATTTCAAGTGTATCGCCTTCCTGCGCAACCTGCGGTGGGGCGTACTGCTCGCTCATCGCTCGCGGGAGGTTCGCGGATTCCCAGGTCCCCAAATGCGAGGGACCTGGGGCACCCTGAGTTCGTGGATTCCCACCCATTCGCCAGAAGAAAGCGAATGGATGGGGCACCCAGTCTTCGAGAGCTGTTTAACCTGTCTTGACGGGCGAATGAGTCGAAGGCGATTCAGGCGGTGCGGGCGAGGGTCAGGGCGGTGATGTCATCATCCTGGCCAAAGGCTTCGGCGGCGTGGGCGATGGCTTCGGCGGGCTGGATGCTGAGGGCGGCGGTACGGTCAAAGCCAAAGAGCGCGCCGGCCTTGTCGCGGGCCTCGACAATGCCGTCGGTGAGCAGGGTGAGTTGCTGGCTCGGGCCTAGTTGGAAGGTGGATTCAACGTAAGCTGTTGCGGCGGAGAGGCCCAGAGGCAGGCCATTCTGGAGAGGGAGTTCAATTCCCGCAAGGTAAGGGGAGAGATGGCCAGCGTTGGCAATTGTGAGTTTGCCGTCCTTGTCGACTCGCAGAACGAGGCAGGTGGTGAAGCCGCCGCAACTGCGAGTGAGCATGCGCTGGTTCATAGCGGACAGGATCTCGCCTGGGCTTTCGGTGTAGTGAGCCAGAGTCCGCACTGTTCCCACGAGCAGGGAGACGGTCATGGCCGCGGGCATGCCTTTTCCGCTTACGTCGCCGATGACCAGCAGCACTCCGCCGCCCTGGAGCGGCAGGATCTGGAAGAAGTCGCCGCCTACCTCGCCCGCCGGCTTGTAGACGCTTTGCAGCACGAAACCGGGGACGGTGGGGATTTCGTCGGGAATGAGCATTTGCTGCACCATGCGCGCGGCTTCCAGTTCGGCCTCGGCACGGTTGCGCTCGCGGGCTATGCGGACGGTGCGCTGGACGAGGAAGATCAAAATGGCAATGTAAAAGGCCAGGTCGCCCAACTTATAGAAATCGATGTTATAGCTTCCGACGGGAAGGACAAACGGCAGATAGCGCTCCAGTGAATCGAAATGCGCGTACTGCACCACGCTGCGCAGGAAGCTCCAGTAGTCGGCGAAGCAGCCGAGGAGAATTGCCGGCAGCAGCAGGAGAGCTTCGCGGTTTCCGCGACGCCAGCCCTGGATCAAAAGCAACGGCAGAACAATTTTCATCAGTAGCACTGGGAAAAAGAACCCCACAAAATAGCTGCGGTCGGAGATAAGTCCCGCTCCGTGCAGGGGAAAGATGAGGAAGGCGATGAAGGAGACAACTTCAAGTGCGAGAAGCCAGCGCGAACGCCGCAGATGCAGCACCAGGCGAACGAACTCAATCAGAGCGACCATCTCCACGCCTAGAACGACATACTGGGCATAGTAGGCTGCAAAGGAAATGTAGTTCAGATTGAACCAGACCAGCATGGCTGCCACAACGCTGGAGGCAAGCAGGCAGACGGCGATGGCCAGATACTCCATTTGACTGCGGAGTGCAAAGAAGAGGGCCAATGCAATCAGGGCGGCAATCAGGGCCAGGCCGCTGAGCAGGGCTGCCGGTCCTGCCGAGTGGGCCACGACATAACTCGAGAAGAAGGGTGCGGACTTTTCACTGAGGAGATAGACGGAGTTGGAAGTGAGAGGAGTGCTGATGGCGAGAGCCTTGTTGGTGCCCCAGGTGGTGGCGCAGCGAATGGCCAGAACCAGGTCGGCCCGATTGGCGAGCAGGCTGCCGGGGATGGAATAGGTGACCAGCGCTCTTTGAGACGAGAGTCGAGTTCCCGTAGTGTTATCGCTGCCGCCGAGAAGAACGCCATTGGCGTAGACCTTGTAGAATCCTGTGACGCCGATGATCCCAACCGTCAGTTCGGGCGCGCCGGAGCGCAGGTGAATGTGGATGCGGTACCAGACAAAGGACACATCGCGGACGCCGTGGTCGGTCAGTCGCTCGTCGGTCGAGACGGTCTTCCAGGCGCTGTCGTCGAAGGCTGGCGAGGCCCATGCCGGGTTGTCTCCGGCGGCGAAAAGCCAGTTTGGGCCGACGGGGACATAGTCGCCGAATTGGCCGGCATCGAAGTTGCGGGGATCGGTCGCGGCAGACTGGGGCGCCGCCAACGCGGCGCAAGCGGCGGCGAAGAGCAGAAGAACAAGTGCTTTCAAGACGCGTGGAAACATCGAGATAACTATAGCGCAGCCGGGATGCGATAGGCTGGTGCTGACACAAAACTGTCTGGAATCGGGAGGGAGCGAGCAAGCAAATGGAAGAACAAGAGCGGTTAGACAAATTGATTGACGGGTATAAATGTTTTCTTGCCATAGTCTTTCCCGGCAGGCAGGACCAATTTCACCTGCTGGCCGACCAGCAGGCGCCGGAGACGCTGTTCATCACCTGCTCGGACTCGCGCGTGGTTCCGGACCTGATCTTGCAGACGCAGCCGGGCGATCTCTTCATCACGCGCAATGCCGGCAACGTGGTGCCGATCGACAGCAACGATGTGGACGGGGTGACGGCGACGATTGAGTACGCTGTCGAGGTGCTGAAGGTGAAGCACGCCATCCTCTGCGGCCACTCGGACTGCGGCGCTCTGAAAGCGGCGCTGAACCCAAAAGATCTGGAGAAACTGCCCAAGGCCCGCCGCTGGTTGAGCCACGTCGAGGGAGCATTCAGCCATCGCCAGCCACCGGACCAGGCCGACGGCGAGCATGCCGAACTGGCCTCGCTGATTCGCGGCAACGTGGTGGCGCAACTGCTGAATCTGCGCGCCCAGCCCTCGGTGGCACGGGCGGTGATGCTGGGCCGGCTGACGGTGCACGGCTGGTACTACAACATTCTCACCGGGCGCATTGAGCGGTACGACGAGCAGATGAGGCGATTCTTGCCGCTGGCGGGGTGAGTTTTTTGAGAACTCAGGGTGAGATCATGCGGATTCGAGTGCGAATCATGGTAAACTAGTTTGCAGACTAGTTGGTTAAGGCGAAGTGCGGATGGAGGAGGCAATGGCTACGGTTGGGATATTTGAAGCAAAGACAAAGCTCTCCGAGATCGTACGCAAGGTCGAAGGAGGAGAGCGGTTCACGATTACCGTGAACGGCGAGGCCAAGGCCCAGTTGGTTCCTATCCCGGCAGCTACCCCTGTGCGTTCTCCGGAAGAGATCGAAGCGGCCTATCAGCGGCTCAGGAATCCGCGCATCGAGGGTGTCTCTCACGAGACCATTCGTGAATGGATTGAGGAAGGCCGTCCGTGATTCTGATCCTTGATGCGTCGATGGCGCTGTCCTGGCTCTTGAAGAGGAAAGACCCTGTTGAAGCGGAGCAGTCCAGTCAAGCGATCGATGTTGTGCGCGCTTCCGGTGCAATGGTCCCGTCGCTCTGGTATCCGGAGGTGGCCAATGCTCTGTTACTGGCGGAGCGCCAGCGCGTAGTTTTGGCAGAGGATTCCGCGAGTTTTCTCTTCAGTCTATCGGCCTGGGAGATTGTCCAGGATTCAGTTCTACCGGCCTTATGTCAGGCCCAAGTTATTCACCTCGGCCGCATATACAAGCTGACCTCCTACGACGCCACCTATCTGGAACTGGCCATGCGCCGCGCCGCGACATTGGCCACCTTTGACCGTAAGCTGGCCGAGGCGGCGAGAAGTGCGGGGGTGCGGGTCTTTGGGGATGCGGCGTAGGCGGTTACTGCTTGGGCATGATGTCGTGGCCGGTGCAATGCGGGTCGGGCTTGTCTGAGGCGGAGAGCATCGTGAAGGAGTTCTTGCCTTCCTGTATCTGAAAGAAGGTGGGAGTGTCGGGACGCCAGTCGTTCTTTTCTTCGACCCACCATCCTTTGTCGAATTCAACCTGGAAGTGCGATGCGGAATCGGAGCAGGGGCGCACCGGGCCGTAGGTGAAATTGGGAAACTTCTTGGGGTTATAGTCGCTGTCGTGAAGGTCTTTGATTATCTTGTGCGTTGCCTCGAGACCGGCCAACTCTGACGGTGAATTCCAGTTCTTCGATTCATTCCACGGGGAGTTGAGCCACTCGTCGACAAAGTCGCGGCCATTCATTGCGATGGGTTGAACGCGATCGATCTGATCCCCAGAAATGCGATAACGGTAGATCCCGGGACGGCGGATAATGCTAATGTCACGGCTGTAACCCGAAACCCGAAGTTCGAGTCCATCAGGAGTGAGCTTCATTTTTACGGGATCGTCGCGCCAATAGATCTCTTCCTTGTGTAGCAGAACCTTTTGTGGAATATCGTTTCGAGCTGGCTGAATGAAGTCCAGATCAAATCTGCCGAAGTTAGAAGTGCACATTGGATGGCCATGCGCAACACCAACCAGCCAGTTCGCTGAATTCTGTTGCTGCACCACCCGATAATCGAAAAAATCGCCGAACGCATTGGGAGTTCGGTCAGGATCGCTCTGCCAGCGCAATACCCGTATCCACTTTTCCTGCTTCCATTCATAACCAAGCAACATGGAGTCGTCGCCACAGACAATGCCAAAATTGAATACGACCAGAATCAAATTCGTCTTATCTCCGGCTCTTGAAACTTTGACGTTCAGGTCTGCTCCGTAGAGGTCGTCGTCGGCATCGTCGACAGCATTTGAATCATCCTGCCACTCTGGCTTCTTCGGGGTTTTATTTGCGTTAAGAAGGGATTGCAATTCGTTCTGAAGTTTCTCGGCGGTGGTTGCGACCGTGGCGCAGTGGAGCGATGCATCCGCCGTCGCCGCCAATTTGTCTTTCAGTTTTTGGATTTGCTGTCGAAGTTCGGGCTCTAGACCATCGCCTTCCGGCTTGATAGCAAGTAACGTGGTTCGGACGGCCTTTGCACGTTGCGCCGCTGCCTGCGCCACCGTTTGCGAACAGGGTTGCTGAGCCAGCGCGGTTGGAACGAGAAGCAAAGTTATGAAACCGAAAACAATCAACACTTTCATAGCACGCAAGTATAGCGCTGAAGCTCAATGCGCGCCGGGCGGCGGGGCGACGTGCTTGGCGGGCTTCTTAAAGAGCCATGCTGCGGCGGCGCAGAAGAAGGCCAGCAGCGCCGTCCAGCGGAAGACATCCACATAGGCCATCAACGCCGATTGCCGCACCAGCAGGCCGTACATCATGCCCATCGAGCCGGGGCCGCCGCTGGCTGGGCCGATGTGGTGGCCGAGATAACCGGCGATCATTCTCGACTTCTGCTGTAACACCGGGTTTGACGGGTCAAGATGCGCGCCCAGCTCCGTTTGATGCAGCGCGGCGCGGCGGATCAGCGCCGTGGTGGCCATCGAAATTCCTATGGACCCGCCGATGTTGCGCAGCATGTTGAAGAGGCCGGTGGCGTTGCCCATCTCTTCGCGAGGAATCGTCGAGGTGGCCATGGTGGCCAGCGGAACGAAGACGAAGCTGAGGGCAAAGCCGGTGAGCATGATCGGAATCAGCAGGGTGTAGGGGCCGATGTCGAGATTCACCGTGCCGAAGATGAGAGCGCAGATGCCAAAGCCGACAAAGCCGGCGCAGAGCAGCTTGCGCTGGTCGATACGCGAGCCGAGGATGCCGATCACCGGCGAGCCGATGAACGAGCCGATGCCGCGCGGGCCGACCACCATGCCTGCGGAAAAGGCCGTATAGCCGAGGATCTCCTGATAGTAGAGGGGCAGGATAGCGATGGTGATGTAGATGGCCATGCCCAGCATCGCGATGAGGAAGCAACCGGTGCGGAAGTTGCGGTCTTTGAGCACGTGCAGATCGAGCAGGCCATCGCGATGAGTCCAGGAGTGCCAGATCCAGAGCAGAAGCGAGATAACCAGCGCGGCGACGGCCCAGCGGACCCAGAGGGCGCCAAACCAGTCGTCTTCCTGACCCTTGTCTAGCACGATCTGCAAAGCGCCGGTCCAGACCATCAGCAGTCCGAAGCCGATGTTGTCGAAGGGGCCGACCTTTGCGTTCTTGATATACGGCGGATCGTGCACGAAGCGTGTGATGAGGATAAACGCAAGAATGCCGACGGGAATATTGATGTAGAAGGCGTAGCGCCAACTGAAAGTATCTGTGAGCCAGCCGCCTAAGGTGGGGCCCAGTACGGGAGCTACCACAATGCCCAGGCCATAGGCGGCCATCGACATGGAGCGCTTCTCGACGGGGAAACTCTCGAGCAGAATCGACTGCGAGAGAGGCTGGAGCGCGCCTCCGCCCGCCCCTTGCAAGACGCGAGCTAATAGAATGACGCCCAGCGAGGGCGCGGCTCCGCAGAAGAACGACGCGACGGTGAAGATGATGACGCAGATGAGCAGAAAGCGCTTGCGGCCCCAGCGGCGGGCAAACCAGTTGGAGGCGGGCAGGATGACGGCATTGGCGACCAGGTAGCTGGTCAGAACCCAGGTAGCTTCGGAGTTTGACGCTGAAAGGCTGCCGGCGATGTAGGGCAGGGCCACCGAGGCGATGGCGGTGTCGAGCACCTCCATGAAGGTGGGCAGCATGACGGAGACGGTGACCAGCCACGGATTCACGCCCTGGGTCAGCGGATAGCGGGCTTGGGCGGCGGCTGTCGTCATCGGGAAGGAAACTCTTTTGAGGGTAAACGATTGCGGTCCCCAAAGTCAGTGATCGGACTGCGAAGGTTGGGCCGGTTTCCCATCGGACGATGGTCCGCGAATGTGAGACGCTGAATCAAGCTGGAGGGAACGATGTCATTTGACTGGAGTCGCGGAGCCCTCGCGGAAGGGCTGCGGTGCTATGAGAACGGGGAGTTCTTCCTTGCTCATGAGTACTGGGAAGATATCTGGCGGAAGTCTGACGAGCCAGAGAAGACCTTTTTGCAGGCTTTGATTCAGATTTCGGCGGCATTCCATCATTTTCAGAGGAAGAACATCCTAGGCACCGCATCGCTGCTGCGCGAAGCACTGCGCCGGTTGGATTCGTTTCCTGCTGTTTATGGAGGCATAGCGGTCAGTGCTCTTCGTGCAAGCCTTGGAGCCTGGCTGCAGGAACTCGATCGGAAAGGGAACCGGTCAGAACTTCCTATCCCTCAGATTCGATGAGGTCAGCCGCCTTCGATGGGCGGCTCGGAGCAGGCGGTCCAGGAGAAGCGATTCCTGCCCGCTTGCTTGGCGTTGTAGAGCGCACGATCGGCATGGAGCATCAGATCGCCGCTGGTTCCTTTTTTTGCCGGCCATGCGGTTGCAACTCCCTGGCTGATGGTCATCTTTGCTGAGATGGGCGAACCGGGATTGGGGAGATCGAGGCGATCGACTGCGATCTGAATCTGCTGCGCGATAACCATTGCGCCGTCAGGGCCTGTCTCAGGGAGCACCAGAACGAACTCGTCGCCTCCATAACGGGCGACCAGGTCGGCGGGGCGGCGGGCAATCTGCTTCAACTCGGCGGCAAAGGCGACGAGGGCGCGATCGGCGGGGCCGTGGCCCAAGGTGTCGTTCATCTCCTTGAAGTGATCGATGTCGATGAGCACGATGGAGATGGGCTTGCTGGCGCGCACCGAGCGGTCCCATTCGAGCACCATTTGTTCATCTAACCGTCGGCGATTGGCAACATCGGTGAGCGCATCGGTCATGGAGAGCTTCTCAAGCTCGGCGGTCCGCTCCCGAACGCGTTCTTCCAGAATTTCTATCATCTCGTCCCGCTGCGCCTTGATCCGCTTTCGCGCTGTAATGTCTTCAATCACCGCGATGAAGTAGTCGGGGCTTCCGTCGCTTTTGCGCACCAGGGAGACCGTCAGATTGGCCCAAAGCACGCGCTTGCCCTTGGTGTAGTAGCGCTTTTCCACGGAATAACTCGAGCGCTCTCCGCGCAGCAGCTCTTGAATCAACGCCTTGTCCAAGTGCAGATCGGCTGGATGGGTGAGCTCAGAGAAGCTCAGCTTGAGAAGCTCAGCTTTTGAATAGCCGACGATCTCGCAGCACCGGCTGTTCACATTCAGCCAATTCCCATCGGCGTCAACGTGAGCGATGCCGACGGCGGCCTGCTCGAATGTGGCGCTGAACCGGGTCTCGCTTGCCGCGAGCGCTTCAACCCAATCGGTGACCTCCATGTTCATGCCTAACATGCGGACAGACTGGTCAGGCAAGCGAACGAGCTGTCCGTATCCAAGAATCCAAAGGATCTGCCCATCCTTGCAGCAGACGCGGAAGTGCTCGCGAAAGCCGGGCATAGTCTGGAGCGCGCGCTCCGTCGCCAGCCGGACCCTCTCCCGGTCCTCCGGATGTACGATCGCAAACCATGCTTTAGAAGAGTTGATCTCGGTTGCGGGATACGAGTAGGCATTCGCCTGTCCGGAGGTCCAGCGAAATTCGTCGGTGGAGGGGTTCCATTCCCATGTCGCGAGTTGCGAGTACCCGAAGGCCGACGCAACAGCCTGAGGATCTAAAGTGAACATGAGAAATCTCCAAGGATTCATCGAACAAAAACGAGATCTAAATACGCTTTTGTCTTGTGATGCTAGCAGGTCGCGCGCCCCGAGAGAAGATAAGCTCGCTGCGCGGAACCAATCAAGACATGGCTGGAGCCAGACGAGTTGGGCGAAGAGGAATCGAGAGCCCCCGAGTTTATTGAATTGACTTTAGATAGGCCACAACCTGCCAGCGTTGCGCCTGTGGCAGGCTGGACCACGAAGGCATGCCGTGGCCCAGATCGCCCTGACGCAGAAACCACTCGATATCGCCGTCGCTTGCGGTTCGAATCCGCTCGCTGTGCAGCGAGGGCCGCCTGTGTCCGTCGCCCTGGGCGTTGGCCTTGTGGCATTGCTGGCAGTGCTCGCGATAGACGAGAGCCCCGGCGGCAGCCGCCTCCGGCTGGCCGGCGACGGGATTGGGCTGGGCGTGATCCCTGGGCGGAACATGCTCCCATCTCGAACTGGAACCCGCGGCGAAGGAGAGCGTAGCGCCAAGCGCAACCAGGAGAAACCAACGGGTCTGCCGCATCATAGCCCACCCCCTGGTGAGTGGTGGAACGAGCCGCCAACCTGCTCAAATTCAAAGGCCAGGCCCACGCGATAGACCCGCGCCAGACTGCCATCTGTCAGTCCGAAGCCGGGCGAAAAGCTGAGCCGCACGCCCTTGGGCAGTTGCCAGCCGACCGTCGGAGCGAGGTAGTGTGATGTGTCGCGCAGGGTCAGCGCAAAGGTGTCTCCCAGGCCGCCATAGGCCTCCGCGCCGGCGATGAACTTCTCCGCGCAAAAGGTGCACTCCCGGCCGCTGGCCGCGCTCCGCAAGGGACGCGCGACAGCCACAGCGTAGCCGAACTCCCATGGGGCATGACCGAGGTTCTTCTCCGAGATGAAGTTCTCGCTGATGTTCCAGGCCTTGAGGTTGGAGGAGAGGATCAGCTTCAGCTCCGCTTCGTGCTGGTGCTCCCGGCGCAGCTCGCCATTGGACGGCGCGAGGTCGGCCTGGCCGTCGTGGCCGACCACTTCAAGGATCGTCTTGTCTGCCCCGGAGGTGTTCTCGTACTCGATGTAAAGCACTGGATTGATTACGTGCTCCCGCATCAGGGGCCGAAGTCGATTCTCCAGCCGCCAGCCGGTGTAGAGGGTCGAGTCGCCGCCGGTGGCCTGCCCGTCGAGGTAGAGCTCGGTCGTCCACCAGGCGCGCGTGCCGTACTCCAGTTCCATCGCCGTAGCGCCATAGCGGCTGCCGCTTTCAGGCCGCGCCAGAGCCGTTTTCGTTTCGATCTCCAGGTTGCCTGGCTCCTCCAAGTCGTGGGAATAGGCAACGAAGTAGGGCTTGTCCTGTGCTCTCCCAGTCGCGGAGATCAAGATTGGAAGGCAAAGAGCAAGCCCACAGCCGGGGCTGAGTGCCTTCTTGAGCAATATCGCGAGCAAACCAGGAGCCTCCTGCAGAACAAATACGACAAAAACGGTCGTGTATCTTGAAATAAGACTAAATCAGTCCTTAATCAAACGCAAGAGCGCCTTCGTCGGCTTTGAGGGTCGCCAGGTGGTTCATGTAGATGTAATCAAGAAAATTTGACAATAAGTCACTCAATGTGACATGCTTGGAGAGTCAGAAATTCTATTCACCAGGCAGGATACAAACCATGGCAAAAATCATCGGCATCGATCTCGGAACTACCAACTCGTGCGTCGCGGTCCTCGAGGGCGGCGAACCAAAAGTCATTCCAAATGAAGAAGGTGCGCGTACTACCCCCTCCGTTGTCGGCTTCTCGAAGAGCGGCGAGCGGCTGGTGGGCCAGGTCGCCAAGCGGCAGGCCATCACCAACCCCGAGAACACCATCTTCTCCGTCAAGCGCTTCATGGGCCGCCGCTACAACGAAGTGAGCGACGAGATGAAGATGGTGCCCTTCAAGGTGGTCTCGCAGGGCGACAATGTGAGCATCGTTGCCCAGGGCAAGGAGTACACCCCGCCCGAGATCTCGGCCATGATTCTGCAGAAACTCAAGAAATCCGCCGAGGCCTATCTGGGCGAGACGGTTACCGAGGCGGTCATCACCGTTCCGGCTTATTTCAACGACGCACAGCGCCAGGCCACCAAGGACGCGGGCAAGATCGCCGGCCTGGATGTGAAGCGCATCGTCAACGAGCCCACCGCGGCTGCCCTGGCCTATGGCCTTGATAAGAAAAAGGATGAGACGATCGCCGTGTATGACTTCGGCGGCGGTACCTTTGATATTTCGATTCTGGAAGTCGGCGAAGGCGTCATTGAGGTCAAGTCCACCAATGGCGACACGCACCTGGGGGGCGACAATCTGGATCAGAGAATTGTCGATTGGCTCATCGCCGAGTTCAAACAGGAGCAGGGCCTCGACTTGGGCTCGAAGGGCAATGAAATGGCCCTTCAGCGCCTCAAGGACGCCGCCGAAAAAGCCAAGATCGAGCTCTCGACGACCATCGAGACCGAGATCAACCTGCCCTTCGTCACCGCGGACGCAACCGGTCCCAAGCACCTGGTCCGCAAGCTGACCCGCGCCAAGCTGGAGCAGTTGGTCGAGGATCTGCTCTTCCGCTCGCTCGAGCCCTGCAAGAAGGCCATCGCCGACGCCGGCATCAGCGTGGACAAGATCGATGAGGTAGTGCTGGTGGGCGGCCAGACGCGCATGCCCAAGATTCAGGAGTTGGTCAAGCAGCTTTTCGGCCGTGAGCCGCATCGCGGCGTGAACCCCGACGAGGTTGTGGCCATCGGCGCGGCTGTGCAGGCAGGCGTGCTGGCCGGCGAGGTCAAGGACCTGCTGCTGCTCGACGTGACGCCATTAACTCTCTCGATCGAGACGCTGGGCGGCGTGGCGACGTCGATGATTCCGCGCAACACGACAATCCCGACCAAGAAGACCGAGACCTTCTCGACGGCGGCCGATTCGCAGACCGAGGTCGAGGTACACGTCCTTCAAGGTGAACGGCCGATGGCGGGGCAGAACCGCACGCTGGGCAAGTTCAAGCTGGGCGGCATCATGCCGGCGCCGAGGGGCGTGCCGCAGATCGAAGTGACCTTTGACATCGACGCCAACGGCATTCTCAACGTGACGGCAAAGGACAACGCCACCGGCAAGGATACGCGCATCACGATTACTTCGAGTTCTGGTCTTTCGAAAGATGAAGTAGAAAAAATGGCCAAGGAGGCCGAGGCGCATTCCTCCGAAGATAAGGAAAAGCGCGAGGAGATTGAGGCGCGTAACTCGCTCGATGGCATGGTCTATAACATCGACAAGATGCTCAAGGACTCCGGCGACAAGATCTCGGGCGCGGAAGCTGCTCCGGTGAAGGCTGAAGTCGAGACGGTGCTGGCCGAGAGCAAGAAGCTGCTCGAAGGCACGCCAACATCGAAGGAGTTAAAGGACCAGCACGAGAAACTAACTCACGCCAGCCATAAACTCGCCGAGATCGTCTACAAGGCCACAGCAGCGGCAGCCGCGCCGGGCGGTCCGGGGACTGTAGGGCCGGAGCCAGCGGCTGAAGCCAAGAAAGACGAAGGCGTGATCGACGCCGAGTATGTGGACGTGGAAGAGAAGAAATAGGCGGAGTTAGCGGAGTTAGACCGGGGTGGGCGATGTATCATCGCCCACCCCGAGTTGTCACTTCGGAGAGGGGAAGGGAACGTTGATGATGGTTTGCACCTGCGCGGGCATGTTGTTTATCAAATGGGGCCTGTAAACCCATTGACGTACGGCCTCCATCGCCGCTTGTCGCAGCTTAGGCGGGCCGCTGTCAATTTGGAGTTCCCTAACGCGGCCTTGCCTGCTGATGGTGGCTCGGAAGATCACCGAACCTGAAACCAGTGGTCCTCCGCTAGGCTGATATACCGGATCGACTCTTTGGATCAGGAGACCCCCTGCAACTTCGGCGGAGGTGTTTATTTCCGGAGGCATGCTCTCCCTATAGCCCCAGGCGTCGGCGGTTGCATCCGACGGCGGCTGAAACTCCTCTTCGTCTTTAGCGGTGAGAGGTTCAATGCTTTCAACATGGGCCGTAAGAACGACCCTCCCCTCTAGGGAACCTCTGCGCAGGTGCATGATTTTTCATTGACAGCGCGAGCGCAGTTGATTTTTTTTGATTTTGCATCGGTTTTTTGCCGAAAAAACAGGGCG
>Ga0302189_10001706_pt1 | contig 18147 bp, 13 predicted proteins | sample II_Bog_E2_2_FD_194551 | JGI IMG/M metagenome (GOLD analysis project Ga0302189, IMG submission 194551) | Peat permafrost microbial communities from Stordalen Mire near Abisko, Sweden - II_Bog_E2_2 | ecosystem: Environmental > Terrestrial > Soil > Wetlands > Peat | place: Sweden: Abisko...
GGGGATGAAAGTCACATCCTATAATCATCATGCTCGGCTCCTTCTCCCGAGACCAAGGTCGTTTCGCCACAACCCATGTACTCAGCCTGAAGGAGCCGACGCTGTCATGCAATCAGGTCCGGATTTTGGGACCTCGGAGAGAACAACATTCCGGGTGCCCCACCCTCGCCGCGTACTTGTTTTTGCGGCTTCGGGGTCCCCAACGACAGGTCTTCGTCGTTGGGGTGAACTGGGGTGGGATAGTTCCACCCATCCACAGCGCTTTGTAGCTTCTTACAAATCCGGTTCACCCACAAACGCACCGTGCCCCATCCATTTCGCGTCCTTTGCGAAATGGGTGGGAAACCACATACTCCGCTGCCGGTCCCTGCCGCTCCCGCGCAAGCTACCATAAATGCATGGACCTGCAACCCCTCAGCTGTCCGCGCGTGGCCTTCTTCGGAGGCAGTTTTGACCCGCCTCACCTCGGCCATCTCGAGGTCGCTCGTGCTGCTCAGGTTGCGCTCGGCCTCGACACGGTCCTCTTCGCGCCCGTCGGCGAACAGCCGCTAAAGCCGCAAGGTTCCACCGCCGCCTTCGCTCACCGTCTCGCCATGACCCGTCTCGCCGTTGCCGGCGACCCCGCCTTTGCCGCCTCTCTCGCTGATGCGCCTAAGCCCACGGGCGCCCCCAACTACACATTCGATACTCTTGTCGCCCTCCGCGCTCAACTACCGCCCGATGGTGCGTTGTTTTGCCTCATGGGCGCCGACGCCTTTGCCCTCCTCCGGCGTTGGCATCGCTCCGCTGAGATTCCCTTTGTGGCGCCCTTGATCGTCGCCTCCCGGCCCGGCGAACAACTGGACGACCTAGTGGCCTTTCTCCCCGACGGCTTGACTATAAAGGCTGCGCCGGGACTGGAGCGGTCGGCGTCGCAAATCGACCTCCGCCGCTACACCCTCCGCAACTCCTCCGGCCAGCAAGTCCCCTTCTACCTGCTTCCCGGCCTCGACATCGAGATTAGCGCCTCTGAAATTCGAGGCCAGCTCCGCGACCACGCGCCGGCCGTCTCCGTATCCCAAACGCCACAGCCGGCCGACCTTCCCGCTACCGTTTCCGACTACATTCGTGCCCACCGCCTCTATCGCTGACTTGCCCCTCTCCATTTGAAGAGATACGATGAAGCTCGGAGACCGATCGCAAAGAATGGCATCCATCCCGCAACACCGCCAGCAAACTCGCATCCTCGTTCAGGCCGCCGCCGCGGTCTGTGAAGACAAGAAGGGCCTTGATACCCGCATCCTCGAGCTTGACCCCATCGACGCGGGCCTCTCTGACTTCTTCCTGGTCACTTCCGCCACCAACGACCGCCAGGCCATCGCCATCGCCGACGAGATCGAGAATCGCCTCAAGACAGAGTTTGGCGTTGTTCCCAACTCTGTCGAAGGCCGCCGCCACGGCGAGTGGATTCTCCTCGACTACGTGGATTTCGTCGTCCACGTCTTCCTTGTCGAGCGCCGCGCCTTCTACGACATTGAGCGGCTGCGCAAATCCGCTCGCCCGCTCACTCCCGCCGAGTTCGACGCCGAGCTGAAGGCCGCTCTCGCCGCCAAAACCCTCGCCGCGCGCAAGAAGGCCACTGCAAAGCCTAAACCGGCCAAGGAAAAACCCGCACCCGCAAAGCCCGCGCCAAGGCCAAAGCTGAAACCGGCAAAGAAATCTGCCGCGAAGAAAGCCGCGCCGAAGAAGCCGGCAAAGAAGAGCGCGTCGGCGAAGCAACCAACCGCGAAGAAGGCCGCAGCCAAAAAGCCCGCTGCAAAGAAAGCTACCGCGAAGAAGCCGGTCCGCAAGAAATCCTGACCCGCTCATCTCCCCGCGATGATGGGTGCCCCATCCTTTGTGCGTAGTTTGCGCAAAGGGTGGGAGAACACAGTCAGCCAGGACCGCTAACTCCGCTTCCTTCTGAACCCTCCGGAGACAAAAAAGGGCGCCCCGAAGGACGCCCTTTCTATTGACGTTGCAGTCGTTCGTTAAAGGTTAGAACTGGAACTTTAGAACCGCCTGGATGAGTCGTGGTGACGCATCGCCGCCCAGGAACGATCCGAGGATCGAGGTCGGCGGGTTCACTGCGGATAGGATGGTTCCCAGAGACGAATTCGTCTGCTGATACAGGTCTGTGCAGCTTCCCTGACCTATAGCGCTCGCCGAGCAGTAAGACATAGCGGCCTGTGGCTGGGCAAAGTTCGGGTGGTTGAAGAGGTTGAAGAACGACGCGCCAACCTTGACCTTGGCCGACTGCCAGCCGGGGATGATGAAACCCTTGGTAACGGTCAGATCGGCATCTGTGTAGTTCGGGCCAAAGAGCTGGTTGCGGCGAGACTGACCAAAGTCGGTCGCGTAATTGGCGGTCTGCTGGGCGCCGTCTGCAAAGGTTGCCGTGCCGGTGAAGTTGGAAACGAAAGAGCAGGGAGTTCCGGTCGCGGCTGCTTTGCCGTTGCAGTGGGTGCCACTGAAGTTCCCTACCTTACGCGCATACAACGGCTCGCTGGAGCCGTAGTTGGTGAGTTCGCTTGCCGTCGTCGAGTCGGTCACCGAGAACGGCAATCCGGTGCTGTGGAAGACGGTTCCCGAGGCCTCCCAGTTATCCACCAGCACTCTCGGTCCCCAGAAGTGCGGAAGCGCGTAGACATAGCTGCCGCTCACGTATTGGCGGGTGTCGTAGTCCGCGTTTCCATAGTTCTTGCGCAGATCAAAGGGGTCGTCCGGATAGATGCTGCTCCCGGTAAATGGTTCGAAGCCGCCATTGGAGATTTCATCAAGCGCGTGGCTCCACATATAGTTGAAGGTTACCGTCAGGCTCTTCGAGCGGTGCTGCGCAGAGACAACCAGCCCGTTGAAGTTTCCATTGGAGGAACTCGATATCTGGTTGACTGCGCCGAAGTTCGGATTGGGAGCTGCGGAAGCGCTGAGTTCAGGAAAGCCCGCCGCGCCGCCGCCGTTGTAGACGTTGATGCCGACGTTCAACTCCGGCTCGTGATAGCTGCGGTTGCCAACGTAACTGATGGATAAGCTGTCGAACCGTGAGATCTGCTGCTCGATGGCCAGGTTCCACTCCTCGTAGGTCGGATACTTGAGAATCGCTGCCGGGTTCACCATGCTGGGCGCGGAAAAGGTCGGCACCGCTGTGGAGATCGTGTTATAGCTGCCCCCGGTACTGAAGCCGGCTTGGAAGCCTGCGGCCGATTGGGCCGCGATGGATTGGGCGCTGCCCGCAGCAGTGGGTACGAGCGTATTGTTTCCGCCACCAAAGGCCGGTCCGTAGATGGTAAACGGAACGTTTGTCGGGGCGTTGTTCAGCATGTCGTCGGCGATGACCCCGGGAAAGGCATCGGCGAACATACCGAAGCCGCCGCGAACCGTGGTCTTGCTTCCCGAGCCGAACGGGAGGTAGGCAAATCCAATACGCGGTTCCCAGCCGAGCACCTGAAGGTTGGTCATCGCCTGGTGGAGGCTGGAGTTAATGATCTGGTTGTAGGCTGTGGAATTGCTGGTGGGCGCGTTGGCAAAATTGCCGGCGAGGTGCGCGAAGCAGTCCGTCACGCAGATCGGGTTGGAGTTATGTTCCATGCGCAGGCCGTAGGTGAGGGTCAGGTTGGGCATGACCTTCCACTGATCCTGGGCGTACCAGCCCATGTCATAGAGCGCCACCGGCTGTGTGGAACGGGTGGGGAACTGCTCCTGCCAGTAGTCAACGTAGCCCTGCTGGAAACTGCTGCTGGTTGTGTATGCTTCCGGGGAGGTGGTGAACTCCGAAGGGCTGTAGTCGGTGACGTCGTCGCGGCGCACCGTCCATCCGACGCTCAGCGTGTGCTTGCCCTTGGTCCAGCTCACATCGTCCTGGAACTGGTAGCCGGTGACGTTGCGCCCCTGCGGCCAGACAAAGTTTTCTCCGCCGGGGTAGGCTGCGCCGGGGTTGTTCCCCAGGAGGGTGTCCGCGAAGATAAGGGAGAATGGCATGCCCCCCTTCGAGGGATCCTCTGAAGCTGCCTCATTCGCGTTGCTGAAGACAGCGACGTAATAAATCATGGAAAAAAGGAACTGGTTGGAGAGCGTTGGCGAGAAGGTGTGCGTCTCGCCCAATTGGCCCTGATAAGAAGGCTGAGCGCTGAGCGCATCGTAGAGAGGATTCAGCACGTTGGTGTAGGTAGCCTGCACGCCTTTGTCGATGGTGGCGTGGCCGAAAAGATGGTCCTTGTCGCTGATGTTCCAATCGATGCGGGGGTTGACCAGGTACTCATGGGTGAAATTCGACGCCGTGGCGTTGAAACTGGTGAAACCGTAACCATCGTTAGCTTCGTCGCCTCCCCCGGTGGGAACGGTTCCGGTGGAGTAGCCTGGGGCGTTTTTGTAAAGGTTGAAGATGTTCTGGTAGACCGCGGTCTCGGAGCCCAGGCCGTTCGCCACCAGGTTCGCCAGAACCTGTGTCTGATAGCTGGCGTCGGGGGCGTAGACGGTGGCGCGGCTGGGCAGGATGACCCGCAGGCCCTCATAGTTGACGAAGAAGAAGGCCTTGTTGCGCTTGATGGGGCCGCCGATAGCGCCCGCATATTGATTCGCATTGTCGAAAGCGCGCGGTGAGCCGGACAGCTTGTTGAAGAAATCGTTGGCGTTCAGCAGGCGGCCGTTCCACTGGTAGTTGACATTGCCGTGGAACTGGTTTCCACCGGAGCGGGAGATTTCAGAAACCTGCGATCCGCCCAGGCCGCCGAAGGAGGCGTTATAGGCATTGGAGATGACCGTCTCGACAGAGATGTCATTGGCGCCGAGTGCCAGGTTGCTGGCGCCGGAATTGCTGATATTAAGGAACGGGTCGTTGTCGTATCCGCCGTTGATGGTGAAGCTGTTGGCAGTACCGGGCAGGCCGTAGGAGGAGAAGTTTCCGTATTCGCTCTGCGTATTCATCACGGAGCCAGGCGCGGTCTGGGCGATGAAGGTAAGGTCGTTTCCGGGGTTCGGAAGCGTCTGGATCTGCTCCTCCGTAAATGCAGTGGAGAGTTGAGCGTCATCCACGTGCAGCAAGGCCACTTCGCCGCTGTTAACCTCGACGGTCACGCTGGCGTTGCCGACGGTCAAACTGACATTGGCTGAACCGACGGTGCCTGCGCTTACGTCAAAGACCTGCTTGGACCTTTCAAAGCCTTTAGCCTCAACGGTGATGGAATAGGCTCCGGGAGCGAGCTGCGAGACGCGATAATCGCCGACGGAACTGGTCGTGACGGTGTAAGCTGCGCCGGTTGCCTGGTTGGTGACGATTACCTTTGCGCCTGGAATAAACGCTCCAGTGGAATCGGAGACGACACCAACGACAGCGCCTGTGGTGTTGGTTTGCGCATGAGCGACTGGGACTGCGGTAATGGCCACGAAGGCGCATATGGCCACCAGGCTCAACGCTAAGGTCAAATTCTGCAACCGGATAAATCGCATTGACTTCCTCCAGAACATTTGTTGTACCGGAAGCCCACTCAGGAGCTTCTCGATTTTGATCCTTGTGCTTCCGCATCTCAGTGGGTGTGTATAGACATAATCCCAAGAAGGCGAGGCACTACTTGTCGAGTGGAGATGCAGGTTGAGTGCCATACTGGAAAACTGAACCAAAGTAATTATTTGTTATTGAAAATAAACAAGTTAATTACACATGAGCTATTGTGCTCTATATCGCAATATATGAAAATATGTAGAGTTTTTGACGAAAATCCCAAAAATAGACACTCGCCCCGCTTTTTTGGCCCCTTCGCCCCGGAACTCCAACACTTCCAATGAGCTAATCCCCAACCCGAGGCAAAAACAGACGTGTGCATCAAACCCGGTGCAATGTCCGCCCCGGTGGCGTATTCTGCTCCCCATGAACCTTACCCTCGCGCATATCGGCGCGCGCCCCGGCGCGAAGGACGAATTCGACGCGCTCACCGCCGTTTATCTGGACCGCTGCTCCGCCTTTGCGCATTGCAAGGCCGAGGCCTTCCGCACCGAGCAGGCGCTGCTCGATTGGCTGCAACGCCTCGAAGGGCGCACGCCTGCTATGGCTGTGTTGCTCGATAGCCGTGGCCGCCAGATGAGTTCCGAGAGTTTTGCCGCGTGGCTCGGCGAACGGCGCGACCAGGGCGCGCAACAGATTGTTTTCGCCGTCGGCCCCGCCAGCGGATGGTCCGAAGCCGCGCGTCTTCGCGCACAACTGCTGCTCTCGCTGGGGCCGATGACCATGGCCCACGCTCTTGCGCGCCTCGTAATGGCAGAGCAACTCTACCGCGCATTTACGATTCTCGCCGGCCATCCCTATCACTCCGGACACTAAACAGTAGCTGGTGGGTAGTTGTCAGTTCCTGGCTCAGCGTTGACAATGGACGCTGGAGGTCGGCGACTATTCACTAGCCACTGACCACTAACCACTGACTATGACTGATTCGCGACGAGGACTGATTCTGATCAACACCGGCCCCGGCAAGGGCAAGACGACCGCTGCCATGGGCACGGCCCTGCGCGCCGTGGGCAACGGAATGCGCGTGCTCATGATTCAGTTCCTCAAAGGCTCATGGCATTATGGCGAACTGGACGCGGTGAAGGCCTTCGGCGATAACTTCGTCCTCAAGCAGATGGGCCGCGGCTTTGTGAAGGTTGGCGGCGCTGAGACCGATCCCGAGGATGTGCGCCTGGTCGAGGCCGCATGGGCTGAAGCGCGCGACGCCATCTACTCCGGCGATTGGGATATGGTGGTGCTCGACGAAATCAACTACGCCATTGGCTACGGCATGTTGGACCCGGCCATTGTGGCTGAAGCTCTGCGCCAGCGGCCGGAGATGGTCCATGTCATTCTCACCGGCCGCAACGCCCATCCCCTGCTGGTCGAACTCGCCGACACGGTCACCGAAATGCGCGAGATGAAGCACGCTTACCAAAAAGGAATTCTGGCCCAGCGCGGCATAGAATACTGACAGTAGTTAGTGGTTAGTGCTTAGTGGTCAGTGATTCGTTGTCCGTTCTCAGCCCGAGGATCACTGGAACGGATTGCATTCATCGGCTTTGTGTCAGTCGTCCACCAGCTTCGCTGACCTGCGGGGAATGAAACTTAGGGTGCCCCACCCTCGCCACGCACTTGTTTTTGTGGCTAGGATGGGATCGCCGGGTGCCGGGTGCCCAGGTGCCTCGCTTTTGGGCACCTGGGAATGGACATCCATCTCACGTGGGTGCCCCACCCTCGCCACGTACTTGTTTTTGTGGCTAGGATGGGATCGCACAGACTTTGCAATTGCTTCTTGTTTTGTTGAACTTGCATTTTTGTTTTTTTTAGGGCGCGACTTTACGCGCTGCGGAAAAGCTCACTGAATGTGTTTCAAAAAAGCAGCTTTGTGTCAGGGCACGACTTTAGTCGTGCCGAAAAGTGCTCGAAAACAAAGGGCTTTAGCCCCTGAGGGACATTCCCTCACCGGCTGAATGGCATTTGTGCAACTAGTGAAGGAATGTTGAAGACCCGCGGCTTTTCACTGTTCACTAACCACTGACCACTATCCACTATTGCAAGAGAGGTCGAATGTCCTGGTTCAAGCGTGAAAGCGGAGAGTACGAGTCCGGCCCCCATTCGCGGAGCGTGGCGAGTGTTGGCGAGAAGCGTGTGCGCACCGAGGGCCTGTGGATCAAGTGCGTTGGCTGCCGCGAGATCATCTGGAAGGCGAATCTGCTGGCCAACCTGAACGTCTGCCCCAAATGCCAGCACCACTTCAAAATGGGCGCACGCCAGCGCATCGATCTGCTGCTCGATCCGGGCTATGAGTTAGTCGATGGCGGCCTGCGCTCCAATGATCCGCTTAACTTCACTGACATTAAGCCATATAAAGCTCGTCTGCGCGCCGCGCAGGAGGCAACCGGCCTCGACGACGCCATCCTTAACGCGGTTGGTCAGCTCGGACCGCACCAGGTCGTGCTCAGCGCCATGGAATACAGCTTCATCGGCGGCTCCATGGGCGCCGTGGTGGGCGAGACCATTGCCCGTGCCGTTGACCGTGCGCGCCTCACCCGCAAGCCGCTCATCATCATTGCCGCTTCCGGCGGAGCGCGCATGATGGAGGGCGTGGTGAGCCTCATGCAACTAGCGAAGATCTCCACCGCTCTCGCGCAGTTGGACGACGCCAAGGTGCCATACATCTGCATCCTCACCGACCCCACCACCGGCGGCGTCACCGCCAGTTTCGCCATGCTCGGCGATCTGAACATAGCCGAGCCCGGCGCTCTGATCGGCTTTGCCGGCCCGCGCGTCATCGAGCAGACCATCCGCCAAAAACTCCCCGAGGGTTTTCAGCGCTCCGAGTTTCTCCTGGAAAAAGGCTTCCTAGACGCGGTTGTCCATCGCCGCGCACTGAAGCCCTACCTCATTCGCGCACTCCAGTTTTTGCAGGCTCCCGCAGTGTCGTAAAGGACTATAGAAGGTTATATATCTCGTGTAGGCATAGGTATTCTTCGCGTCAGCAAATCTCATTGGGTCTTCGCTGAGGAACCGTTCCGTGTGCGGGTTGTAGTATCTGGCCCGGTAGCAGGAGAGTCCGAGGCACGGCCAGACCCGAGAGAGTCGAGCACCGACGTCCCACTTGAGCCTTGTTCTGTCGTCAAGGGAAAAGCCCTATATCTTGCCAGTAAGAGCCAATACAGAGACGATGCCGTGCATGCGAATGTGATCGAGGAAAGCACGTACATGTAGGTGCTATACCTAAAAATCATCTGGATGACTCCCTGAGATATCAAAGCACATACTGTTAGGACAATAGCCCTTGATGCCAGCGCCTTATCTGGCAATGCTTGCCGATATCGTTGAATTACCATGCCCGTTGAGATGAAGTTCGACAGGGTTGCGAACAAAAGGCATAGTTGAGGGGGCTGGAATGGAGCGGGGGACGGCCTTGAAAGGAAAAATACTCTAATGCCAACAAACAAGAATGGACTGATTATATAGCAGAACCCATAAAAAAAAAGACTTCTTGATCTTGGGCGACCAAAGTAGTTTAACAGTTTAGCCCCCCCCGCTTGATTTGACTTATCTGTAACTCGGACCATCAACGAACAGCACGCTATGAACAGGACTGCCAACACGTAGCTCAGTGCGAAAACTACCGGATTGCGTGAATAGTCTACGGCCCAGATATTTAGCAGGCCTACGATCGCTAACTGCCATGCAGAAAGTAGAAATGCATAAGCCCTCGCGCCTTGGGCCCAATTCAACGAATCTGCAATACCCCGCCTCTGCTTAACTTTCACGGTTGCAGCCAGCAATACGGATGCAAGGCATAGACAACTCGCGATCATAAGGTACAAGCCCCCTGCGACCAACATGCGAGCCGAAGGTCCGTACCATATGACCGCCGCTAGGATTATCAACCCGAGAAGCGATCCTGCCCTCCCAATTCTTTGTACTTTCATCTTCTACTCCTTTGGTCAAAAACAATTATTGTAGATACTCATAGGCAGGTGGCCCACACACCGACTTTACCATCCATCTGCCTCTCCATGGAAATGTAAATCTGTGCCCCATTCATCGCGGCTTTATCGCGATGAGTACGCCACCTGCCGATGACTTTTGCTGCGGTTGTTATAACTCAAATGTACCAGTCCAGGCTCTACAGGTTAGCAATCCTCACGAGTTACCTTTACTTATAAACACGATAGCCCGGCAGTTATGCCGGGCCGTCGTGTTCTTGCTAACTCGCGCGTAGCGCTGCTAACTCCGCGGCCTCGTCATATCCGCATCGGCATCAGCACATACCGGTACTTATACTCCGCATCTGGATCTTCCGGCCGCATCTGCCCGGCGGACTGCGAGTCTTTGAACTCCAATCGTACTTCCCCTTCATTGCTGAGAGCTTTCAGGAAGTCGAGAATGTAGCCGGAGTTGAAGCCCATAGCGATAGGATCGCTTGAGTAGGGCGTGTCGATCGTGTCTTCGCTCTCGCCGCTCTCGGCCGAGTTCGAGCTGATCTTCAGTTCATTGCTCTCCAGGCGCAGCCGTATGGCGCCGGAGCGCTCGTCGGCAAACTGCGCCACGCGCTGGATGGCCGCCGACAGCTCGCTCGACCGCACTACGGCAAACTTTGTGTTATCCCGCGGCATCACTGCTTCGAAGTTCGGGAACTGCCCTGAGAGCTTACGCGTGCTCAGCGTCTGATGCCCCACGCGGAAGAAGAGCGTATGCTCGTCGTCGGCAAACTCGACCTTTTCGGCGTCTGAAACCGACAGCAACTGCTGCAGCTCCTGCAGAGCCTTGCGCGGAATCAGCACACGCTTCTCGCCGCTGATGCCTTCGAGAACCTCGTTCGGCTTTTCGACGAAAGCAAGCCGGTGCCCGTCAGTAGCCACCATAGCCAGCGACTCGGCTTTGATCACCAGCAAGGCTCCGTTCAGCGTGTAGCGCGATTCTTCGTTCGAGATGGCGAAGATGGTGCGATTGATGAGGGTCTTCAGTGCCAGAGAGGAGATGCTGGTTGCCGAGACTGTGGGAAATTCAGGAACCTGCGGGTAGTTGGCGCGCGCCATGCCGACCATCTTCGTATTCGAGCGCCCTGAGCGGATCTGCACCCAGTGATTCTCCAGCAGCTTGATGGAAATATCGCCGTCCGGCAGCAGCTTGACGTAGTCGTAGAGCTTGCGGGCGGGGATGGTGCATGAGCCAGGCTTCTTCACCTTGGCCTCAGTGCTGGTGCGGATCGCCTGGTCGAGATCGGTGGCCGTAATGTTCAACCGGTCATCCTCCGCCTCGATAAGAAAATTCGACAAAATTGGAATCGTGGTCTTCCGCTCCACCACGCTTTGTGTCGCGGTAAGCTCCTTCACCAGGTCCTGACGGCTTACGGTAATCTCCATCGCTACCCCCGACGCCACCGGCTTCTCGACTTCACTTTCCACTTTCGGCATGATCCCACCCTCACTTTGCTACTGGCGAAGAAAACCCCATCGCTGCGTATTCAACGCTGGCCACACTTTACAACACCTTGCCGCCCACCGGAAAACGCCTATGTTTTCTTCTTTTTGATTGTATTCACCTTCAGGGTTAGTGTGCGCGTGGAAAACAGGGGTACTTCTCTGGATTCCGGGGATTTGATGTGCCTGGTCAGCTTGGAGTGTACGGGATTGGAGGGTACGGGCTTTAGCCCGTACATTAACCCAGCACAATGACTGAGGCTTCAGCCTCTGAGGGATAGGATTTTTCAACTGACCTACTCTCTCCGCGACGGGTGTGAGGAAAGAGGATAAGAATAAAGAAAAAAGATAGTAGTACCCGTAGTTCAGCTAGGAAAAGTGGAAAGAATGGTCAACTGGTTTGGAGAGAGAGGTTTGCGATATGGCTAAGTTTTCCAAAACAGAGCTGTGCAAATGAGGAGATTTGGAAATCCGGGCCGCGAGTGGGGTAAAGCGGCCCAGGTTTCCCACGACTCCCACAGGCAGCGGAAATAGGCCTGTGCAAACGGGATCATTTATGTGAAAAGCGTGTCCGCAGCCGCTCAGGGCAATAGCTTGGAGCGTACCAGCGATACACATAGGCGCTTATTCGATAGCGTCTCGATCAGGCCCGCAGGGCGCAAAAAACTGGAGAAAAAACCAGCAGAAATGGTCGCCCATGATGCTCTGGGTCACAACAAGCGGAATCCGATTTCAGGGAGCCGGTTGTTCCCGCTCCCGGAGGGAGCCAAGGATAGTAGCCCAGCATAAAGCGAAGCGGAATGCTGGGAATGCAGGTCAATGAAAGGTTGCGCCCTGTAGGGGCGCTGCGAAGACGCCCATTAGTCGCAGATGAATCACATAAATATATTTTCGAACGAAACAAATAATTCCCGCCAACGCTCACCCAAGAGACATATTCCCGTTCCAGCACCCGGCCTGCAAGATAAACCGCGTTTATCTCCAACTTCAACCCGGCTGGTCTTAAACTCGCCAGTTGGGGGCATCGCGGATGGGTATCGATTTGGGTCGCCTGGAGCGCGAACTCCTGCAAATGTCGGCGGAACAAGCGCCCGGCCGAGGGTTTTGCGAGTCCATCTCTGAGTTGGCGCGCACCGGCCGTTTTGCGCACTTGCGCGAGATATTGCCGGAAATTGTGTACGACGAGCTATGGGCGCGATACCAGCAAGATCCTGCCGCTTTTGTCTCCGAGTGGCGATCGCTGGCGCTGGAGATGCGTCAGGGGTTCATTCAGCACGCGCGGCAGCGGCTCACTTCACTCACCAAGATGCAGTATGCCGGGCTAGAAGCGCCCACGCCTGTATGGCAAGAGATTCAGCGCGCGCTTGATACCCAGCAGAACGATCTGTTGCGCACCGCATTCGCCTTGGAGTTGCTGGAGCTGGTCGAGCCGGCCGCACAGCGGGCCACTCATCTGCGCGAGTGCGTCGTCGCCGCACCCAGTTCAGAGGAGGCCGATCGTTACCTGGACGAAGCGACCCGCTGCTATTTCTTTGGCCTCTACACAGCCTGTGCGGTCATGTGCCGCTCGGTTCTCGAGGAGGCCATCAAGCAAAAACTACCCTCGTCGCTCGCCAGGCAGATCCACTCGCGCTATCGAAAAACCGCCACGCTCGGCAACCTCTTGCATGAAGTGAACAACAATCTGCAAATGATCGGGTTTGACGCGGACTTTCCCCGCGTTGCCAACCTGGTGAACGATATCGGCAGAAAGGCGGTCCATCAAGGGCTTCTTTCGGAAGATGAGGCGAGATCCTGCCTGCAAGACGCGCGTCAAGCCCTGCAACTCCTCCTGCGCGCGTGAGGCGGTTTGGCGCGGGATGTGGCCGGGTGCCCGTTCCAGATTTTCGCATCGGGGAGAAAACAACACTCCGGGTGCCTCACCCTCACCGCAAGAGTGGAAGAAAGGGCGCCTTGTGCAAGTTCCTAAGGCTGTGTTCGCTCTGGCTTCGCTCTAAATCCTCGGGAGGTGTCGCATTTGGGCCATCTTTTCTCCGCGGGAATTCATAGCATCTCCGTCAGGTGAGTGCCGGCTCAAGGCAACAGCCCACCGAATCCATCTCTCCTGCCGGCACAGCGTCGGCTGTCGCCGCAGTCTGGTTGTGGTTCCCCACCTGCCACAACTGCAAACAGAAATCAATCCAGTTGCCAGGATTTTCAGTTTCCCATGGAGGTTTCCGTCGTGAAAAGATTCGTTGTTCTGCTGTCTTTTGCATTTTTCGCCGCTGCCTCGGCTCTCCTGGGCGAGTCGCCCAGCGCGCCCGCAAGTCAGTCTGCGCCAGCCGTCAACGCGCGCCGGGCTGCCAAGGCTGACAAAGCCGCAAAGAAGGAGGAGGTTCACCTCAGGCCGTTTTCCGCCACGGGCCTCGGCGGCGGAATGTCGCTGATGGGCGTCAACCTGCAAGCCGCCACCAATATGAACCGTTATCTGAACCTGCGCGGAACCGGCAACTTCTTCAACTACACCGCCAATAACATCTCCACCAACGGCTTTAATCTCAACGGCAAGGTGAATATGGCCACGGCTGGCGCCTCGCTGGACTATTACCCTTTTCCGACGCATGGCTTCCGCCTCAGCCCCGGAGGGCTCTTCTATAACCAGAACCAGATCTCGGCCATCGGCACCCCCGCGCCCGGAAAGAACATTACCCTCAACCACCAGGACTTCTATGCGGACTCGGTCAATCCCCTCACCGCCTCCGCAAACCTCGGCCTGAACACCCGCCAGAAGGCCTTCACCATGACCACCGGCTGGGGCAACATGATTCCTCGCAAACGAGGCGGACATATATCGTTCCCATTTGAGTTAGGCGCGGCCTTCACCGGCGTGCCTACCCTGGCTATGATCCTCTCCGGCAATGCCTGCACCAATGAAGCGGATGCGGCGATAAATGGCCCTTCATGCGTGAATATGGCCACCAACGCGCAGGCGCAATCCGATCTGGCTGCGCAGCTCGCCAAGTGGAAGAGCGATCTGAACCCCCTGCAGGTCTATCCGATCTTCTCCTTCGGCATCGCCTACGACTTCCACGCCAAGTAACTTCCACCACACAAGTGCAAAGAAGCCTTCGTCCCTGGCCCATCATCCGTGGATGGTCCAGGTCTCGCTTTTGAGACCTGGGATACGATGAACCCCGATCCGCCACCGAGCTTAATCCTTCACCCGATCGACCTGTAGCGGAATGGCGTTTCCCATTTGGGTAAACGTGCCGCTGATGGAACGCCGGTCGGAGCTGATCTTGCCTTCAAACACCGCTCCAATTCCCTTGATCGCGATGGTCAACGAACTGCCTGCGCGTGTAACCGCAGTGGCGGGAACCCACGCCGGGCTTTGGTCGGAGCTTTGCAGCGTTGCGGTTAAGCCGTTCTGGGTATTGACGATTTTGAAGAATAGATGCAGCTTGGCTGTGCCCGCATCCAATGTGCCAAGCCACGTCCCATCGATCTCCGAGGGAGCCGCAAGCTTGACCGGCGGCTGCGTCACCGCACGCTTGAAGTTAAGTTCGAGCGACTGGCCTTGCGTCCACGAGCCGTCGATTTCCGTTGCATCCTTGTTGACTGTGCCTTCGTAGGTCCCTTTGACCGCATCGACGACGAGACTTAGCTTGGAATCCTTCAGTGTGACGGAAGTCACCGGAATACCGAGCGCGCCTTGATCCACACTGTCCAGTGTTGAAGAGAGGCTTCCGTCTTTGGCTGCGGTCACGTGCAGGACCAAGCGGAGTTGTGCACCGCCGGCGTTCAGCGTTCCTTGCCAATCCCCAGCGATCTGCGATTGCGCACGGTCGAGCGGTGCGAGAGCCAGCGCGACAAGAGCAAGCGGAATGAGCTTTCGATTCATCGTGATTTTCATCGATCTCCTAACTTTGGCGTGACAGCCTGTTTCATAAATGCGGGTGCCCCAGGTCCGGGATCCCCACGGACAGATCCTCGTCTCTGGGGTGAAGTTCCGGATTTCCGGTTCTAAAAAAACCAACTCTCCGTGCCCCATCCATTTCGCGTCTTTTGCGGAAAGGGTGGGAAACCACCAATCTCGTCCGCGGCCTGTTTACCCCAGCCGGGTGCCCCAGGTCCGGATTCTCGGACCTGGGAATGTATCAGCCCAGCAACTCCCCGACAATCCCCTCAGCAGCCTTCAGCGCCGCATCAATCTGCGCCTGGTCTTTCCCGCCAGCCTCGGCAATCTCCGCTTTCCCGCCGCCTGATCCGCCCACGAGCTTTGCCACCGCGCCCACCAGCTTCCCAGCCTGAATCCGCTTGGTCAGCCCCGGCGTAACTCCCGCAATCAGCGCGACTTTCCCCTCCGCTTGCGCCGACGCCAGCACCACTACGCCCTCGCCCAGCTTCTGCTTCAAATTGTCCACCAGGGTCCGCAACTGCCCGCGCTCCAGCCCATCGGCTCTCAGAGTCACCAGCCGTACGCCCTTCACCTCGACCGCGCCTGCCAGCGCCTCGTCCAGCGCCCCGGCAGCACCCTTCATCCGCGCCTCATCCAACTCCCGTCGCAGCCGCTTCAGCTCGTCTTCCTGAGCGGCAAACCGCGCGCGAAGCCCGTCTGAAAGCGTGCCGCCAGCAGGGGCAGTGGCAACTTGAGAAACCAGTTGCGCCACTTCAAAATCCCGCCTGAACGTATCCAGAGCGCCCATGCCGGTGATCGCCTCCAGCCGCCGAACTCCAGACGACACCGACTCTTCGCTGACAATCTTGATCAGCCCAATCTCGCCCGTAGCCCGCGTGTGCGTGCCGCCGCAAAGCTCCGTTGAAAATCCGTCAGCCAGCTTCACCACCCTCACCTTGTCGCCGTACTTTTCACCAAACAGCGCCATGGCGTGGTACTCATTCACGGCCACATCAATCGGCACGTCCTCGAGGGTCTCGACCTTCGCATCGGCCAGAACCTCGCGGTTCACGATGCTCTCAATCTCTTCCAGCTCCTCATCGGCCACCTGCGCAAAGTGAGAAAAATCGAAGCGTAGCCGATCCGGATGTACCGCCGACCCAGCCTGCTTCACATGCGTCCCCAACACCTGCCGCAGCGCCGCGTGCAACAGATGCGTCCCCGTATGATTCCGCCGAATCGCATCGCGCCTCTCGCCATCCACAACCGTGCGCACCGCATCGCCCAGGGCGAGATCCTGCTTCAAGAGAGCCGTATGCGCGCGCACGCCTTGAACAGGCAGCACGCACCCCTGGATTTCGGCCACCACCGTATTCCCGTCCGCCGAAGTAAACCAGCCGGTATCGCCCGCCTGCCCGCCTGAATCGCCGTAAAAGCTCGTCTGATCCAGCACAACCTCGACCAAATCGCCCGCCTTCGCCGCCGGAACCCCCACGCCATCTTTCACAATTGCCAAAACGTCCGCGCCGGCTGCCGTGAGCTGCTTGTATCCCAGAAAATCCGTCTTCGGCAATTCACGATATGCGGGGTTGGCTGACTTCTGGCTCCCGCCCTTCCACGAAGCCCGCGCTCGGGCTTGCTCTTCAGCGCGCGCAGCTTCGAAGCCTTCATCATTGAAAGCAATTCCCGCGTCGTGGCAGGCGTCTTGAATAAAATCCTTAGGTAGACCGTAGGTTTCGTACAAATGGAAGGCTTCATCGCCAGGCAGCCTCGGCCCCGCCTCCGCACGATAGCGCAGATCTTCGGGGAAAGTCTCATAACGCAACTTTGCATTTGCAATCGCCGAGTCGAGATTGATCGACCCAGCCTCGATCACGCGATCAAACTGCTTTTCCTCCGCCTCAACAACCTTAGCCACGCGCGACGCGGAATTGGCTAGCTCGGGATACGCCTCCTTCATCTGGTCGCGAACGGCGTAGACCATCTCAAACAGAAAAGGCTCATCCTTGCCCAGCAATCGCCCGTGCCGGATTCCGCGGCGAAGAATCTTGCGCAGCACATAGCCGCGTCCTTCATTCGACGGCACTACCCCGTCGTGGATGAGGAACGTCGCCGCTCGCGCGTGGTCGGCTATGATGCGCAAACTCGCGTTTCCAACGTCGTTCTTTACCCCCGTGTACTGAGCCGCCCGTTGGATCAGCGGCGTAAACAAATCCGTTTCAAAGTTGGAAATCTTCCCTTGCAGCACCGTGGCAAGTCGTTCCAGGCCCATCCCGGTATCGATCGACGGTCTGGGCAGCGGAGTCAGCTTGTAACTCGTCTTGCCGTTCTCCGTCACGCCCGACCGGTCAAACTGCATGAAGACCAGATTCCAAATTTCCACGTACCGCGCATCGTCCTGCCCAAACGGCTTATCGATCCCCGGAGTCTCCGCTGCCTGTAGCCCAAGATCGTAAAAAATCTCCGAGCACGGCCCGCACGGCCCCGTTTCGCCCATCTGCCAAAAATTATCCTTGAGCCCGTATTCGAGAATGCGCTCTTTGGGCACGCCGGCTTCAATCCAATAGCCCTCAGCCTCGTCGTCGCGCGGCACGCCATCGGCGCCCTCAAAAATCGTCACGTACAGCCGGTCTTTGGGAATCCCCAACCACTCCGGGCTGGTCACCAGCTCCCACGCAAACGCAATCGCCTCGCGCTTGAAATAGTCTCCGAACGAGAAGTTCCCCAGCATCTCAAAAAATGTATGATGCCGCCGCGTAAAGCCCACATTCTCCAAGTCGTTATGCTTGCCGCCCGCTCGCACGCACTTCTGCGAGGTCGTCGCCCGCGAGTACTCCCGCCGCTCGGCCCCCAGAAACAAATCCTTGAACTGGTTCATCCCCGCGTTGGTAAACAGCAGCGTTGGATCGTTGGCCGGCACCAGCGAGGAAGAATGTACCCTGCGGTGCCCCTTCGACTCAAAAAAACGCAGAAATGTCTCGCGAATCTCGTTACCTGTCATCTGGTTCTTTGCACGATTTTCCATAGCGTTATCAGTGTATCCAATGCAGGCCTTGGCCTGAAGAGTGTTGGCTTCCAACCGAATGTTGCGGGCTACCGCCTGAAGGGTACGGGCTTCAGCCCGTACATTTTGACCCATCAAGGCGCAGGGCTTTACAGGCTGCGGAAAAACTCGTAGATCGTGTCTCAATGGGCCGCCTTGTATCAGGGCACGACTTAAGAGGCTGCGGAAAAACTCCGTGGTCTGATGGCGGTCACAGATTTTTTGCAGGGAATTGATTTATCAACGAGTCATGCGAGGAAACGATCAAAAGCAGGCGGCGATGTTCAGCTAT
>Ga0302189_10001719_pt1 | contig 18062 bp, 15 predicted proteins | sample II_Bog_E2_2_FD_194551 | JGI IMG/M metagenome (GOLD analysis project Ga0302189, IMG submission 194551) | Peat permafrost microbial communities from Stordalen Mire near Abisko, Sweden - II_Bog_E2_2 | ecosystem: Environmental > Terrestrial > Soil > Wetlands > Peat | place: Sweden: Abisko...
TGGGAAAGATCAATTCGGTGTCTATCGATCCGCATCGGCGAGTGTCGGGTTTCTTTCCCTTGCTAGTGCCGGTGTGGCGGGAGCCTCCTTTGGTCTAGTTGTCAGATACCTGACCCGTGGTGAGTATTCCTCTGTTAATGCCATTGTCACGAGGGCTCTGAAGCATCTCTGGATCGCGGGAGGAGTGCTCCTCGTGCTCTCGATCCCCTCCGGGTACGCCTTGGCCTATGCGTACAACATTTCCCCAGCGATGCGGGAATCATTTGTTTATGCTGCTGCTCTAAGTTCCGCAGCTATGGCATTAGGATTCTTTTCAGCACCCTTCATTTGGATCATTCAGGCACAACAGCGCGAATATGTCCTGAATTTTCTACATATCCCCCTTGCCATCATTGCCCCTATCTTAATGATTATGTTGTCGAAATGGCATCCGATGGGATGGTCACCATGCTTAGCCAGTGGTGTGATTTCAGTTATCGGATGCATCTTATGTATTGTTACATCAATCTGGATGTATCGTAGTTGGTTACGCTGGAGTAGTATAAAAACCAGTGATGATGTTGGGAAGCGGACTGGATACAGTCTCTTAGAGCAGCTTGGGGGAATTGTCCTAGCACAGGCTGTCATTTGGAGCGCGACGTTTCATACGGGAGTTGCCTCAGTGGCACAGTTGGTCGTGACGATGACATTTTTTTCTTTTACAAAGGATTTTCTCCAAACATTGGCCTCAACTCTCGTCACACCCGTCGGATCACTGTTTCATGGAGGACAGAGAGAGCGTGCTGCCGAGGCCTGGTATGACGCGAGTGTCTGGATAGTGGCTTTATCCGTTTCTGTCGCTGTTATACTGGTGGCGATGAATTCCCGAATTATTGCATCATGGGTCGGAGCCAGTAATTTTGCCGATCAATCAGTCAATATACTCGTAGCCCTTTCATTCATCTTGGTCGCTGCCAATGTTGTGAGCGTGCAAGTCATCTATGCAGTGGATGGGTATTCTGAGCGAGCCAGGTTAATGCTACTGGAAGGAGTTCTAACTGCAGCTCTAGGATTTACACTTGGTTCTATTTACGGATTGAGCGGAACCCTGATAGGGGCCTGCATCGCTCAGATCATATCTCTCATTCTCTATCCGATGATGATCATGAGAAGGCTGGAGATAAATTTTAAAGGATTTTATCTAATATTGTTAAGGATAGTATTAATTGCGATATTACCCCTTAGTGCTTTGCAATGTGTACTGCCGCATCTGCATTTCACCAAATCATTTATAGGAACGATAGTTCAGGCTGGCATATTCGGGATAATAACACTTGTGATTGTAATCATAGGTGGAGTGACCTCTGAAACTAGAATGCGGCTTTTTAATAGGCTAAAAATTGTTTAATAAACAAAGAAATACACTTTAAAAAATATTATATAAATTATTGCATGCTTAAAAAAAATATTAAAAATGGCAGTATATCTCTTCTTTCGATCTGCATTCCTACATATAACCGAATGGGGTTTCTTCAAAGGAGTTTAGCTTCTGCCTGTAACCAAGTATATTCAAACAAGGAAATTCTGATTTGTGATAACTGTTCTACAGATGGTACAGAAATTTTTGTAAATAAGTTTATCGAAAGTAACAAACAGTGTTTAATTCGCTACAAACGGCATGATATTAATATTGGCATGGTGGCGAATTGGAAAAGTTGTCTAGAAATGGCAAATGGAGATTATTTCATGATTCTTGATGATGATAATTATCTTACAGATTCTTATTACTTAAGCAAGGTTTCGGCTTTAACCGGTCTGAATCAAGACTTGCAACTTATTTCCTGCAACTTTAATATAAAATATCCAAATCATACTGTTTTTTCAAATGTAAAATTGCGTCGTAATCAGGAAGGTTGTGAGGTTTATCTAAATTATTTTGATAAAGATATATTAGGACCTGGGCTCTTTTTTTGTTTTTATAAAACTTCTACGGCAGCACGGCTCAACATTTTTTCGGAGAAACTCATCACTCATGATATACAAGCAATGTTAATGATGTCTCTACAGGGGGCAGTTGGGTTTATCGAAGATTACTGTGGGATTTATGACAAAACACATGATGGCAATGTGCCAACAAATAAGTATCTTCAAGACTATTTTTTGTTTGAAAAACTGGTCCTCTCTACAAACTCAGTGTACAAATTAAGTCTAAAAGAAAGACTGCTCCCCTTTAAGCGATTCCACGGAGAATTAATAAAAATATCAACATGGGCATTGATTAAATTTCATATAAGTGAATGGGTGAAAAGCATAAAAATTTTCATTAGATATCGAGGGTTTATTTTTACTGCCTACCATAGTATCTATGGTATTATTGTTAATCTAGTAGAATGTATTAAAAATAAATATATTAAAATTATTAGTGTAAAATCTGCTTGATTATATAGATTTGTTATAAACTTGAAATAATATTAATGATTTCCTTATCTATAGCTATACCAACTTTCAATAGGTCTGATAAGCTTATGGAACTGTTGATGCGAATCGAAGTAATCGTGCCCCTAGAAATCCCGGTTGTTATTAGAGATAATGGATCAAGTGATGAGTCTTGGAATACAATTGAAAATTATCGCAAGAATACAACGCGCTTAGTTAAAGCAACTAAAAATCAAAAAAATCTTGGGATTGATTATAATATATTTTCTGTAGTCGAAGATTGCGACACAGAATTTGTATGGTTGTTAGGGGATGATGATGATTTTGAGGACGCTGTTTGGGAAAAAATTACAGAATCCATCGCGCTATTTCCAGATGTAGCGCTGCTCTACTTGAATTACAGTGTATGGAATTCAAGTTTGACCAAAGCACTTAGTTCTGGATGCATCACGATGTCGAATGAGCAATACTATAAAAAGGGTCTTCAGATTTTTGGTTGTGTCGCTGAACTCATGTCTTTTATAAGCTGCTTGGTAATCAAAAGAGAGTCATTTTTACATTCGAAAGAATCTCTTCCAGCTAATTTTAACAATACCGCAGTAGATTTTGTCTGGTGCATAGCCCACATGCTTCGCGATCAATCAGCTGCTTATATTTCCGAATCCATGATCAGATATAGGAGTGGAGATGAAGATCGTGGATTTTCCGGTTTAGCAACGCTGCCTTATTTCGGCGAAATTTGCCGAGAGTTTGTGAAAGGAAATGGTTTGGAAGTAGTTCGCTTACAAGCCCTTGATACTGCACTTAAAAGAAGCATCGTTAGTAAGACACGTCTGATGAGGGATTCAAACTCCCTAAGTCTGTGCAGTCGTTTCAAACTCTACATAAAACTGGCAAAGGAGTTCCGGACGCGCCCCTATTTCTGGTTCAAGATTACGCCAATGTTTTTCGTTCCTTGGACGTTGGTCAAGATAATGCGCAAGATCTTGCGCTAACTACTCTAACTAAAAGCCGCGATGTCTTCGATTGATGAAGGTGATTTTTGAGATAGTGGTGTAATATACCATGGGATCAATTCTCATCGTTAAACTGGATCATATTGGTGATCTTGCCTTGGCGTTGCCAGCGTGCCATGCCCTTGCTGTAGCCACACAGAGCGGTATGTTAGATTTGGTTGTCTCCCCTGTGAATGCAGGCTGGCACGATGTTCTCCCTTGGGTGGGTGAACTCTACACAGTGCAATTCCCCGGATATCAGGCGGGAAGGGGAAAGCGCTTCACGCGCCTTGCAACGCTTTGGGCTTTATTCGCACTTGCCTGGCGTCTCCGATCAAGGCAGTACACTGAAGCTCTCGATCTGCGTACGGTTGTCCAGGATTGGAGGGGCAAATTGATCGCGCGCCTTTCTGGGGCAAAAAATCGGATCGGAGGAGAGGGCTCAGGGAGCAACTTTCTGACCCATGCAGTTCGGAATTCAGGAGTGCATGAGGCAGAGATTATCGGGAATCGCATCGAAGCCTATTATGGAAAATTGAAGGATGGTACTGGGCCGGTGACTTCGATCCGGAGAATTCGACCCCAGGGTAATCGCCGTATCGTGATTCACCCCGGTGCTGGATTTGCCTCAAAGATGTGGCCAACGGAGCACTGGATCGAGTTGAGGAAGTTGCTTACCCGAGAACTCCCTCAACTTGAGGTTTTCTGGTTAGGCGGTGAGAAGGAGCGCCCTTTGTTAGCAGAAATGGAATCTACGCTTCGGGAAAAGGACACCTTTGTCGTCAGTGGCACCATTCGGGAGACGTTGCAGATTTTGGCTGATGCCGATCTGCTTGTCGGGCTGGATAGCGCGGCACCCCACATGGCTGCACTGGTGAATACTCCTGCAGTGACGATTTTCAGTGAGGCGAATGAGGTGCCACGATGGAAGGCTCAGGGCAACAACCTGGTGCTGCATCATCCTGTGGAATGCGCCCCATGCCACCTGAGGGAATGCAAATTTACGAACCATCCTTGCATGAAAGAGATTTTCCCTGATGCGGTCATGTATGCCATACTCGGGGTGGTTGCCATCAAATGAAGCATCATTAAGAATGAAAGCAAAACTTGCTCTCTTTGAATCAAGTTCAACTGAAATTTCAGTATACCGAAATAATAACAATGAATAAATTACATCCTCCGATATCATTAGTTAAACTCAAGTCCACAACAGATGGATTTTTAAGGGGTTTAACGGGCGTTGACTATTGCCGTTTTCGTGAATGGCCCCTTGCGGAGTATACAATAGATTTGCAGGACGGCATGGAAGTTTTGGATGTGGGTTCGGGAGACGCTTCATTTTTCCCTCTACTCTTAGCTTTCCAGAGAAATATTAAACTAACAGTTTTGGATTATTCTGATCCGATGGATATTCTCAAAGTCAGATTTAACAAAATAATTGATGAGAAATTAACCTCTACACAGCCTGTTTATCTTAATGCCGATGCTCGAGCGACTCCCTTTTTAAATAATACTTTTGATCGTATTAGCTGCGTTTCTACAATCGAACATATACCTGAAAATGGAGATATGGAAACAGTTCGAGAGTTTGAGCGTATCTTGAAACCGGGTGGTAGAGTAGTTATATCTGTTCCAATGTCTGCTGCTGCGAGAGATGAATATAAGATGAATCATGTCTATGAGAGAACTATTGTAGATAAGCCCGTTTTCTTTCAACGAATCTACGATTTCCACTCACTGGAACAACGGCTCATTGAATCATCAGGGCTACGGTGTGTTACAAAAAAGTTTCTTATTGAACCAAGAAGACAATATTTCTGGGAGCAAGATTGTCAGCGTGAAAACCGGAGTGGTATGACAGTCTTGAATGCAGCTCCCATTCAGTCCAGATTGTCACGTGCCTTGATGGTATGGCGCTCCATGAAATATATTCGTGAGGTTGGCGAGGGAGAGGCAATCAAAGTCCCGTCACGATTGATTGTGGGCGTGGTTGTTCTTGAAAAATGAAAAGCTGAAGTCTTAAGAGTTTTGCCCACAAAGTGGGATTCAAGGAGAGAATTGATTGCATATTTTTCGCTCAACTTGGCTGATATCTTTTCGGTGCTTTGTGGTAAAGCTTCTTAGCTTTAGATTCTCCCCTTTCGACCTCGGTTGTCTTTACTTTCCTTCCTCAGCTTTCAAGTTTCAGCTTTCATCCGTCTCTTCTGAAATGACTCTCTACATTAATGCACTTCCGCTGGAGTTGGGGGGATTTGGCATCGGTGCCTACACGAGGGATCTGATCCTTGGACTTGGACGCTCCCAAGTGGCATCGCAAATAGTGCTGATTTGCCCGTTCCGTTTGGCAGAAAATCCTACTATTTTGGCCTCCGGGCTGAAGGTAAAAAAGATCGGGCTCCCCTTCTGGGTTCCACGCAAGCTTAGCGACGCACTTTGGCCGGAGATGGTTGGTTGGTGGCTTGCTCAACAGTCCAACAGCATCTTTTTTTCACCGGCACAATTTTACTCCCTTTTTGTCCCTCAGAATGTCTGGGTCACTTGCCATGATTGCATGCCACTCCACTTTCCCGTCTATCTCGGGAAGAATCCCCTGCGTAAGTGGCGCTATTACCGTGGGCTTCGGTATCTGGCACGGTGCCAAGGTGTCATTACCGATAGTGAGGCGAGCAAGGGGGATATCGAACGGATGTTGGGAATACCCCGGGAGCGCATTCATGTGGTCACCTGTTGGGAGTCCGAGATGTACTCCATCGCCAAGGGTGCCGAGCTTCGTGCAAGGGTGCGAACCACCTATGGACTCCCGGAGCGCTATTGGCTCTATCTTGGAGGATATGACATTCGCAAGAATGTGGAGTTCCTGATCCGATCCTATGCCGCAGTGCGTGCAACCCGGGAACTTCCGCCACTGGTTCTGGCAGGAAAGATCCCGGAGCGACAGCACCCCACACTGTGCGATGTCCGGGGTGCGATTCAAGTCACCGGGCTATCCGATCGGGAGATCATGACCCCAGGATTTATTGCCGATGAGGATCTGCCAGGTCTCTATGCTGGAGCCGAGCTCTTCCTCTATCCGTCGCGAGGAGAGGGGTTTGGATTGCCCCCGTTGGAGGCGATGTCGTGCGGTTGCCCGGCTATCGTGGGCGATAACACCAGCTTAAGGGAGGTGGTGGCAGATGACGGGTATCGCTTTTCTACCAATGATGGAGGGAGTGAGTTGGAGGCATTGTTGAGGCAGGCTGCGGAGGCACCCCTGCCGCTCAATCCCAAGCCCCGGGACTTCTCGATGGAAAAATCACTGGATCGGCTGATCCGGGTGTTGGGGGTGAAGCTTGCGAAGCAAGCTGAGGATTCGACCACTAAGGACTGAAAAGGTGGATCCAAGATGGGATCTAATGAAGAGGTAGATGTGGTGAATGCTGAATTTTTTACCACAGAGGAGAGACAAAGTAGGATCCAAGGAGAGAATTAATTTAAGATTTTCTCAGTTCTTGGTTCTTGGCATGGCTAGCATAGGGTTACATCAGTGGATGTCTCGAAATCACAATCTGATTGGACGAAACGGATTATCGGTTGTGCTATTAAGGTTCATCAGGAGCTTGGCCCTGGGCTTTTAGAATCCTCCTATGAGATGGCTCTGGCCCGAGAGTTAGAATTGGCTGAAATCAGTTATCAGCGGCAAATAGCACTGCCTCTTCACTACAAGGGAGAGAATCTGGATTGCGGCTATCGTATTGATCTACTTGTTGAAGATGATGTCGTCGTGGAGATTAAGGCTGTGGAAAGCCTGAAACCGATTCATGAGGCGCAGTTAATCACCTACTTGAAGTTGGCTGGAAAGAAAACGGGGTTGCTCATCAATTTTAATGTGATTTTGCTTCGAAATGGCATTCGCCGATTCGTCCTCTAATGAGGGAATGCGAAAAGAACCCAAATTTTAACCACAGAGGGGGACAAAGAGGGATCCAAGGAAAGAATTAATTGAAGCTTTTCGGTCAACTTGGCTGATACCTTTTCGGTTCTTTGTGGTGAATGCTGAATTTTTTACCACAGAGGAGAGACAAAGTAGAATCAGTAGGGAGAAGTGTTAAACTCGAATGCGGAGGACAAATCAGGTTTCAGAGATCAGTTGCCGGAACCAAGGAGAAGTATTTTAACCATTGAGAAGGGTCAAAGTGGGATCCATGGGGGATCAAAGCTGATGCTACCGAATGATAAATTGTTCCCCTATTCGGTCAACTTGGCTGATACCTTTTCGGTTCTTTGTGGTTAAAACTTCTTTGCTTGCTTCCTTCGTCCTTCGTCCTTCGACCCTCGTCTATCGACTTTCGACCTCTGATTTCCGCCCTTAGCCACCAACTTTCGCACCTTTAACCTTTTACTTTTTACCTTCCGACCTCGGTTTTCTTAACCTTCCCACTTTTTACCTTTTACCTATTCGATTTTAAATCGAACTCAGAGTCTTCTCGATTTCTCCGGCGACGATTCGAGCGTTTTTCTCCCAGGTGAATTCTGTAGCTCGTTCGAGGCCTCGTTTGCGCAGATCTTCACGGAGTGAGACGTCCTGCCACAGGGCCAAGACACACTCACCGATGGAGTCGAGCTGGTCGGGAGTAAATAGAAGGGAAGCTCCTCCCGCCGTGCTGGGGAGGCACGTGGTGTCGGAGCAGGCGACAGGGAGTCCGTAACTCATCGCCTCGATGACCGGCATCCCGAAGCCTTCCATGAACGAAGGCTGGAGGTAGGCCATGGCCTGTTGGAAGGCCCAGGCCAGATCGTCATTACTGACCACGCCGGGAAGGATTACCTGCTCTGGCCGTGGCAAAAGGCGGAGCAGCGGCTCGATGCGTTCTTGTCTGTAATTGCTCGGGCAGGGGCCAGTCAGCACGAGTGAGGGAAGATCCTGATGCAGGGCCTGCAGGCGTGCCCAAAGCTCGATGAGGCGGAACTGGTTTTTGTTATCCGAGAAGGCTCCCGCGAAGAGGAAGAAGGGACGATGAATCGATTTTGCCCAGTCTGGCTTTGGCAGAGGGTCGAGGCGGGGAGGCTCGACACCGCAGGGAGTCACGATGATTTTATCCGCATAGGAGGGGAAACGTTGCTGGAGAAAGTCCCTCCAGTAGTCCGAGAGAGTATAGATTTGCCGGGAGCGCCAGAGGGCATGGATGCCAAGGGTCTTGATCAGTTTGAAGTTCCATCCCTTGCCACTACTGCTCCAGGAGCGGGCGTATTCCTCGGTGAACATTCCCGCATCGAAGAAATTGGTCACCACCGGGATGCCAGTCCACGGGGCGAAAAATGCCGTGGCAAAACCGAGACCGCAATTCCTTCGCTGCCACTCTCTGCCAACAGAAAACACAGCCCTCCGCCAGTAGCTCTTTCCTGGGATGATGGAGGGATTCCATCCGGTCACCTGATCTAGCAATGGATTCTTATCCGACTCGGCGACAGGCACCCACTCCCAAGGGAGATCCAATTTAAAGAGCGCGGTCAGTTGATGCGAGACATGCACCGCAGTTCCGGGTGCCTGCTGCAGCCGGGAAACAGGGCCGAGATCGATCCCGACCTTCCGTTTTGTTGGTGCTTGATGAATCTGCATGGAGGAGAGGGGGAGTGAAGCAGGAGAGAAACTTGAAGGATGAAAGCTGAAAGCTGAAGGCTAATGCAAGGGATCGAGGGTCGAAAGTCGAAGGGCTAAAGTCGATAGCCAGCAGGAATGAAGACCGATTGGTTGTATTCGTGGGAGCGGTGGTAGCAAAGCCAAATTGAATCAGTCCTTTCCAAAGGCTTTCGACTCCCCATCTTCCCTCCTCTAGCCGTTCGACTATCGACCATCGTCCTTCGACGTTCTGTTGCATCCTTCGTCCCCGTCTGCCATCGACCTTAGACTTTGATGGCACTTGCCTCCCGGCAGCAGTGCTCCCCCTAACGGGGCTACCTTCGGTAGTCTACCGCGCCATTTCCTAATGGCTTGGTTCGTCCATCGACTTCCCTCTTCAGCTTTCAAGTTTGACGGCACTTGCCTCCCGGCAAGCAGTGCCGCCCCTGACGGGGCTACCTTCGGTAGTCTACCGCGCCATTTCCTAATGGCTTGGTTCAGCTTTTTCCCCCTCCTCATCCTTCGATGGTGCTTTTTCTTCGCTTTGTGGTACTATCACCTATTCTTCTCTCTGATATGCCCGACTCATCATCCACGACATTCTCAGCATGAGGAATACCGGTCTGCATCTGGTCCAGGGAAAGCTCTTGTCGTGGGTAACAATTTTGGTCGGCCTCTGGGCCGCCTGGTATGCGGGCAATAAGATTGCCGATGACGCCTATACGGGCGTGCTGTTGGGTATCTTATTCCTCGTTAGTGTGCTCGCTGTCCTGACGGCGCGATGGTATTGGTGGCTTCCTGCCTTTGCTATCGGGGTCTTCGGTCTCTCGACGATAGCGCCGGGATTCAAGCTCGATGGAACCGACCTGATGGCTCTCTTCGGATTCGCATGCCTCCTTGCCATGGTGACGATGGGGAAACTCACTCCCAAGAATACCCACCCGAATCTGGGTCTCTTCTTCTACCTCCTTGTCCTCTATGTGGGGGCCCATGTGGTACTCTATGGTGTCGATAACTACTTCAACGGCGACACGCAGTTCAAGAATATCGCCAAGCATTACTACGCCCTGATTGCCCCTCTGATCTTCATCTGGTGCCTGGATCGCTATGCCCATCCCCAGGGGCTAAGGCAAACCATCAACCTGATGCTGCTCGCCACCATCCTGTTCAGCCTCGTGGGGGTGATGCTCACGATTTATGATATGATTATCCCTCTACTCTCTGGAGGGGCTCTGAATTTTGCCTGGGCTGATCCAGATACTGCGAACGGGTATCTGAGAAGTGTGGCTCCATTGATGCTGCTGCTTGCCCTCTGCCTGACGGCCTCTAGCCCAAAGGGATGGGATAAGGTGCTCTATCGGGTGGGTGTCATGATCCTGCTCCCCGCGACTTTCTTCGGCGGCGGGCGTCTCTCCCTTCTGGGGATTTTGGTAAGTATCGCGTGCTGGCTCATCATTCGCAAGAAATGGAAGTTTGTGATTTTCTGGGCATGGCTGCTTGCCATGACGGCAACAGGGATGGCAATCGCCGGCCGGACGATGGATGCTCGGCAGCTTCAGAATATGCCCAAGAGCTTCATGATGGTGCAGCGGGCAGTTTCCATCTTCCTCCCTGCGGACAAGGTGATTGACAGTGAGTTGGAAACCTCGGGAAGTGACCAGTGGCATCAGGATCTGATCAAGGGTGCGTGGGATTATGCCAATGAAAATTACAAATCGATGATCGTGGGAAAAGGGTTCAAGGGATGGGATGACTCGATTGATATAACGATGTACACTTATGGTCAGGAGGCCTATGAAGCAGCAGTCAAAATTGCCATCCGAATGGGTTCATCGGAGACGATGTTCTTCAGCATCCTGCCGATCCTCGGCTGGCTCGGGGTGGTGCTCTATTACGGCTTCATGATCGAGTTGCTCCGGAGGAATCTTCGGGTGCTCAAGCTCTGCCCCGAAGGAACTCTGGCCAGAAGTCTCTGCGAATTCGCCTTCTGCTTGCTACTTACCACGCTGCTACTCTCCCCGATCTCGGGAGGAATCCCTTCTTACAACATGATTTTCTGGATGATTGGATTTATCGCAGCCGAGCCGTACATCCAAAAAGCGGTCAAGCAGCAGATTGCTCCGAGGGAGCATGGGCCCGCTACCTTCCGAGGCCAATTGGCGAAGAGGTAGGGCCTGAGACGGAAGTCGAAGGCTGGGGAAGGGAGGGAAAGTCGAAAGACGAGGGTCGAAGGCAGACGGGAGCGAGGGATGAAAGCTGAAACTTGAAAGCTGAAGGGGGAAGCAAGCAGAGGACTGAAAGTTGAGTAATTTTTCTATCCGCGACCACTTTTGGAATTTTTGGACATTGTCACAAAAATCCGGATCAGTTCATCAGCTTCATTCCAACTTGGTTCAATCAATGAGTTCGCCCTGCCACATTCGTCCCGGAGAAGCTCTAACCAGAGCTGGGTTTCGTCCGCTTCCTGACTGCAAAGATCGATCTTGGCAGTAAATTCTTCACTGCTTCTGGCGCGACTAGCCTCCCGGTAATTCGCAGCAACTGAAGTGCCTGAGCGCAGGAGTTGCTTCCCCAAAATTCGGAGTTCTTCACGACGCTTATCGAGAGCGAGATATACGCGGATGACTTGCCCAGCAAATGATTTTGTCCGGCAGCGCATTTCATTCTTTCTCTCTTCGATCTTCATTTCCACCACTCGTCCTCTGATTTCGGCTATTCAGCTTTCAAGTTTCATCCTTCAGCTTTCGCTCCCTATCCCCCGAAACATCTCCTCATACTGGCTTGTGATGACTTCCCAGTCGTAGAGTCGGGCTACGCGCTCTTTGGCGGCGGCTCCGAGTCGTACCCGCTCCTCGGGGTGATTCAGCAGGTTTGCGATGGTGGCACGCAGGCTCTCGACTTCGTGATCACCGTCGAAGGTGGCCGCCGCATCGCCAGCCACTTCGAGATTCGCGGGGGAATCGCGCACGACGATGCAGTTCCCAAATCCCATCTGGTCGAGCAGGACGGGGCGCGTGCCGTCAATGCCGGAGGGAAGGCAGAAGAGTGCTGCCTGTCTGCTGATGGCGGCATAGTCGTCGGCAAAGACATAGCCCGCAAAGACCACCCGTTCATCGGCGGCTTCCCGCAGGGACTGCTTGTAGTCCTCGGAGTAGGGGGCATCCCCGACAATCACCAGTTTCTTGTCGGTCTGGATTCCCTGGAACGCCTCGATGAGGAGTTCGGCGCGGTTCTCCGGGACGAGTCTGCTGACAAAGAGGATGTAGCCGTCCGGTTCCAGTCCGAGACGTGCCAGGATATCGCTCGCGGGTGTCTGTGCGGGGATATTGGCGCCGTAGGGAACGAAGATGGTTTCCCTGTTGTAGAGTTCGCGGTAACGCTTCTGGATCACCCGGGCATCGGCGACGACGATGTCGGCGAATCGGGAGGCCCACCCTTCGCTCCAGAGCAGCCAGCGTGATGCGAATCCGCCCCACTTCTTCCTCGCCCAGTCTTCTCCGTCCACATTGATGATGGTCGGGATGCCAAGCCAGCGGCATGGCAGGCAGAAGATGGCATTGCCCACGCCGCAGAAATAGACCAGATTGGGCCGGATGAAGGGGAGTCGGAGCACCGAGAGGAAGGTGTGTACGATGGTGTCGAGCGACTTGTGGGAGATGGTCGGGAGGGGGATGATCTTCACCCCCTTGTAGGTGGGGTCCCTCAGCGGGACAAACGGGTAACGGTTAAAGACGGTGACATCATGCCCCCGCTCGGCAAGCCGCACGGTGAGCTGTTCGTAGAAGGTTTCAAATCCGCTGTAACGGGCAGGAATGCCACGGGACCCGAGGAAGGCGATTTTCATGATGCTATGTGTTTGCGGGGATGATCCGCTGCGATTTTTTCCCAGGCAGCGATGGTCGGCAGAGCCAGCTTCTCCAGAGTGTAGGAGCGAGCCCGCACGATGCCAGCGGCGGCGAGTCGTCGGAGTTCTCCTGCATTCAGGCTGAGAGAGAGGATGTCCTCCCCGAGACTTTCCGCCGAGGTGACATCAGAGTAGTGCGCAGCCTCTCCACAGACTTCCGGGAGTGCCGAGTTCCTCCCGACGATGACAGGTGTACCACAGGCCATCGCTTCAATGGGGGGGAGTCCGAAGCCTTCGAAAAGCGAGGGATAGACGAAGAGCAGGGCCCCGCTGTAGAGCGCGGGCAGGTCGTTTTCAGGGAGGTATCCGGTGAAATGAATTCTCTCCGCGAGCGCTGTGTCGGCTTCACGGAGAATCTCGTCGAAGAGCCAGGCCTTTTTTCCAGTGACGACCAAGGAGACATCCTGCATGGCAGGATGGTTCCGGATCAGTTTCCACGCGCGCAGTAGGGTCGTGATATTTTTGCGGGGTTGCAGATTTCCAAGCGCCAGGATGTAACGCGCTGGGAGCTTCAGTTTCTCCCACAGGGCGCTGATCCGGTCCGTGTCAGCCGGTTTGTAGAAGGGGGGGAGTGCATTCGGTGTCACGGTCACTTTGTCCGGAGGGACCTGCAGACGGTTGATGATGTCCTCTCGGCAGTAGTCGCTGATGGTCAGGACGGCTTTGCTGGCAGCGGCGGAGGGAGGTATGGTGCATCGGAAACGCAGCACCTCCAGCGCTCTGAACCACTTTGGATTGTGCTCGTAGGAGAGGTCGTGAATAAGCAGGGAAATGGGGCAGCCCGGGAAAAGCGGGGCCACATATTGCAGATGCAGGACATCAAGTCCGTGGAGGCGTGAGGCCTGGGAGAGATCAATGCCCAGACGCCTCAAGGGACTGGCCGAAACCTGATGGAAGGTGCTTCCGGGAAGCAACTTAGCCCCAATTTCCGCGGCTCCGGTATAGCTAACATAGAGTACATAGTCATGCTCGGGATGCGCCCGTAGGGCAATGAGGAGGCTGCGCAGATAGGTTTCATTCCCGCCAAGGCCCGATCCAAGAGCATGGGCGTCAATGCCGATGCGAAGTCGCTTGGGTGATGAGGGAGAGACGATCATTCGACGTGGTCAGGAGCCGCAGTGTGCCGTAAGTAATCATAACTGGCTTGCGCTGTCGCTTCTTTATTGATCTGGTCTCTGTCGTTCTAGGTCGTCATCTTTGATTGAAATAATCCTTCGCATGAACCAGTTTCCCCGATGAGGGCCCCTCTTAAAAAAACCGCCCTCTGGCTGTTGAGATTGATGGGCCGGGAATTCCGCGATGAGCGCACGGGGCACTCCCTGGGACGTGCCTGTGTGCTTCCTTCGCCGATGGATCCCTCGGTTGTGGGGCTGCCCCACGCCGTCAGGCCGGTTTTCCTGCCGGAGAGGACGACAAAATACACGCGACATCGGCTCGGCTTTGCCACTCACGAGGAGCCGGATTATCCCTCGCGTCATGAGGCAGCAGGAACGGTCGATCCGGATCGCTTGCTCTGGGCGATCCTGGTCCATCAATCCCCTGCGGAGGTGACGGGGCTCCTCCGCTACTGGGAAAAGCTCGGATATTCCCAAGATAGGATACTCTTCGTCCATGCAGGCAAGAGAGATGATTTTGAGGCACTGAGTGCTTTGAATAAGGTTTTCGTTGAGGATCGGGAAATAAGGACGACCTTTCATCCCATGGAAAAGCAAAGTTATGGAGGCGCCCTGAGGGAGATCGCGGGCTGGCTAACCACGGAGAGAGGGAGTCGCTTCGAGGCGGTTGCCCTGGTGGAGTATGATCACCTACCCCTGATCCCTGATTGGGGAACGCGGCTTTGCGCCGGGTTGGAAGAGGAGCAGGCTGATCTGCTCTGTCATCATCTTGTCAGGGTGGATGGGACGAATGCCTCCCACTATCTCTATCATCTGAGCGATGCCCGTTTTGAGGATCTCTGGAAAGGGTTCTCGCTTCGTGAGGAGAAGAAGCTTTTTCTCAATGCCATCATGACTGGCTCGGTCTGGAGGCGTGTAACGCTGGAGGCGGTCGCAGCAAGGAAGGAGTCCTTCCCTGTCTATCTGGAGCTGTATCTTCCGTCACTGGCCCATCATTTGGGATTCCGGGTTCGCGGTCATGGTGAACAGGATCGCTTCGTTCAGGTCGTGCCGATGGCAGAGCCTTTCTCTCCAAAATGGAGGGAATCCGGAGCCTGGTCGCTGCATCAGGTAAAGTCGGTTTCCTCTTTCTTCTAACACACATTTCAGAAAGGCTCTTCGACTTCTTGCTCGCTGCACGATGACATCCATGAATTCCACCGCCATTGAGGGAGATTTGCCCTCCGAAAAGAAGGAATGGCTGCCTCTTGTCTCGGCGGTGTTCGTCTCAGCGTTGATCCTGGGTGTGCTCTACGCGGGAATCGATTATACGACCGGCTATGGTCAGCATCGGGTATCCATTTTCACGCAGGTGAAACTACAATGGGGGCTGGAGGACTGGAGTCACTGCATGATGGTTCCCTTCGCGGCGCTGCTGATTGTCTATCTCGATCGTGCCAAACTGCTGGTGCTACCGCTCCGGGGCTCTACCGCCGGATTGCCGGTTTTGTTTTTTGGTTTCCTGCTCTACTGGTTCGGGTTCAAAGCTGATAATATTTATTTTTCCTATCTGGCCTTCGAGGTCCTGCTCGCCGGGATGATTCTCTGGTTTGGCGGTCGGGGTTGGATGCGGGCGCTGGCGTTCCCGTGGGCCTTTCTGGTCTTCATGTGGCCGCTGCTCTTTTTGGAGAGTTTCATCGCCTTTCCCTTACGCATGATGGTGAGTCATGTCGGCGTGGTGATTTTGAATATCATCGGCATTCCCTCCGTGCTGAATGGTACCGGTATTCTCTCCGCCGCCGACACCACGCTCAACCTTGCCCAAGGACAGCGATTTGCTGTCGATGTCGCCTTGCCGTGCAGCGGGATGCGGTCCCTCTTTGCCCTGCTCATGGTGAGCGCCCTCTATGGATATTTCTCCCTCAACGGGGCATTGAAACGATGGGTTCTGTTTCTGGCGGCTGTTCCGCTGGCGATTGCCGGAAATATCTGCCGCATCGTGATGCTGACCATCGGGACAATCATCATCGGTTCCGAGAAGGCTATCGGCACGCTGGAGCATCCGAGTTTCTTTCACATGCTTGCAGGCTATGTGGTTTTTATCGTTGCCCTGGGAGGGATGTTTGGAGTTGAGAAGTTACTTACGATCCAGAGTTCAGGATCAACAATCTTCGCCCCGGCATCCGGCCCTGATTCTCCGGCACCACGCCCCGCCGTTGACTCGCCGGAAGGGGATCTCTACTGAGCAAGCGCTTCTGGTCCATGAAGAATTTCCCACTTGTTGAAACAGTGCCTCGGATTCCCTTCGCAAGGGAATCCCTCCTGCTCGTCATGGCGCTTGGCACGATTCTGCTCTGCTTGCATGGAGCAAAGTCGATCGGTATTTCGGAATCAGGGGTCATCATGCAATTGCCCCCGATGCTGCAGGCTATGCAGGGGAAGCCTGTGGATATCTCCCCTAGCGAGAAGGCCATCCTCCCCGGCGATACCGAAATGGTCAAAATGGCCTATCAGGGGGGGGGCGCGGATAATGTCTCCGTGCAGATCGTGCTTGCGGGTGGCGAAAAACGCAGCATTCATCGTCCCGAAATCTGCCTCCCGGCCCAAGGCTGGACGCTTGAGGGTGGGCATGTGAAAACCGTCAAACTCTCCAACGGCCATGACCTGCAGGTGATGAGGCTCATGGCAAGCCGCCCGATTACTCTCAACAATGGCGCAACGGCCGAACTCGAGAATGTTTTTTATTATTGGTTTGTCGGCAGCCATGCGACCACTCCCTATCACCTTCAGAGAATCCTGATGACCAATCTCGACATGGTCTTACATAATATCAATCACCGATGGGCCTATGTCGTGGTCTCCGCTCCAATCCTAAAGGGACTTGTGCCCGATGGCCGTGATCTGGAGCAAACCGACGAGATGCTCTCCCGTTCGGTTTCGGAATTGGCCCCGGAAATCATGAAAAATCCTTGAAAAAATCTTTCTCCACGAGCCTTGACGGGTGGTGGGGATTTTAGGAAAATTAAGCATGCAGATTGAGTGAACGTACAAATTTTGATGCACACGTCGCGTATAGAGCGCCCTATTCTGCAATTAGCCGCAATTCTCCTTCCCGGAGTCTATGTGGCAACGGCTTTCTGGATTGATCTCATCACCCCGGGGGGAATTATTACCCCGTTCTTTGTGGTTATTGGCTTGCTCCTCATGGCGTTGACGTACCGTCCTATTGTGATGGTTCCGTGGGCTATCGTTTATACGATCGTCGTTTGCAGTATTTTCCTAGTTCCCAAGCTCTTCACGCTGCTCTCGGGTCATCCCTACTATGACCAGTATGTGACACCGAGTATCAGGGCCGGGACATACATTGCCGTCGGTGTGCTTGCCAGCTATCTCTGCATTGCCTTGAATCGATTGAGGAAGTCGGAAGAGGAACTCACCCATATCCTCAAAAATATTCCCTGGCCAATCCTGACATCGGATAAGAACGGGAAGATCCTCTACTGGAACGCCCCTGCAGCGGCTCTGTTACAGGAGTTGTCGAAATCCCAAGGCGCTCTCAATTATTTCGATCTTCTGGCTCCCCCGGAGTTTCACGGGCGAACGATCTCAGAATACCACAAGCGATTCGAGGGAGAGGAAAGTGTGGAAGCTCTCAAGCTGAGTGTTCATGGGCGTCCTTACAAGGGGCAGACACGGAAGATCGAATGGACGGACAGCAAGGTGCTCCTGACGGTTCTTGTAGAGGGGGAGATGCCGCCAACTGCTTTGTAGATCAAATTGATTTCACCTGAACCTAAAAAGGCAATTGGACAGGATTTACAAGATTTACAGGATTATAGGAAATTAGCGACTGGCGAATAACGAGCAGCGGGAGCTGCGTTGTAGCCTTCAAATCAGCCTGAAAGGCGAGGCCGTCGGGAGACGGTGAGGCAATACATAGCCGTGGGAACGGCTTGGATAGACTGTGTAGGAACACAGCCCTGCGAGGGGCGAGCGGCGTGGGAATGCCCGGTTCAAAACAAAGGCAGTTCGCTCAATGGATGAACGATAAGATTTCT
>Ga0302189_10001724_pt1 | contig 18042 bp, 13 predicted proteins | sample II_Bog_E2_2_FD_194551 | JGI IMG/M metagenome (GOLD analysis project Ga0302189, IMG submission 194551) | Peat permafrost microbial communities from Stordalen Mire near Abisko, Sweden - II_Bog_E2_2 | ecosystem: Environmental > Terrestrial > Soil > Wetlands > Peat | place: Sweden: Abisko...
CGGACGAAGTACGGGAGGGCGCACTTCAAGGTTTCCTTCGGAAACCGTGCGCTCTTCCGAGGGCAGAAACAACAGCAACAGCAAAATCAACGGCAACAACAACCGCAACGGCAAGAACAACGACAACCGCAAAAGCAAAAACCATAAAAGGCTATATCCGTGGCGATCTATCACCTGAATGCAAAAGTCGGCTCGCGCACCTCCGGCCAGAGCGCCGGAGCCAAGCACGATTATGTATGTAGGGAAGGCAGATACGCGAACGGCGAAGCGCGGCTGGCGAAGAGGAACGAGGCCGAGATAGTGTATGCGGTCAGCGGCAATATGCCGGAGTGGGCCAAGGAGACTCCGGCTCAATACTGGAAGGCAGCAGACCTGTACGAGAGGGCCAATGGGCGACTCTTTCAGTCTGTAGAAATTGCCTTGCCGGTGGAGCTTGGCAAGAATGAGCAAATCGTGCTTGCGGAGAAGTTCGCAAGCGAACTGGCCACAACCAAAGACGGCGTTTTGCCCTATACCCTGGCTGTGCATCGTGGAAAGGGCGAGAACCCGCACGCTCACATTATTGTGAGCGAGCGGGTCAACGACGGACACGCCCGCAGCCCGGAGACGTGGTTCAAGCGGGCGGCGGTGGCCGGAAAGCAGACCCCGGAGCAGGGGGGAGCAAAAAAGACGGATGCCTATCAGCCCAAAGAGTGGCTGGACCAGGTGCGATCGGCATGGGCCGACCGGGCCAATGAGGCATTGGCCGGTATCGGCATCGAGCAAAAGATAGATTCCCGCAGCCACGCCGACCGGAAGCTGATTATCCGGCCAACGGTTCACGAGGGGCCGAATGCGCGGGCGATGGCTGAGCGCGGATTGCCGATCGAGCGAGTCAAAATCAACGAGGAGATCAAAGCGGCCAACCAAAAGCTGGCCGTGCTCAGTCGTGAACTGGCCCAGGTCAAAGCCGCAATGGGGCGTTTAACGGATGCGGCGGTGCGGATCAAAGATTTCCTGATAGAAAAGGCCAGAAAGGCCGGAGATTATCTGTGGGACACGGAGCCGCGGCCCATGCCGGAGGTGAAGCTATCGGATGAGGAGTTGCATAGTTGGGCCCGAAATAGTGTCTCTTGCTACACCCTCAGTTGGTACAAGCAGGAACAAAAGGGAGACTTCGCGCGGTTGGCCAAGGCGGAGAGGGACCAGAGCCGTCAGGTGGCATTGGAAAAGTACCTTCAGAGCCAGCCGGAGCGCAATCTCTTGCAGAAGGCGGTTCTTACCGACCCGCAGGAGAACAACAAGCTCGAATACGCCACGCTCAAGGCGGGGGAGCCGGAGAGGCTGGCGCTGATCGCAGAGCTGCGGCGGGAGTATGACCGGGGCAAGGAGGAAGTCAGAAAGGCGATTCAGAGCCAGGAGCAGAACCGGGAGCGCGAGCTGAGGGAGCAACGGGCGGCAATTGGTGTGCCGCTGACCAGGGAGCAGGCCGGCCGTCTCATCGCCGCCGAGTATGCCGGCGATCCGAAGGTGCGGGCGGTGGCGGCCCAGTTGATCGACGAGAAGGAGCCCGTTGCGGTACTGGAGGGGCGGGTGCTGGTTTTATTCAACGAAAAACAGCTTTGCGCCGCTGTGCGCAAGGACGAGAAGCCCGACCTGGAGCGGCAATTGCCGGAGCTGAAGCCGCGTCAGCCACAGCGCCAGCAGCAAAAAGAACGGGAGCAGGAGAGAGAGGGCCACGAGTGATCGGTAGAAGGGAGCCGATAGGCTGAGCTTTTCGATTGGCGGGGGTAGGGATGGCCGATGCGCGGTTTGCATCGGCAAGAAAACGGCCCTGTTTCAGCAGGGCCGTCATCTCTCAGTGAAATGAAGTGGAAGCGATGCTCAAAGTGGACCTTCGCTTCCGCCTTGCGATCCGCTTGCCTGTCAAGCTGATTGCCGCGCTGCTGAATCTCTTCAAGAGGTAAGGCAGCTTGCAACACCTTCCGGCGTGTCAGACCCGCCGGAAGACAAAACAAGAATACCACCAAATCAGAGGCACATTAGTGCGCGTCTACCGCGACCAAATCAATATGCCGCCCCCTGTGGCCCCGGCACCCCGCCCGCGTTTCGTTGACCGGAGCAACGGGGGAATAGACCCCGGCTTAGAAGGGGTCGCTTCAGGAAACGGAAATTTGAGCACGGTAAGAAAATAGATATTCAGTAACGACGCAGCTTTGCGCAAGGCTTCTGTGGCATAATCCGTTGTTTTTCCTGTTCTCGAAAGTCGCCAATTCTGGTGCGGTGGTTCGAGAGCGGTTTTCGAGAATGGCATATGTAACACAACACGGGGTCTGAGGCGCAGTGGAACGGAAAACCGGGTTAAGAAACCCCATTTTGAGCCTCTGGGTATGACGGTAGAGGCATATTGACGGCGTTCAGGAGCCATTTTTCTACCGTCAGAGCACACCACGCCGGAAAAGTCGTCCGCCGAGGTTCCAAAACATAGCCAAGATGAGTGCACCTCAATTGGCTACTCCGAATCATGTAGCCAAGAACCGCGTATACGGACTCTATTTGGCCATCTGCCGTTTGGCTATTCATTCTGGCCAGGATTCGAGTACCGCTTAACCCGGTTTTCCGTTCCACTGCACCTTGAACCCCAGCCTTTACGGATGCCGGAGCGAAGGGTACGGCGCGTGAGCGCGAAAAAGGCTAGAAAAGCCTCGACCCTTTGTTTTCAACAGGTTTACGCAGGTAGACCGCGATGTTTACATAAACCAACCCCGGACCGATGACTTTTATCCTTAGTCGCTTGTTTTCTTATGGTTCGCGCTCGGTAACCTGTAAACACCTTGTTTTTAGAGAGTTTTCCTTTTAGATGCTTGATTATAAAATGGTTCCCGCACAGTAACCGAAGGTTACTGTGCAGCATCCATTCTGGGGTGATGTGTCGTAGCGCCAACTGCCGATGCGGAGCAGCGCGGGCTTTTGCTGATGTGCTGAGGACGCCGGACGGATGCCGCAACAGCAAGCAAGCCGCCCCGGAAGGCGGCTTGCGGTTGGCTGCACAAGAGCGGCTCACTGCTGGCTTGGCACAGTTGGACAATCTGCCTTTCTCAGCCTGTTTGCGATGCTCAAAAACAGTATTCCAAACGTGATTGATATTCCTACAAGCAAAAAATCTAACCATTTGAAACTGCGCCAGTTTCCCATGGCGTAAAGAGCTGAACAGGCTATGAAAAGCCATCCAACGAAGCGATTCTTTCGATACCCCTTTGTATGACTCCGAACGATGGCAGATTCTCTCCTCAAGTGAGTAATAAGAAAGTATCCGAGAACCATCAAAACGATCCAAGCAACTGGCAGGATGCGTAAATTCCCCGTTATTCCGATGAGACTCAGCACCGCTACCGCCGCCAAACAAAATCCTATGAAAAGCCATTTCTGTCTCATGCGTACATCCTCTCATTTGCTGTAACGGATTTCTGTGGCAAATTGATTTTAGTGTTGCGGTTGCGGCGGTGGCGGTGGCGGTGGTGGTGGTGGCGGCGGTGGTGCGGGGGTCTTCAGCAGATCAACACCAGCCTTTACTACGTCTTTAGCACTCAAAGCAAAATCCACGGCATTGGGGATTGACTTAAGAACAGCCCCAGTCACCGCTGGCGTCACCACGCCTTCCACACTTGCGGCTAGGGCACCTTTCTCTGTACTCCCCGTTACGACCGTCGTAATCATGCCTGATGCAGTGGTAGTTGCCGTGACAGCATTCGCCATTTTATCCGCTTCCGCTGTCTTCCCGATTACAGCGCCCGTCATCTGTATAGTTCCAGACACGATCTGGCCTGTTCCTGAGATAGCGCCGTAAGCTGCTCCCACAGCCCCCGCCGGACCTGTTACCGGAGTGCTCGCACCAGCGGCCATGGCTGCACCAATTTTCTCCTGTCCGACATAGATGTTTGCCGCGCCCGTCACGAAGGAAATTGCCCTGTCGCACCAATCACATTCGTGCCCATCAGCATCCACATGGATCAGCGGATTATTCAGCACATACGAATACAGATTCAGGGTCTGCGGATAGTTCAGCTTGGCATACGGCACAGGCTCTTCTTTGGCGCTCCAATCGGGCGACATAAACCGGCCCATCGCACTGGAGTAGTAGCGGGCTTCGAAGTAGTCGTTTCCTGATTCGGCATCTCGTTCTTTGCCGGTGAAGTGGTGTTCGGTTGGGTCTTCGCTATAGCAATTGTTGGAAGGCAGGCATCCCAGATTTGGGATCGGAGTTAGCCCGTCGCCGTAGGGTAACGACACATACCACTCTTCGACGGTGCCGGTGATGTTGGTTTGCACGCGCCGGCTGCCGAGCCAGTCTTCCAGTTGGAAGTGCAGGGCGGGTGTGCCGCTGGGCGCGTCGTAAGTTGCGATGATCGTCCCCGCGGCATAAACATTGGTGTGCTTCCACTGCCCCTGGCCGTCGGTCTCCGTGAGCTGCTCGTTGGACAGGCCAAGGACATAAGAGGCTGTCGGCGTGAAGCCGTTCGTCGCCGTGTCGCAGGACCATGTGGCGATCATGCCTTTGGCCACGCGCGCGCCCTCCGCGTCATAGATGTACTGCATCATGGTAGGGTTGTTGGGTATAGGCTCGCTCATGACCGCGCAGATGCGCCCCTCGCCGTCGTAGAGATACTGGTTGATGCCGTCGTTGGTCACGTCGCCCGACGGATCATACCCGTTCGCCTGGTTGCCATTCCGGTTCGTAGCTGACATCTGGTTATTGTTGGTTCCGTTGACTGTGCCATTGTACTGCGCCCAACTTGTCAGTGGCGGATTGCTCCCGCAGGCCGTGGTGGACATGGACTGCGAGAGGCGGTTGCCGAATGCGTCGTAGGCCCAGCAACCCCAGTTATTGGCATACTGGGCGGACGTGGAAGTGGTGACTGTGTTTTGCGCCGTCGTTAGCCGGTTCAGCGTGTCGTAGCTGAAGCTCCAGCCTCCTGTCACTAAATCGATAGAATACTTCAGATTACCGGCACCATCGTAGCCGGGACCGGCACTATTGTAGCCGAACGATGAACAGTAGTTGTTCGATGGATCCGGAATACAGTAATAGTAGAAGGTCTGCGGCAAATCGGAAGCGCTGGGGATGACCTGGAGTTGGACGCTGCCGCCTGCAGTGCTGTAGGTGGTTGAATCGTTCGGGAAAAATGCCACCAGCAGCGTCTGCGATCCCGAGTCGAGAACTTCTCCTGCGGCCGGCGTGTATTCAAAAGTGCCAGGGACCACGGTCCCGTTATAGCTGGCCGAGGCATTGAGCTGCGTGGAAGACAATGCCGTTCCATAGGTGATGTCCGCTGGCGTTGCCCAGCTGATCGTCGGTGTCGCGGGAGTAATAGTGAGAGTCAATGGCGACGACGTTGCGGAAGGAGCATTTCCACTGTATGCAGCCGTGATCGAATGGGAGCCAACTGAGAGTGACGATATCGAATAGGTCGCCACTTGGTTCGACATACTCGCGGATCCCAAAGTCGTGGACCCGTCACTGAATGTGACCGTGCCGGTCGCATTTGGATACGGTTCACTGGCTTGAAGCTGCACACTGCTACCCCACACGGCAGGGTTCGGATTCGCGCTAATTGTGAAGGCACCCACATAAGCAGATCCGGCTCCGTTCAGCGAAGGGGTAAAAAAGATGAGGAGATCCGAATCGCTCAATATTAACGGATTAGGTCCATTCCAGCCCGACGTTGGACAGTACGAGCTTTGAGCGGGTACAGATATGTATACCGTGCTTCCGGAGAGTGCCTGACCATTGTAAGCGAAATTATTGAACAGGTATTGCGTTACTTGCTGCGTTGGTCCGGTAGGTGAGCCAATGGGGCACGTTCCAGCACTGGAAACAGTCTCTGTATAGGTCAGTGTACCGGAACCAACTGGAATACTATAGTTCGAATTCTGCACCTGGTTGACCGTCAACGTGACCGTTGCCGTAACCGAGTTGTAGTCGGTCGTGTCGCTCGGCGTAAACGTCACGCTCTCAGAGGGAGTCCCCGCAGTCGGTACCATGCTGGGCGTGGTCCAAGCAAAGGTGCCGGTCGGAGTTGCCGACCCTCCCAACAGAGTTGAGGATGCCAACGTTTGCCCATAGGAGATTGAACTGGCGGTCGGCCAAGCGGAGACAGTGGGTGTGGCCTTGTTCACGGTGACGTTCACAGAGCCCGAAACTGCGTTGTAATCCGTGGTGTCGCTCGGCGTAAAGGTCACGCCATGAGAAGCTGTTCCCGCAGTCGGTACCATGCTGGACGTGGTCCAAGCAAAGTTGCCTGCAACTGAGGCGGTGCCGCCTGACAGTGTGGACGAGGCCAGCGTCTGGCCGTAGGTGATAGAGCTGCCTGTCGGCCAGCCGGAGGCGGTGGGTGTGGCCTTGTTCACGGTGACGTTCACAGAGCCCGAAACTGCGTTGTAATCCGTGGTGTCGCTCGGCGTAAAGGTCACGCCATGAGAAGCTGTTCCCGCAGTCGGCGCCGTGCTGGACGTGGTCCAAGCAAAGGTGCCTGCAACTAGGGCGGTGCCGCCTGACAGTGTGGACGAAGCCAGCGTCTGGCCATAGGTGATAGCGCTGGCATTCGGCCAGGCGGAGATCGTCGGTGTGGCCTTGCTCACCGTCAACGTGACCGTTGACGTAACCGTGTTGTAGTGGGTCGTGTCGGTTGGGGTGAAGGTCACCGAAAGCGTGTGCGTCCCGGCTGTAGGAACTGTCCCGGACGTTGGCGAATAAGCGAAAGTGCCTGCCACGCTGGCCGTTGCATTCAGTTGAGTAGCGCTCAGTGCCGTTCCATAAGCGATCGCCGCTGGCGTTGCCCAGCTGATCGTCGGTGTCACACGATTTATAGTGAGAGTCAATGGCGACGACGTTGCGGAAGGAACATTTCCGCTGTATGCAGCCGTAATCGAATGGGAGCCAACTGAGAGTGACGATATAGAATAGGTTGCCAAGCTGTTTGACATACTCGCGGATCCCAAAGTCGTGGGCCCGTCAGTGAATGTGACCGTGCCGGTCGTGTTTGGATACGGTTCGCTGGCATAGAGCTGCACACTGTTACCCCATACGGCAGGGTTCGGACTCGCGCTTACCGTAAAGGCACCCATATATGCAGATCCGGGCCCATTCAGAGAAGGGGTAAAAACGATGAGGAGGTTCGAATCGCTCAATAGTAACGGATCAGGTCCCGTCCAGCCCGTCTTGGGACAGTACGAGCTTACATAAGGTACAGATATGTATACAGTGTTTCCGGAGAGTGCCTGACCATTGTAAGCGAAATTCTTGAACATGTATTGCGTTACCACCTGCGTTGGGCCGTAGGGGGGTGCGCTTACGTAGCACGTTCCCGCACTAGAAACAATCTCCGAATAAGTCAGTGTGCCGGAACCAGCTGAAATGCTATAGTTCGTAGTCTGCGCGAGAGCATTCAGCCCTATTGTTTCAAGGCAGCCGAGAAGCATAAACAGCTTCATCGCAATTCTGACCGTGCGAACCATCACGTTCCATCCTTTCAACCCAATAACACTTTTCACTCGTAGTCGTTCAATGTTTACAGGTTCCATGCTCAACGGGGCATTCTGCCGTCCAGATCACCAAACTCGATTCGAAGTATTGCCGCAGCAATACCCTGGCAAAATAACAAATTTCCATTCGCAACAGTCTTACGGGTGCGTTGCTGTCTCCCCGGTTATGCGCAGGCGAATATCGTATGTTTTGTGGACATAAATGTCATTTCCGAGAAACATATTCCAGATCGCTCCTGACGGCCAATAACCATTGGTGGTATCCGCGGTAAACAACGAAAGCGTACCCCCTGATGAACTCGCTGCTGGATTCCAGGAACTATTCAGGTTCTGCAACCGTCCAGCAGCATCGTATTGCATTCCAAAAGAGATCGATCCCACAGTAGGAATATTGCTCACGCCACTTGTGTATGCCGTCAGGTCACCTCCTAAGTCGTAACCATAGGACAAGGCAAACGGATTCGGCAACGAACTCGTACAGTTTCCAGGCCCCGACACATTCGGCGTGCATTGCTGTTCATTTTTCACGCGCCCCATTGGATCATAGGCAAGGAATGTGCGCATGGTCATAAACCCCGTGGTCGGAGCTGTCCCTGGGCAACTTCCAGACTGTGTCCATTCCGCTGACAGCCTGCCATCGCTCGACGAATCGTATTGGTAGCAGGATGACGGCGTAACGGCGTCCGAATAGCTCTTGCTTAGAAGTCGGTTCAGCACATCGTATGTATACGAGGTTGTCACGCCTCGCGCATCCATCTTGCTGTTTACGTTGCCGTTGGCATCGTAGCTGTACCCATTTGTGCCAGCCACATAAGCCCCTGTTGCCACCGTCGGACAAGAAGCAGAGGAGTTTTCCGGATTGGACGAGCAGAGTAATCGTGAGAGGCTGTCATAGTTGAAGGTGCGCACTCTTGCCCCAGTTGACCCTTTTGGTCCGCCCCACTGCGTTACGTTTAGCAAATTGCTCAATGCATCATAGCCGTAGTCTGCCTCCATGGTCGGAGCTTGGGTGATACCATTAGGCTCCACGACATCCATCAACTGGCCCAAAACATTCGAGGTGCGCTGCCAGTGATTTCCTGTTTCGTCGCTCGAGTCCACCCAGGTTCCAGTAGTGACGCTCCCGAGATGAGAGCTGCAATTGGCAACAGCAGGAGTATACGTAGACGCAGTGCCGTTGTAGCACGTCTGCAGAATGCTGCCATCTTGCTCAATCTCTTTGACTTGCCTCCCTAGCGCGTCATAGTAATAGGAAGAGATTCCGTATGTCGTATCCGATGTGGAGCGATAGGGGTTGGACTTGGTCATGACTCGGCCCAAGCCGTCATACGTAATATCGATAGTATCCGCACCATAGGGATCGCTGAGATAGGTGTGTACGGGATGGGCGAATTCGTCGTAGGCTGTCTCCTTTGTCATGGTGGTGCTGCTGTTGATCAATGTACTGACAGTGACAGAAGGATTTGGCCCCGCGTCTGAATAGGAGACCGTCTCCACGCCTCCATCCGGATGTCTGATACCCGTGAGCCGAAAGAAAGGATCGAAAGTCGACCCGGAGCAGCCGCCTGTCCAGTAGCAATAAGTGTTCGTGGTGCCGTTTTCGATATCTTTCGCGCTGCGCAGCTTTCCATCTTCAAAACCATACTGATAGTTGGTGGTATGAGTCCTTGCAGTCGGTGGAAGAATGATCTTGGTAACATAGGCATTGGTGTTCCCGGGCGCACTTCCGTCATCGCTTGTGTAATTGTCGGTATAGAAGTAGTTGGTTGTGTGTGAACTGCCCGCCATGTCGCCGCAGGGCGAGTATCCGCATGGATCAGTAACCGAGGTGACTTGGCCTGTAATGTCGTAGGTATAGCTCGTCACAGAGTTCGTGCAACTCGCGCCGCCCGGCACAAAGCACTTCTTGGTTACGGTTGTTGGGTTTCCGCGTGTGGTAACCGATGCACTCGCATATCGCGGGTCTTGCCCAATAGGTGCAGGAGAGACCACGGTCAGTGGAAACTTAGTGTACTCATCCCACCCGTAGTCCGTCTCCGACAGCAGCGTCCCATTTCCATAGACCTTCACGCTATCCGGGCGGTCGAGGATAGATGGATAAGGAAAGAGCAGTGTAACTGGAAAATTGTGATACGCCGTTACGGTTTCTCGCAGCGCAGATGGCGAAGGAATTGTATTTGAGGGATTGACGCAGCCACTCTTAAATATACTTGAGCTGTAGTCATATACTGCTACATCGGTGGGCAGGTTGGTCATGCTGGCCAGCGGATTCTCGCCACCGAAGGTGCCGTCTGGCTGGTACGTGTAGAAGGTTCCGGATGTCTGCCCATTGGGCAGCGTCTCGCACTCCCCGGCGAGCAGACTAGTCAACGATTGGCCTCCCCACTGATACCATACCTTGGTTACCGTTTTCAGTAGGGTTCCGTTTGTGTCTTTGTATTGGATTGTGTTTTCCACCGGCATATAGCCCTGATCGCCCCATTGACCGCTGAAATCGGTGGTTGGGGGCGGCATTGCTGGCAAATAGTTGTATATGGTCTGATAGCTTGTTCCCCGAATCTTATCCGTGGTTGTGACCGTCGTCGTCTTGGAGGTCCACTTATAGCTGATATCGTTGCCAAAACTGTCCACGGTACCGACCGCCGGCCAGTTCGTCTGGTAGTTGAAATCCTGCTCTTCGGCTGCGATGCCATTGTAGCTCACGACGCGCTGCGTTATCGCAAACCAGCCATAACGGAATTCGCAAATACCACCACCCGCGTTGCCGTGGGTGTTCCTGTATTGAACGCCTTCCATATTCGGAATGGTGCTCCAGGTATAGGAGACAGTCGCGCCCGTCGGGTAAGTGATCTGGTTGATCAAGCCATAGACTGGCTCGTATGTAAACTGGTAGGACTCTCCGTTGGGCTGTTCGATGGATTGTAAAGCGCTGACCGTCCCCTGTGTTGCTAGAGTTGGAATGGAAGACACCTTGCAATAGGTGGGGCCGGATATGCCAGGACCCACCCAGGTCACGGGAAGAGAGAAGGAAGGTTCAACCTCTTTTTCGTTGGTGAAGGTATAGCTCCCGGGCGAGTTAGAGCCTTGCGCTGTGCCTGGAACCTCAAAGGTAAAACCGGCGGACGTAGGCGAGAATGTCCAGTTTCTTCCTGTTGTATTCAGTAAGTTGCCGTTCGTATCTTCCACGGAAGCCGTCCGGGTTGCCGCCTGGTACGGACCCGCCAGAGAACTGCCGGGCAGACTTGAAACCACATCCCCATGCAGATCCACAACCGTGGCGGTTGCAGGAAAAGTGTTTGTAATGGATGCCTTGTACTGCTCATCGCCGCCCGTCAGGTAATTGGAATCGCCATTGGGAACAACATTGGCACATCCATTTGGGGAATTAGAGGGATTCGTGGCATTGAATAGGCCCATTCCGTGATTGCCTCCATCGGGGTCGATAAACACATATCCTGAGCTAACCTCGCAATAGTAAGTGGTGGAAGTGTATTGACCGGATGGCAGAGTAACGCTTTCCAAAGCGTTACCACCGAAAGTCGATACTTGAGGGATTAAATAGAGCGAATCATCAAGATCGGTGAATTCGTTGCCGCCTGCGTCGACCCCGCTTTGCCAAGTTGGCTGCAATCCATACATACTTACTGAATCCCACATGAAGACATAGGTGGGCCAGTTCACTCCTCTTTCGTGAGGGGTTGGCGCCTTGATCCGCACGCTCAGCGAGCCGTTGGCCGGGCTGACGATCTCATTCAAGCCGACAAGGTAATCGTGCGGCACGCCCGGAACAGGCGTCGCCGTCGTATCACTTACTCCTGCATTCTGCTGGCCAAGAACAGGCAGCGCGGAACCAAAGAAAACGGTAGCCGCCAGAAGAACAGCAGAGACGAAGATAGACTGTACCGGCTTGGCGATCATGAGACACTTACCTCTCAGCGAATTGTTTGAAACAAGAAACACTTCCCAGCGCAAAGGCCTGAGCCTCGCGATTTGCAGACGCCTGTACTCTGAGCTTCTGGATATTAGTTGCCTATTGTAAGGCCGTTGTGTGAGAATCTCAAGTGTGGGCAAACATATGCACAAATCCGTGATATAGCTCATACACTTCCACGAGCAGCCGAATCTCATACAGCACGACGGCGGGGTCTTTTCCAGAGCAAAAATTATAGTGAAAGAAGAGACAGCATTATTTCACACAAACCAGAAAAAATAGTTAAATCTGTTTGTGTTGACCAAGAGGCAGGTAGGTGGGATGCATTGGTGTTGTAATGTTTGATAATGTCCTTTATCAGATATAGGAACCGCCCGAGGAGCCGCCCATGACCACCACTCTTGCTCCCCTTCGCAAAGCCCCCGTCCTGCCCGCCCTAGTCTCGGCCGCCGGCCATCGCGCCGGCCGCCGCTTTCTGGAGTTTTTCGCCGCGCAGATCCGCAACCCCCACACCCGGCGCGCCTATGCGCGGGCCGTGGGCGAGTTTCTGGCGTGGTGCGAGAGCAAGGGCGTCTCCTCCCTGGCCGCTGTGCAGCCGTTGCATGTGGCGGGCTGGATTGAGATGCAGGGGCGCGAAGTGTCGGCGCCGACCGTCAAGCAGCAGCTCGCGGCCATCCGCCACTTGTTCGATTGGCTGGTCATTGGCCAGGTGGTGCCGGTGAACCCGGCGACCGCGGTGCGCGGGCCGCGCCATGTGGTGCGGGTGGGCAAGACTGCGGTGCTGGAGCCGGCCGAGGCGCGGGCACTGCTGGACTCGATCGACGCGGCCACCCCAGTGGGACTGCGGGACCGGGCGCTGATTTCCCTGATGGTCTATAGCTTCGCGCGCATCGGGGCGGCGGTAGGCATGAAAGTTGAAGACGTGTACACCCAGAACCGGCGGCTCTGGGTGCGGCTGCATGAGAAGGGCGGCAAGGAACACGCCATGCCCTGTCACCATAATCTGGAGCAGGCCCTCAGCGCCTATCTCGAAGGAAACGAGGTCGAGAACACTCCGAAGGACCCGCTCTTCCGCACCATCGGCCGCGGCACTGGCCAGCTTACCCGCACTTCCCTTCCCCAGGCCAACGCCTACGCCATGATCCAGAGGCGGGCCGAGGCGTCTGGCATCAAAACCAAGATCGGCAACCACAGTTTCCGGGCTACCGGCATTACCGCCTATTTGAAGAACGGCGGGACGCTGGAGAAGGCCGCCGCCATGGCCAACCATGCCTCTACGCGCACCACACAGCTCTACGACCGGCGCAGCGACGAGATGAGTCTGGACGAGGTCGAGCGGATCCTTATCTGAGGCGGCGCGAGGCGCAAAAGCGGATACCTATCCTATAGGACGCCCCGAGAAAACGCCTCTACGCGTCTCCAGGCGCGGCTTTTATTCGGCCTTGGAGCCCGAAAATGCGGGCCGCAAGCCTTTTCGCACGTTGTGGTGAGTCCCCCGGCTTAGAAGGCCGGTGCTCTATCCGCAAGGGCCAAGGCTTTTGCTAGGTAGTCGCAGCCACATGCGCGGAAATGTGATAATCAGCCATTAAGTGGTTGATTATCCTCCAATGTCTAGTGAATAATACAAATATGATTCGTCGCAATCTCACCGATAAGCTTCTTGAGGCGCTGGCAGATACGCCCGCCGTTCTGGTCAACGGCGCCCGTCAGACCGGGAAAAGCACCTTGGCGCAATCAGTTGACGAGAAGGGGCCGAGTCGTCAATATCTCACCTTCGACGATCCAGGCATTCTGGCCGCAGCCAAGGGCGATCCCAATGGCTTCGTCGCTGGTCTGAATAACCCGGTCACATTGGATGAAGTGCAGCACGTCCCCGAGATCTTCCCCGTAATCAAAGCCGCCATTGATAGCAAGCGTCAGGCCGGTCAATTCCTGCTCACGGGATCGGCAAACGTACTGCTCTTGCCCAAACTGTCTGAATCCTTGGCGGGGCGCATGGAAATACTGACCCTGTGGCCGTTTTCACAGGGAGAGATGCACGGCGTAAGAGAGAGATTTGTGGACACTCTGCTTTCCCGAAAGACCGTCGGCTGGACAGGAGGTGCCGCCGCGTTGCGCCGGGAAGATCTGTTGGCGGCCGCTCTGGCGGGTGGCTATCCTCTTGCCGTCGCTCGCATGAGTTCTGCGCGCCGCGATGCTTGGTTTCAGTCCTATGTCATGACGATCCTGCAACGGGATATTCGCGATCTGGCGAACATTGCCGACGTAACGGCAGTTCCGCGCCTGCTCTCTGTCGTCGCAGCACGTGCAGGCGGGCTGTTGAATGTTGCCGATTTATCACGTACGGTTGCCTTATCGCAGACGACGTTGAAGCGCTACTTTGCCTTGCTGGAAGCGACCTTCCTTGTACAACTGTTGCGCCCGTGGGCGAGAAATCTTGGCAAGCGAGTTATCCAGACGCCCAAGGTCTATGTGAACGACTCCGGCTTGCTGGCCTACTTGCAGGGAGTGACCATGGAACGCTTGAGGGCAGAGGCCAGTTTAGCTGGCGCGCTGTTAGAAAACTTCGCGGTGATGGAGCTGAAGAAGCAGGCCACTTGGAGCACGACTCAGCCGGAGTTGTTCTTCTGGCGCACGGCCTCCGGGCAGGAGGTGGACATCGTATTGGAGGATCGCGCCGGTAGAGTGGTAGGAGTGGAGATCAAGGCCTCCGCAACCCTGGGCAGTAACGATGTGCGCGGATTACAGGCATTGGCAGAGGCCGCAGGTAAAAACTGGGTGCGCGGCGTGGTGCTGTACGCGGGGACGGAAGTGATTCCTTTTGCAAGCAACCTGCACGGTGTTCCATTCGGTCGACTCTGGATAGAGTAAGTCTAGAAGATTCTGGTCGTTTTACTTTCGCGGGGGTTAGACAACAATAACCATAAGCGTGATATATTTCATGAAAGGCGATCTTAGTGAAAGCTGGTTTTCATGAAAACAATAGTCATTACCTCGCAGAAAGGCGGAAGCGGCAAGACCATGCTGGCCGCACATCTAGCCGTTGAAGCGGAGCGCACAGGCGATGCCCCGGTATGGCTGATCGACACAGACCGTCAGGGCACGTTGAGCCGTTGGCATGAGCGGCGGGCGGCAGAGACTCCCCAGCTCGGGCAGGTGTCCTTTGCGCAGATCAAGAGCGGACTGGAAGCTCTTGATAAAAAACACAACGCGGCCTTTTGCCTGATCGACACCGCTCCCACGATCTCAGATCAGACCGCCAGTCTGGTCACATACGCGGATCTTGTGGTGATCCCGGTGAGACCTTCCCCATCCGACCTTTGGGCGGTGGCCGAAACCGTCGAGCTAGTACAGGCCGCCGGCAGGCCGTTTCTCTTCGTCCTCACTCAGGCAAAGTCGCAAGCGAGCATTACCGCCCAGGCGGCAGCCGCCCTGTCTCAGCATGGGCGTGTGGCACAGGCCTTTATCGCCGACCGTGTCGCCTATGCCGCCTCCATGACGGGCGGCAATACCGCACCGGAGCTGGGAGCCAAAAGCCCCGCAGCCGAGGAGGTATCGGCCTTGTGGAAAGAGATCAAATCATGCTTTCATGAAAAAGTGAAATCAGGAAGGAGTCCGATTAATGGCTAAGCCTCAACCTATCGCTCTGGATGGAGCCGACCTTTCTCCTGCCAGAGCGCGCTTTCAGACCGCCGCGCGGCAGCGCGGTGTTGTCCCGTCCGCAGATCTTGTTCCGCTACAGTTTAGAATGTCTCCTTCATTCGTCCGGGCCTTCAAACAAGCCGCACTCGACCGAGATATGAAGCTGAATGAATTGCTGAATTGGTGCTTTGATGAAAGCATGAAATCAGCAAAATAACTATGCCCAAGAGGTCCGAGCATGAGCGGTAGGAGAAGCAGCGATCTTTTGCCTTTGGCAGATCTGCTACCAGGATTTGAGGTTCTGGCGGATGAGCCTTCGGGTGCTGTCCCCAATGCGCTGACGGTACAGGGAAAACACCACTTCACCCGTACCAAGCAGGTTGATGCCCTCACAAGCATCGGTGAAGACCCGACGCCGGACTTGGGTTTCATGGGACGACTGCTGACGCTCTGCTCTCTGCCGCGCACAGATCCGGGGAACCGGCAGCAATACAAGCGCCAGAATGGTCCTTATAAGCTCATCATGATTGCCGGCGGAGACAACAAGCTCCCTTTCGGAAATCTGCCTCGTCTGCTACTGGCATGGGTTTGCACCGAGGCCATCAAGACGCAAGATCGGAAGTTGATTCTGGGACCATCCCTGTCTTCCTTCATGCAGGAACTTGGGATCAACAGTGACAGCGGCGGTAGCCGTGGAGACCGGACGCGGCTCAAAAGCCAAATAGACAGACTCTTCAATTGCCACGTGGACATGATCTACGAGACGAGCAGGGGCAAGGTTTCGACTGGCGGCCGTCTGGCTCCTAAAGCTGTTCTCTGGTGGGATTACCATCAGCCACAGCAGGACACGCTTTGGAAGAGTTGGGTGGAAATCGGGGAGGAGATGTTCAACGAGATCGTCGCTCACCCGGTCCCGCTCGACATGCGAATACTGAAAACGATGCGTAGATCCTCGCTTGGCCTCGACCTCTACATGTGGTTGTCGTACAAGTCGTTCACCCTTTACAGCCAAGGAAAGAAGCCTGAGCGCCTGTCATGGGAACGCCTGTACCTCCAATTTGGGGTTGATCCTTCGAAGGCCAATGACAAGTTCGTTGTCCGTGACTTCCGCAAAGATTTCTTGCGGGAGGTGAAGAAACTAAAGCTTTGCTGGCCAGGTCTCAGGTACGCCACGCCCAAAGGCAGCTTCGAGGTTCACCCTTGTCCGCCGTCTATCAATCCAAAGCAGATAGGCGAATAGTTTTGCGCATAATGCCTGTGAATACGGTGAGTTTTCCACGCTGAAACGCCCTCACTGAGCCTCTCTCCATAGCAATACGGGGTTTATATGTTTACAATCATCGATTTACCTCCCGCTGAAACGCCCTCACTGCCTCATCCTCACTCGCTGAAACACCCTCACTATAATCCGCTGAAACACCCTCACTATTACAAGTAATAGATACAAATAAAAACAAATAGCCGTCCACCACAACGTGAGGAAAAAGGAGCGCCCTACGGGCGGGCCTGCTGCGCATACATTGGAGGGCGCTAGCGCCCCTCCCGCACCCACCCCGCACAAGTACAAAAAACAAAAACCTTGCTGGGGATGGTGAGGTCGGTCCAGCCTTTGTGTCTGAGTGTAGAGTCGTGCGGAATCGAACAGAAAGCCCCCAGGACGAACACGGAGCAATGCCGACAGCCCCCGGCTATCCAAAATCCGCCTGAGACCGTCTTGCCGTCGGCCCACGGATTATGAATCCGGCGCTCAAACCGGCCTACGGTCAATTCAGGCCAAGTGCCATGCGCAAGATGTGAACCAGGCCAATCGGGTTTTTCGTCGCCATCGAAAGTTTGGATGAAGTGTACATCTCGAATTGCGTGATCGGCGCCCAGCGGACTTTATGGCCGGCCAACACCCCCAGCTCCCGGATGAACTCCCGTTGCGTCCGGCCGTTCCCGTCCCGGAACGGATGAATCGCGTTCAATTCAGCCAGGTAATAGGCCGCGCCATGCGCGAACTTCTCCGCGCTGCGTTCCCGCAGCCAGTTTTCCCGCGCCAGCTCGCCGAATAGTGCCGTCAGGGAGGTTTCCAGCCGTTGGGCCGAACAGAAGCTCACCGGGCCAAGCGACAAGTCGCAGGTTCGCACACGGCCCGCCCAGGGATACACATCCTGAAACAGCGCCCGGTGAATCGCCAGCAAGTGCGCCAGGTCGAATGAGCCGGAGACCGGGCGCGAGTATAGGAAAATCAGACGCTTGAAGACCATCCGCGCCTCGTGCGCGGCCAGGGCTTCCGGCGTATGAAGATTCGCCTTGTTCTTCAAAAGGTGGGATCGAGAGTGGATGTAAGGGTCCATCAGAGCTTTTCACGCTCCCGCTCATCGAGGACGGCGATGGCCGAACACAGTTCGGCCAGGCTCAGATCCTCGCTGACATAGGCGCTGGCCAGTTTGCGGACCCCGGCCCCAGGATCGAGCGATTCGATGGCCAGAGATTGGAGTGTGTCCGCCACGGCTTCCGAACGCGCCCACGAAAGCGGCTTGCCACGCCGCTTTGCCGGTCCCGGTTTGGTTGAGATTGAAGAACTCTTTGCCGTCATGGATGCTTCACACCGAAAATACGAAAACCGTTCCAGCTATGGTTTGAATCTCTGCGCGTTCGCTTGAATTCAAACCATGCTCCATTGTGGAATCGCTTCGAGGCGTAAAGGCCGCTCAAGCGCCGCTTTCAGCGGTGGCCTACGGCCAGCCTTGACCCCTCTACGCTCAAAACCACCGCCGCAGGATTCACATTTTCTTTCTTGGCTTTGGTTCCGGCCTTTTCGCATCCGGCCAGTATTCCGGAAACTTGTAGCGGTCATCGGGCAAAACAGCGGCTTTGAAATAGTCCTCGAAGCCCTTCTTGAAATCGGCATTGGACAGTAAAGCATTCAGCGCAATTCCGCCCGCGATGAACTTCCGATTGTT
>Ga0302189_10001726_pt1 | contig 18036 bp, 16 predicted proteins | sample II_Bog_E2_2_FD_194551 | JGI IMG/M metagenome (GOLD analysis project Ga0302189, IMG submission 194551) | Peat permafrost microbial communities from Stordalen Mire near Abisko, Sweden - II_Bog_E2_2 | ecosystem: Environmental > Terrestrial > Soil > Wetlands > Peat | place: Sweden: Abisko...
CCCGGTCAATGATCGAATCACGGTACAAATCCAAAGGCTATCTGGATTACACGGTGACCTCGCGTCCGCAAATCGATGAGGCTGCCGGAACCGTGAGCTACACCATGGAAATCGATCCCGGACCTGTCTACCATTTGGCCTTCGTAAAATTCGACAACGTCAGCGACGATCTGCGCAAGCTGTTGATGCGGAACTGGCAGATGTTCCCCGGCGACCCATTCGACGGAGGATATGTTGGCAACTTCGTCATGATGGCTCAGAAGGCGGACCCTGTGCTTATGCGTAGCCTGGCCGGCGTCAAGGCAACATTCGACGTTCAGGCCGACCCCGAAACTCACCAGGTCAACTGCGTTATCCGGTTCGAGAAGGTCCACTGAGCTACTGATCCTAAGCATTCGGTCAGGCTTAGCGCCTTGTGCTCTTCTCCATGTCCAGGGCACTCATATTCCTCAAGGCGGGTCTACCGACCAGCAAACGCGAGATTCTTTCCTCAATGGCTGCGACTTTGATACTCTTGCCCTGCCATGAAGCGCACGTTGTTTTTGCTCTTGAGTTTTTCCGCCCTGCTATCCACCGGCTTGCCGGCATTCACGCAAGAATTCACGCCCAAGACCATCGAGTTCAAAGGCGATCCGGAGTATTCCGATCAGGAATTGCTGGCGGCGTCGGGGCTCAAACCGGGCATTCCGCTGACGCAGGCTGAGATGCGCGACCACGCCCAGAAGCTGATGGACTCCGGCGTCTTCGACAACCTCACCTTCAAGTGGGATGGGCAGAATCTCGTCTACACCCTGACGCCGTCCACGGCACTTCTCCCCATCCGCCTGGTAAACCTGCCGTTTGCGCTGGACAAGGATCTCGACGCCGAGCTGCGTGAACGCATCCCGCTCTACCACGGCAAGGTGCCGCCTGAAGGCGGGCTGATGGATCGAGTGCGCGAGACACTTGAGGAAAGGCTTGCGGCCAAGGGCATTCAGGCCGCCCTCGATGCCACGCCATTCACCGATCAAAGCCTGCACAAGGTGACCGCCATGAACTTCGCCATCACCTCGCCACCAGTGCAGATTGGCGAAATCCGGCTGGATGCGGCCTCTGCTGCCCTGGACCCCAAAGCACAGGAGATTCTCGCCCGGTTTGCTGGATCGGCCTTCGACACGGAGGGCAGCCAAAGCCAGATTGAAACCTATCTCGGCGCCTTCTATCGCGACAGGGGTTACCTCGAGGCCGAGGTCCACGCCGCCCCACAAGCAGCCCCGATCAACACTCCGGACGCAGTTCTCGTTCCTTTTCTGATTTCGGTCTCGCCGGGCGCGCTGTATAAGCTGGCGGGAGTTCAGCTTGCGCCCGATATGCTGGTTACGCAGGCGGAGTTCGACCGCCAATCCCACATCCATCCCGGCGATATAGCCGACGGCGCGCATGTGCGCGAAAACTGGGAATTCATCGCGCGCCAGTATCACAATAACGGCTATATCAAGGCCAAGGTTCAACCCACGGCCAGCTTCGATCGGGCCCAGGGAAAGGTCGGTTTTGCGGTAACGGTAGAGCCGGGCCTGGCCTACAAGATGGGCAAACTCACCATTGAAAACGCCAGCGACGACCTGCGCGCCGCGATGCTGGCTGCCTGGGGAATGCCCGCGGGAGCGGTTTTTAACGAGGGCATGATCCGGGGTTTCTTTGCCACCACCAGCGTCCATCCAGCGCTGGAGCGAGTGTTTGCCACTCTCGACTTCAGCTATGTTCTGCTTCCCAATGACGATGCTCGCACTGTCGATGTCGTTCTGCGGCTGGAAAAGAAGCATTAAGACGGCTTATGCTCGTTTCCATGCCCCACTCGCTCATTTTCGACAACATGTTTCATCTGCCGCTCCCCATTCTTGAGAAGCTGGCGCGTCCGGTAATCGTCTACCTCGTACTGGTGCTGCTGTTGCGCATCTTCGGCAAGCGTGAGCTGGCTCAGCTCAATCCCTTTGATCTAGTGGTGCTGCTCTCGCTGTCGAACACTGTCCAGAACGCCATTATCGGCGACGACAACTCAGTGACCGGCGGGGTGATCGGAGCCTTCGGCCTGCTGGCTATCAACTGGCTGGTGGTGCGCGTGCTGTTCCGCTCGCAGCGGCTCACGCGCGCGCTCGAGGGCAGGTCGGCCGTGCTGGTGATGAATGGGCAGCTCGACCGGAAAGCAATGGAGCGCGAGTCGCTGAGCCGCGAGGAGCTGCTTTCCGTCATTCACAAGCAGGGCTTTGAAGACTTTCACCAAGTGCGGAAATGCGAACTGGAGCCCAACGGCACCTTCTATGTAGAGGCCTTCGACCCGTCCGCGGCAGACAAGCGCCACATTGAACTGATGGACCGGATCGAGGCGCTTTCACGCGAAGTGGCTGCGTTGCGCGTGCAGCCCAAAGAAATCAGCGGCGTATCAGCTCCACCGGCACATCCAGCTTGAACTGGGTCCATATCCGGTCGGCAGTCCAGGCCGTCGCATGGTTGGTCTTAGCGAGCGCAAGACAGGCCCGATCCCCGAGCGAAAGCGATTGACTGACAAGCGCATAACTGGCAGCAAGTTCCGCTGATGCCTTGTCAAACGGAACCAGCTCAATGCCCGCAAGCGCCGCAGTCAGATCTTCCGCCGTCATCCCGTTGTTGTCGCGCTGCGTCCGGGTCAGCACTTCACACCAATTCACTGAACTGATTGCGACCTGCATATCCGCACCCAGTTCCATCGAATCAAGGAGCGCTTCAATCCGTTCTCCGCCCGGTTCGCCCTGAACCATTGCCAGAACGGCAGCAGAATCCAAAACAATTCTATTCACGCACAGCTTCCTCGTGCTTCTCCGCAAGGAACTCGTCCAGTATTCCGTCGAGGCTCCCACGCTGCTTGATGATCCCCGCTCGAATGTTGGCCAGGGCCATTTTTCTACTCAGAATCCGAATCGCCCCCCGATCGCTACTGACGGTCAAACGGTCTCCGGCTTTGAGACCCAATTCCTTCCGGATCGCCGACGGAAGGACGATTCTGCCACTCTCTCCCAAGATTACCGTTTCTGTCATGAAACGCCACCTATTACATATTATGGCACATAGCCTAGTTGTTGCCACAAATTGGAACATGCGCCGTCTCGCGGATAAACAGGGAGGAATTAATGGGTGATCTTCGGTCAACCAAGACATAAAATGTTGAACATGAATCCGGTATTTACCAAGGTTGATCCCGATCTGCTGCCGATCCTCGGCGAGTTGCGCCGCCGCGAGCCTATCTTTCACAATCCGGAGTTTGGCTCGACGACAGCGGAGTTCGAGCGCTCGATGGTTCCGGATTATTGGGAGGTGGGCGCATCGGGGCGCCGCTACAGCCGGGATTTTATCCTTCAGAAACTGACTAAGAGTGTCCCTTATGTCGATGCGGCGGCGGCTGGATGGCAAACTTCCGAGTTTGGGCTTCGTGGACTCGGCCCGGACACCTATTTGCTGACCTACACGCTCGATCAGGCCGGGCGGCGCACACGGCGCGCAACGATTTGGCAGAGTTCAGAAGCTGGCTGGCGCATTCTCTACCATCAGGGCACGATCATCTCGGTTGAGGAAGACGACACGATTCCCAAGTGATCTTCGGCGTCTCTTGTCAGCCAACATTTCTTGCGCCAAGAGCACGATTGCTTTGATGGCAAATCACTCCCATTCGATGTTGCCGGTGGACTTACTGGTGATGCCGTAAACGATGCGGCTGGAGATGCGTTTGAGCATCTCCTAGGGCAAGGGGGTCCAGTCGGCGGTCATGCCGTCTTCAGATTGCCCGGCCATGCAGAAGGCGGTGACCCTCTACCCTCATCCCAGGACGCGGGCAATGGTTGCGCCGATTTCAGCGGGGGAGACGACAACGTGGATGCCGGCAGCGGTCATGGCTTTCATCTTGTCGGCGGCGGTGCCCTGGCCGCCACTGATAATGGCTCCGGCGTGGCCCATGCGGCGGCCAGGGGGCGCGGTTTGCCCGGCGATAAAACCCACCACCGGCTTCTTCACAAACTGCTTGACGAATTCAGCCGCGGCTTCTTCGGCGGTGCCGCCGATTTCGCCGATCAACACGATGGCTTCAGTCTCGGGGTCGTCGTTGAACAGGCGAAGCGCGTCGATGTGAGTGGTGCCGATGATGGGATCGCCGCCAATCCCAATAGCCGTGGACTGGCCGATTCCGCGCTGCGTTAGCTGATGCACGGCCTCGTAGGTCAGTGTGCCGGAGCGCGAGACGATGCCGATCGATCCTTCTTTGTGGATGTTGCCGGGCATGATGCCGATTTTGGCCTTGCCGGGCGAGATGACGCCTGGGCAGTTGGGGCCGATGAGGCGCGAGGATGAGCTTTTGAGCTTGGCCCACACCTTGATCATGTCAAGCGTGGGAATTCCCTCGGTGATGCATACAATCAGCGCAATGCCCGCGTCCTCGGCCTCGAGAATGGCATCGGCGGCGAATGGCGGCGGAACAAAGATCATGGTCGCGTTAGCGCCGGTGGCGGCCACCGCGTCCGAAACAGTATTGAAGACAGGCCAGCCCTCGTGCGTGGTCCCACCCTTGCCGGGGGTCACGCCGCCGACAACCTTGGTCCCATACTCCGCGCAGCCTTTGGCGTGAAAGGTGCCTTCCTTGCCGGTGAGTCCCTGAACGATCAGACGAGTGTTTTTATCCACTAGAACTGCCATGCTATGCCCCCACGCTTGCCGCGGCGGCAACCACTAACTCCGCTGCATCTTTCATCGTTGCTCCCACTCGGAAATTCAGTCCAGACTCGGCGAGAATTTTGCGGCCTTCTTCGACATTCGTGCCTTCAAGTCGCAGCACGATCGGCACCTGAACGTTCAAATTGCGCGCCGCAGCGACGACGCCGGTGGCAAGGCGATCGACGCGGAGAATGCCGCCGAAGATATTGATGAAGATGGCCTTGACATTGGCGTCAGAGAGCAGGATCTCGAAGGCGTGCTCAATCTGCTCCTGGGTTGCACCGCCGCCCACGTCGAGAAAGTTGGCAGGGCTGCCGCCGGCGTACTGGATGATGTCCATGGTGGCCATGGCCAGGCCCGCGCCGTTGACCATGCAGGCGATGGAGCCGTCGAGCTTGATGTAGTTGAGGGCATACTTGCTGGCCTCGACCTCAAGCGGGTCTTCTTCGGCGGTGTCACGAAGGGCCTTGATCGCCGGATGGCGGAAGAGGGCGTTGTCGTCGAAGGTGATCTTCGCATCGAGGGCAAAGAGCTTGCCGTCTTTGGTGGTGATGAAGGGATTGATCTCGACCAGCGAGGCGTCAGTTTCGATGAATGCCTTGTAGAGGCTTTGCAGGAAGGCGACCGCTGCATTGATCTGCGTGGGATGGAGGCCCAGCGCAAAGGCCAGCTTGCGGGCCTGCCATGCGCCAAAACCGACGGCCGGATCGATGGTTTCCTTGAAGATGGCCTCGGGGGTCTTGGCGGCAACCTCTTCAATCTCCATGCCGCCGGCCTGCGAGGCCATGAAAACCAGCTTGCCGGTGGCCCGGTCGAGCACGATGCCGAGATATAGCTCGCGGTCGATGGCCGCCGTTTCTTCAATGAGCAGGCGCTGCACCTTTTGCCCCTGCGGACCGGTCTGGTGCGTAACCAGTGTCATGCCGAGAATGTTTTTGGCGTGGAGTTCGGCGTCCTCGCGGGTGCGGGCCACCTTGACGCCGCCGCCCTTGCCGCGGCCTCCGGCATGAATCTGCGCCTTGACCACGACGCCGGAAGCGCCCTCGGCAAAGAGCTTGCGGGCCACTGTATTGGCTTCTTCCAGGGTATTGGCCATTTCGCCCCTGGGCACGGCAACGCCGTATTTTGCGAGGATTTCTTTTGCCTGGTACTCGTGGATCTTTATTTTAGTATCCCCCGATTGGCGCAACCCGCGCCAGCATTGAGGATACCAGCATATCGCCAGTGCCCACCAGTGACCGCCCGCCAACGGTGGGGAAAATGGACGCATGTGGAGCAGATCGCGCATTCCTAGCCTGCAGGATGAACGAAGGCTGAGGGCAGGTCCTTCAACAGGGCACATCGCGCGATCGAGCAGCAGATGCTTCACCCGAGGGCCGATTCTCGCCGCTCCTGTCGAACCAGAGTCGGATCAAGGATTCGGCCCCAGAGCTCTGCAAACTCAATGAACGCGAATGTCGCCCGAACCAGTCTCGATGCGTACCGTTGGGCCGCCGCCGTTCAACTTGCCCGTTACATGGTGACGGTCGGAGGATCCCTGAGTCAGCATCTCGTGGTCCGTGTGAACGCTGCCCGAACCCGAGGAGGCGTCGAGCGTGAGCGCGGCGTCGCCGGCCCAGAACTCCACATTACCCGAACCCGTCTCCAAGTGCCAGGAGTTGGTCGGCGCTCCGCCCACTTTGATGTCGCCCGAACCCGTGCCGGCGCGCAGTCCGCCGCTCAGGTTGCGCAGTTCGATGTTGCCGGAGCCGGTCTCGGCCTTCACGTCACCCTGCCCCGTCTGCTCGGCGTAAATGTTGCCCGAACCGGTGCTCACGACGAAGCCTCCGTGCAGCCCTGTCGCATGAATGTTGCCCGAACCGGTGGAGAGTTTGGCGTTTTCGCCGATGCCGTCGTCGGTGATGTCTCCGGAGCCGGAACTGGCGTCTAGGTAGGCGTCCGCCGGCGCCTGAATCTCGTAGTCGATGCTGATGTTGTGCAGGTTTTCGTGGCGCGCGCCGATGCGGACGATGTTGCCCGTCTGCTCGATCGGGGGATTTGCCGCGATCTCTCGCACCTGCTGGTCGCTGCCGCCCCAGTTCGACTTCACGCGCCCAACGATGTGTACCTGGTTGCCGGAGCCACGGGTTAAGTGGATGTTGCCCGATCCGGTCGCCACCGAAAGCTCAACTCTGCCGCTGACTGTGAGGTTCCGCTCGAAGGTGGCCTCGGAGGCCAAAGCTGGAACCGCCGCCAGCGCCAACGCCGCTGCTGCTGCTGCTACTAGAAGATGCTTCATCGTTTGCCTCATTTCAGTGGAGAAGTTAATAAGTGAAGAAGTGAAAAAGTGAAGAAGTGAAAAAGTGAAGAAGTGAAGGAGTGAAGAAGTGAACGAGTGAAACAGTGAAGAAGTGAAGCATTGCAACAGCTCATGTTTCTGCGTTCTGTATCACTGCGGGTTGTCGGATGCTTAGTCGGGCTAAAGCCAACTGAATTCGCAGCTCGGGCTAAGGGTTCCATGTTTCGCGCGAATCTCACCTTTTCGACTCCGAGGATCGCTGTGCGGCGGCGGACAATTTCAGTCTGTCCAACGCACACTATTCACAATTTCACTGATTCACTTTTTCACTCCTTCACTGCTGTAACACCACCTGGTCGCCTTCTTTCAGCCCGTTCAATATCTCGGTGACCGAGCCGTTTGAAAGCCCCACCGTCACTGGAACCTTGCGCTTGCCTTCCTTCTGCTTCTTGTCTGGAATCTCCACCGACGCATTTTTCTGGTTGTCGTACATCACCGCGTTTTCCGGCACCGTGAGCACGCCCTTGTGCTCGTCGAGCAGGATCTCGGCGTTGGCCGTCATGTTGGCCTTCAGTTCGCCGCCGGGATTATTGATGGAAACCCGCACCTCGAACGTGGTCACATTGTCTTTTTCCACGCCCATCGGGGCAATCTTGGTCACTTTGCCGTTGAACACCCGGTCGCGGAAGCTCTCAACCTTGATGCGCGCGGGCTGGCTCATGTAGACATGGGCAATATCAGCCTCGTCCACCTTGCCCTGCACATACACTTCGCCGATGTCGCCCTCGGTCATCACCAGGGTGGCTGTGGAGCCCAGCACCAGAATCGAGCTGACCGCGTCGCCGATCTCAACGTCTCTGGAAAGGATGACGCCGTCCATTGGCGCCTGGATGGTGGTGTATCCAAGCTGCTCCTCGAATTGGTTGAGGCTGGCCTGGCTCTGCTGCACCTGCGCCCGCGCCTGTTTGAGCTTGGCGGTGTCCACGCCAACCTGAGCTCTTGAGCTGTCCCGCCTGGTGAGCGCGGCAAGGTAGTCTTTGTTGGCGTCGTCCAGCGCCTGGCGGCTCACGATGCCTTGCTTTTGCATCTCCAGGTTGCGGTCCAGCGTGGCCTTGTACATGGGCAGGTCCGGCGCGTTCGCGTTCACCTTGTCCTGCTCAATGTTGGCCTCGAATGTGGACACATTGGCCTCGGCCGCTGCCAGTTGCGCCTTTTGCGCCGCCACCTGGGCCACAATCTCCTGCTGGTCAAGCTGCGCCAACTGCTGGCCTTTTTTCACCTGGTTGTTGATGTCCACGTAGAGCTTTTCCACGATTCCCGAAGCCTTGCTCTTGACCTCGACCTGAGTGATCGGCTGGATTTTGCCGGTGGCCACCACCGACCGCGCCACGTCGCCGCGCGTCACCTTGGCCAGCTTGTTGGGGTCGATGGTGGTGCCCTTGACCAGCCGGGCAGCCACAAGCCCCAGCACCGCAACAATCACCAGGGCGCCAACGCCCAGCCAAATCCAGAACTTTTTGCTTTTGCGCGACGCAGCCACTCAAGACCTCCCAGGCGTAACGAGAGCCGCAGCTCTCTAAATGTGTGAATGAAACGATGAAGCAGGCCTGCAAACTCAGACGGCGCCGGGCTTCAGCCGTCACCCGAAACAGCGCCGCAGCGCCTTACTGTTGCTTCCCCTTTATACGTCACGCGCCCGCCCGCGGTTCCAAAGCGCTCTTCGTGTTCAATTCTTTCCCCTTCCAGGATCTGTAGTCCCTGGTCTCTTTTCCCTGATCCCTGATCCCTGACCCCTGTTCCCTCTTCTCTGGTTTATCGTTGAAACCAGCCCATGAAGCAGATTCTCACCCGCCTCGCGCTCACGGTTCCGGTCGTCTGGCTGGTGGTCTCCCTCGTCTTCTTTCTCATTCATCTGGTGCCCGGCGATCCCATCCAGATGATGCTGGGCGAAGGTGCAACCCCTGCCGACACATCGGCTTTGCGCCACCAGTACTTCTTCGACCTGCCCCTCCATCAGCAGTACATCCGCTATTGGACCGGAGTTCTTAGCGGCGATCTGGGCAGCTCGATCCGGCTGCATGACACCGTGGCGCACCTGATTGCGGCTCGTTACCCCTATACCCTGGCTCTCACGCTAACGGCGTTGGGGTTGGGACTAGCATTGGCGCTCCCTGCGGGGATCCTGGCCGCTGTGCGCCGAGGGCGCTGGCTCGATCAACTGCTTTCGGTTGTGAGCCTCTTCGGCCTTTCTGTTCCCGGTCTGGCGCTGGGTCCGGTTCTGATCCTTGTCTTTTCCATTCAACTCGGCTGGCTGCCCGTTTCTGGCGCGAATCCGGGCGGAGGCCACTCCATCGATTGGCGTTATCTGGTTCTTCCGTCTATCGCCATGGGCGCCTCGCTGGCCGCTATCCTCACACGCATGGTGCGCACCGCCATGCTTGAGGAGTTGGGCCAGGACTACATCCGCACAGCCCGCGCCAAAGGCCTCAGCGAGACGGCCGTCGTCTGCCGCCACGCCCTGCCCAACGCTCTGGTCCCCATCGTCACCGTCGTCGGATTGCAGTTCGGCGCGCTGCTGGCTGGAGCCATCGTGACGGAAACCATCTTCAGTTGGCCCGGTCTCGGCCGCCTTACCGTCAGCGCCATCTCCAACCGCGATTACGCGCTGGTCCAGGGTTGCCTGCTGTCGATCGGGCTGACGTACGTGCTGGTGAACCTGCTCACCGATGTGGTCTACCGCTGGGTGAATCCGAGAATGCGGTAAGACGAGCGCCGACGAAACAGAAGACTTGATTCCATTGGCTGGAACTGCTGCCTGCTTCAAAGATCGCTCGGTCGTTGTACGATCTTCAAGGAACGGGGTTCAAGTCTGTGACGCCAGATTGCCGAGACAAGAAGATGCCGAGTTTTCCTCATGAGATGTTGCGCGAGATTTACGAACAGCCGGTCGCGCTTCGCCGCACCCTGGCGCTTTATCTGGCCGGCGATGCACTCAAGCCCGAGGTGGCCGGCCTTTTGGCGGACTGGGCAAGCCCCGAAGGCGAGATTCTGATTGCCGCCTCTGGCTCCAGCCGCCATAGCGGCCTGGCGGCCGAGATTCTGCTCGAAGATCTGTGCGGCTTGGCCGTGGACGTCGAGTACGCCAGCGAATACAGTTGCCGCGGCGGCCTCGACCTGCGCCACCCCAGCTTGATGGTGCTTTCGCAATCCGGCGAGACATCGGATACGCTTGCTGCCTTGCGCGAAGCGCGCCGCAGACGGCAGAGAACACTGGCCATTACCAACGCCTCGGCCTCTACCATGGCGCATGAAGCCGATGTTTCCATGCCCCTGGCCGCCGGCGTGGAAAGGGCAATTCCCGCTACCAAGAGCTTTACCTGCCAGTTGGCCGTGCTCTATCTGCTGGCTCTCTATGAGGGCGCGCGCCTGGGCCAAATGGATGCCGTTGCGCTGGCCAGCCACATTGAAGAATTGCAGGGACTGCCGGCCAAAATTGAGGCGCAGCTCGACAATTGGCGGCAGCAGATGGCCGGTCTGGCGAGCAAATACGCATCGGCCTCCACATTCCTTTACCTGGGCAGGGGCATCCACTACGCCATTGCCCGCGAAGGCGCGCTCAAACTCAAGGAGGCCTCGTATGTTCACGCCGAAGGCTACCCGACCGGCGAGTTGAAGCACGGCCCCAATGCGCTGGTCAGCGACCGTGTGCCGCTGGTGGCGCTGGCAACAGTGGATCGCGGCCTGGATGGCTCGGTGCTCCGTTACGAGAAGACCCTGCAACTGCTCAGCGACATGAAGGAGCAGGGGGCCAGGGTGATCGCCCTCGCCAATCAGGACGACCAGGGCGTGCCTGACCTCGTAAGCGATTGCGTCTTTGTGCCCCCGGCCTCGGAGTACCTGCTGCCCATTCTTGAAGTAATTCCGCTGCAACTATTCTCTTATTTCATGGCCCTTGAACACGGCGTGGACGTAGACCGGCCCAGGAACCTCTCCAAAGCAGTAGTCGAGAAATAGCGTCGGTGCAGCTCCGCTGAAGTTTTCAATCAGAATGCACGGTGGAAACTCCGCGCAAGCCCGCCCTTCAACAGGGCACGACTCCAAGAGCCTGCCCCCGAGCTTAGCCGAAGGGTTCCGCAAATGCCACAAAACAAACTTGTGCGTTACATCTGCGAAAAAACTCCTCTCTAAGTCAGGGCACGACTTCAGTCGTGCCGTAAGTGGCCTTAAAAATCAACAGGGCTTTAGCCCCTGAGGGAAGTCCATCTACGAATCGATTCCATTCGTGGGCATTGGTAATGACCCGATTTGAGGCGGCCGTCACTAAGATTTAGCAAAAATCTGGAGTTATCTTGGCATTCAGCTGCTGGCTTCTGGGCTAAACTTAAAAAGCACTATCACAAGAATATTGGTGGACCACCCAATCATGTATTCTCTCGTCGCCATGCAAAATAAATGGAAATCCGGGTTGAGGCATACAGGATGAAATGGCCCGCCTCTTGCCGTCTGTACATGGCCCACGCAATTGTGTTTCTGGTCGCGACCCTCGCAACAGCTCAAGAGCCAGCGCCTTCAACTCAAGAGGTTCTCGCTCGCGCGCGGGCGAATATCGCTACGACTTTTGCGACCCTTCCTGACGTTTTCTGTGATGAGAAGATCGAATCATCGGAGATTCACAACGGCAAGGCGAAGCGCGAGATGACCTTCGATTCCGTCATAACTACCAGAAAGTTGAGCACCGAAGACGGCAGGCTGACAGAAAACCGGGATGTGCGCCTGATTGACGGGAAACCTCCAAAACAAGGCAAGAAATATGTTCTTCCGTTCACCTTAAATGGCGGCTTTGGCATCCTGTTTAACTCATTCCTCTCTTCGGCCTACGATCAATGCAATACATACCGGATCGTGGAAGCCGGAGCTTCAGAGGGAAATTTGATCGGTCTGGAAGTCTCTCGCAAGGTGGACAGCAAACAAATCGTGGGGTGCGAAACATTTTTGGGGAGCGCCGTACATAGGTTCTGGCTTGACCCGGCCTCCTACGGGATACAACGGATCGAATCGATCGATCAGATTCCTGACGGTTCGCGCGGATTCAAATCTTTCACGGGCCGGAACGACTTCGCGATGGTTCAATTGGGGCCAAGGTCCTATCTGCTGCCAGCCAGCGTTCGCGCGATGGTGACAATGGAGCCCGGCTCATCCGAGCAGCTTTCATATGAAGCCCACTACAGCAACTGCCACAAGTTTGAAGTGACTTCAGACATCGTCCCCGGTTCGGGTGAAGAGCCACGCTAATCATTCGGGCTGATCTGCGCATGGAAACCCTCTTCAATTTCCAGGCACATTGATCGACGCGAGGATCGTCTTCGGCACCATACGGGCGCTCTTTTCGCAGGTTAGCAAGAGCGGACCAGCTTGAGTTGAGCCAATGTGCGGCTCCGGTCGAACAACCGGCCAACCGGAAGTTGCCGTCCAGCCAACATTGCGGCGGCGTGGCCACTCAAGATCCCTTCAAACCAGAACCAATTCCAGAACAGAGCTTTGGTGAACCGTTGGCCCCGTGAGCGGAAACGAGACTCCTTCGCCAGGGCGCCGACCAGCTCCACAACTGTAGCGTTTTCCACCTCAGAAAGGAGCCTTTTGGATTGTCGCTCGTCAAAGGATTTAGCTGGAGGTGCTCGACCCCAGCCCGCCGCACCGCTGACCTCAAACGCAGCGTTGGAGAGCCACTATGCATTTGGCCGCTCGGTTCCTCATCCCGGTCTTGGCAGCAGTAACGTACGCCCAGAATTCCACACCACTGGTATCCGTTCGGGTGCGAAGCCTCACAATCATTTCCACTAGCCTGCCTGAGGCGGACCGTCAGCATATTGTTCATGCGCTGCAAGGTGGATCGTATTCCCCGGAAGAACTTGCGGAGCGACTGCGACAGTATCTTCGAGATGCTGGGTACCACAATGCCCGCGCCGGAGACCCACAGTTATTCGGTGTCGAGGAATCGCAGGACGGCCGATCCGCGGATTTTACAGTTGAGGTGATTCCGGGCGCTCTGTACACGCTTGGAGAGATATCTTTCGAAAATGCAAAGGTCTTTCCTCGCGATCAGCTCAGGGGTCAGTTTCCATCAAAGACAGGAGAGCATTTCAACGCGACGGAGATCGGCAAGGGGCTTGAAAACCTGAAGAATCTCTACTTCTCAAACGGCTATGCCAATTTCGGCGCCATTCCGAAGCCGCAGTTTGATGAGGCTCGGCACATTGTCGGCTTGGTCATTGATGTCGACGAAGGCAGGCTTCTCAGATTCGGGAGCCTGACGCTGGAAGGTATAGAACCCGTTGCGGGTGCAGGTAGGTCGCTGTTCGCTTCGTGGAAGAGTATGCAGGGCCGGACAACTAGCCCTGAAGCGCTGAAAACGTGGCTGGCTACTCAGACGTCGGGCTGGCCGCCCGGCGCAGCGGCAAAGGTCCACACGGAGTACATTCTCGGCTCAACTGCTGACGCGGCGCTCGATCTCGTGCTGCGCTTTCAATAAGACAATGTGCATTGACTGGTGTCACTCCCCTTACGCAATCGTCTTCCCCTCAAAGTGCGCTTCGATCTCTTCCAGGGTCTTGCCCTTTGTCTCCGGCAAGAGGAATGTCGCCACCAGGAAGTTCACCACCGTGAAACCTGAGAACAGGAAGAATATCGACGAGTAGCCGTATTTGCTGACAAAGGGCAAGAAGATGCCGGCCGTAGTAGTACATCCACGCTCTTCAACCGAAAAAGTGAATTTGGTCACAAGCTGTCCGGGAGAATGGACGCTGGCTGTTTCATACCACGCGGGTTGCAAAGCCGGTGAAGGACTGACACAAGACGGGTCGATTTTCTATTCGCCAAACACTGATTCGTATTCCAAACGCTGCTTATTCTTCAAGCAGTTTGCCCGTGCGTCTTCTACGCATCCACCACCAGACAAAGCCAATCACTGCCAGGCCGCCGACGACCCCAACCAGCGGCAAGGCGTGGGCCTTCACCACCTCGACGGCGCCCGGGCCAAGCTTTAGCACCAGCATCGACAGCACCAGCCAGCGGACCATGCGGCCACAGAAGACGGACAGCATAAAAGGGAGGACTCTCATCTCAAAGACCCCCGCGGCAAAGACAAAAGCCTTCCAGGGTGTGGGTGGGGGCAGCATGGAAGGAATCATCATGGCGAGGAATTCCTGGTTCTCAAAGCGGATGCGCATTCTTTCGAAGCGCTCGCGGTTGACGCGCTTGAGCAGGAAGAGTTCGCCGCCCGCTCGGCCCAGGCCATAGGGGAGAAGCCCGCCGATTGCGGAGCCGATTGAGGCCAGCAGGCAATAGAGCCAGAAGTGGCCCTTGTCGTTCCAGACATAGACGGCGAGAAATGCGTCCATGGGGACGGGGAGGGTGGAGGAATCGAGCAGCGCCACCAGGCCCACGCCCCATATGCCGAATTTGGCAAGAAAAGGCAGCACCACGAACTTCCACTTGGCCATGAATCGAGCAAAAACAGCTTTCAAGCAGAGTCCCTTTCCGTCCAGTAATCCGTCTTAGTTATCAGCAACCATTGTACGAGGCTTGACGCCGCGCACGTGTTTTGGCGAAGTGAGAGAATAGATAGAAAGGACACACGGGAGCCGTTGGGTGGAGTATTGGGCCCGGTGGAGGCACCTCAAGAGCGAATGCCCATTAGCGAAGCGCCAGAGCATGTAGACGAACCAAGCGGCTTGTCCGAGCCGAGCCCCCAGCCCGCCAGCCCCGAGCCGGGCAGCCCGGTTTCGGAGCTACGCCCAGCCGACCCAGAGCCTTCGGCTGGCCCCAGGGTGGTTCGCGGTTCGCGCTGGGTAGACTACGATACCCACGAGCTGCTGGAGATGATCAGCGACCTCGAGGATGAGCGGCGCTGGGCGCGGCTGCGCGAAGGGCTCTGGATTGCGATTCTCATCCATCTGGCGCTGCTGTCGGCGCTGACCTGGATTCCCAAGTATATTTTCAAGGTGCCGCAGGTCGTCGACCGGAACAAATCGCTTGAACACAAGGACTTCACCTATTTGGATTCGCCGCCGGATATTCCCCGTCAGGCGCAGGCCAAGGTGAAGATCACACCGGTACCCGAGAAGCCGGCCATGGTGGACAAGCAGACGCTGGAAGCGCTGAACCGGGCCACCCCGCCGCCGACCCCTGCGCCGAAGCCCGAGCCACCTGCTCCCGTTCAACCTGCGCCGCCCGTTCCGTCCACTCCGGAGCCGACGGTCGAGGCGCCTCATCCGGCGGCGGTGCCGGCGCGGCCTAACTTTGCCATGGGCTCACAGAACCCGGCCGACCAGCTGCGAGATGCGATGCGTGGCTCGCGCAACCCCGGGCCGAGCGGCGCGGGCAACCTGGGCTCGGGAGGGCTGGCGCGTCATCCGGGAGCCGGTTCAGGCGGTGTCGAGGTTTTGTCGGATACGCAGGGCGTGGACTTCAACAACTGGTTGCAGCGCTGGCACTGGGAGACGATGAGGACCTGGGACCCGCTGATTCCAGACGAGGTGAATGCGCCGATCAATAAGGCCGGCCAGGTGCTGATCCGCTTCAAGGTTTTGCCCAACGGGCGGCTGATGGATGGCAGCATGACGCTCGAAGGCAGCTCGGGAGATACGGCGCTGGACCGCGCGGCATGGGGCGCGTTGCAAGGGTCCAACTACCCGCCGCTGCCCAGGGAGTTTCACGGGCCGTATCTGGAATTGCGCGCGCTCTTCATGTACAACATGGAGCCGGGCCTGCGGTAGGGCGGCGAGCCGGCCTACCGCAAATCTCCACCCGAGTTACTACCCTGTCTGGTCCTCGATCCGACCCGGCTTTTCCACGACCTGCTGGTCCGTTTCCGCAGTTGGCGGAAAGATGCGCAGCCGCTCCACGCGCCGATCGGTTGATGCGACGATCTCCAGGCGCAGGCCGACGGCTTCAAGCATCACAACTTCGCCGGCTAGCGGGATGCGTCCCTCGATCTCGCTCACCAGGCCGCCCAGTGTTGTGGCTTCATAGGCATCGTCCAGCTCGGCAAGGCCGGCCTGCTCACCAAAGAGTTCCGCCAACCGGTCGACGGGAAAGCTGCCTGGAACCAGCCATGCGCCGTGTGGCTCGCGCTGGGGCTCTTCGACGGACGCGTCCACCTCGTGCTCGTCGCGGATGTTGCCCACAATCTGCTCCAGCAGATCCTCGATGGTCACCAGGCCCGATACGCCGCCGTATTCGTCGATCACGATGCGCATGTGCTGCTTTTCCCTCTGCATCTCGCGCAGCAACTCGTAGCCGCGCTTGGTCTCTGGCACAAAGACCGCCGGCCGCTGCATGCTGGCCACGGTGCGGGTGCGTGCCTCTTCGTCGGAGATTTGCAGCAAGTCGTGCGCAAATGCGATGCCGGTCACGTTGTCCAGCGACCCGGCATATACCGGCACGCGCGAGAAGACGTTCTCGCGCAATTGCTTGAGGAACTCTTCCAAGGTAATCGAATCGAGTACCGCAAAGACCTCGGGCCGCGGCGTCATCACCTCGCGCACCAGCTTGTCGCCGAATTCGACGGCGGAGCGGACGAGGTCGATGTCGTTTTCCTCCAGAATCCCTTCCTCTTCACCGGCTTCCAGCAGCGCCTCCACGTCAACAGCGGTCTCTTCCTCGGGGCTGGCTTGCTCCTCGGCGAGCGAGGCCACGCTCAAGAAGAAGCGCACAAAGACGGTGATAGGCGTCATGAGCCAGAGCAGCAGGCGTATCGGCCAGACCAGTCGCCTGACCCAAAGCCCACGAGTGCGATTAAAGAGCACGGAGGGCAGAAACTGATTGCAGAAGACCACCACCAGCACCACGCCGAGAACCGCCTGCGCGATCTCCGCGTAGGTGGGCCGAGCCAGAAAAGGAGCGCGATCGAAAACGACCGCGCCGAACTCCAGCGCGATGATGCCCAGGGCCAGTTGCTGCAAGACAGCGGCGCAGAGGCCGGCGTGCGCGCGGCTCAGGCCCAACTGCGGCTCGATCAGCTCTTCCCAGGCGTCAAGGTTTTCTTCGATTTCGCGCGTAAGGATCTTGCCGAACTCGGCGTAGACGCGGCTGATGTAGCTGGCCAGCGTCTCTACCACGGCCAGCAGCAAGACCATCGCAATGGCCATCGCGCTCATGGGCGCTTGGCCTTTGTTGCCGAAGAACGCCGCTTTGTATCAGGGCACGACTTTAGTCGTGCCGATAACGCAACAGAGGGAACTCGGGGCTTTAGCCCGGCCTTTGGGGAATCGGAAATGGCGTCCGCTTCAAGAGCTGTTGGAAATCCCAGCTTTGCGTCAGGGCACGACTTCAGTCGTGCCGTAGACGCTGCCAAAACAGCACGGGCTTTAGCCCCTGAGGAAACAGTTGATCTGGAGGGAGGCGGGGGTTTCAACCCCCGCATAACGCCGCCAGAAGAAATGCGGGCTTTAGCCCCGGAGGAACTCTTGTCAGGAGCCTTGCGCGTAACCTGCTTCGGCGCCTCCGCGCGCTCAATCAACCCTTGCGGCAGCCCCAGCTTGCCGCGCAAGAGCCGCTCGCGGCGCGCCATTTGCCCCGAGTCGGCCTCGTGGTCATAGCCGGCCAGGTGCAGCAGCCCGTGCAGAATGAGCACCTTGATCTCCGTCGTGAGCGAGTGGCCGTGATCGGCAGCTTGGCCCAACGCCGTGGTCACGCTGATGGCGATGTCTCCCGCAATGTCTTCGGCGGGCGAGCCTGGGAACGGGCTTTCCGAGGGAAACGACAGCACATCGGTAGCTTTGTTTTTGCCGCGAAACTGGCGATTGAGCTTGCGGATGGCCGCATCGGTGGTGAGCAGCACGGTAACCTGCCCCTTGAGCCGCACGGCAGCCTGCGCCTCGCTCAAAAAGCGGCCGAGCGTGCGCGCTGACGGCAGGCGGAAATCAGCGGACTTCTTGGGAGTTGAAGACGCAGCCGCTCTCTTCACCGAGGTTGCCTTGGGCGCGGGGTCAGGGTCCATATCTGGGTCTAGAAGGATCATCGTGCTCGGGGGCCAATGCACACTG